>Ga0302325_10013512_pt1 | contig 17406 bp, 11 predicted proteins | sample Palsa_T0_2_FD_201948 | JGI IMG/M metagenome (GOLD analysis project Ga0302325, IMG submission 201948) | Peat permafrost microbial communities from Stordalen Mire near Abisko, Sweden - Palsa_T0_2 | ecosystem: Environmental > Terrestrial > Soil > Palsa > Peat permafrost | place: Sweden: Abisko... | reverse complement strand
AGTTTTCGGGCTGCCGCGTTATTACGGGAGAGCCTAGAGAGGACAGATCGAACACCGGCTGAGGGTTCTCTCGAAGTCGATGAACGAGCAAGAGAGTCTGCGGCAAAACTTGGGGCTATCGAGACCACACACAAGGGGTTGCTAGGAGCGGTGTCCCGCATCAAGCGCTTCTGGCCCATGAGCTTCGCTGACGGAAGAGTAGTGGATGAGGTGCCCCTAGCAAGCGTCGTCATACGCAGTAATGAGATCCTCGGTGCATTGCCTCGCATTCGGGAATGGATGGTACTCCTCAGGATTCTCGACAAATGCAAAGGGTGTGGCCTCAACGGTTTTATCGCCGGCCTCGGGCAGGTGAGCGCCAGGGACGTCCGAGCAGCTTTCGAGCGCCGTTTCTATTTTTTGTGGGCGAGTGCGGCAATGCAGTCATCCCATCATCTTTCGACTTTCAGCAGTCTCCATCGCGAAGAGTTAGTGAATAAATTCCGAACACTCGACGCTCGTATTCGACAGTTTGCCGCCGCCAACGTAAGGGCTGTTGCCTCCTCACAGGCGCGCCGGATCCGATCTGCACAGAGCAACCTCGGCTCAAATACTGAAGTGGGTATCCTCAGGCGTGAACTCCAGAAACGCAAGAAGATCAAACCTCTAAGGCGGCTCTTTGCCGAAATACCTCGCGTCCTGCAGGCACTTAAACCCTGCATGCTGATGAGCCCAATATCCGTTTCAACCTATCTTAAACCCGGTGCGATGAAGTTTGACCTGGTCGTATTCGACGAAGCGTCTCAACTCCCAACGGCTGAGAGTATTCCCTCGATCTTGCGAGCCTCACACGTCATAGTCGCGGGAGATAGGAATCAGCTTCCTCCGACATCATTTTTCCAGACCGCCTACGGTTTCGAAGACGAGCAGACTGAGGAAGTCGAAGCAGCCGCTTTGGAGCCGCTAGAATCTCTATTGGATGAATGCGTGGCCAGTGTCCCGCTCTTTCGAGAATCGTTTCTCAAGTGGCATTACCGTAGCCGCGACGAGCGACTGATCAAGTTTTCCAACCACTACTTCTACGAGAACCGCCTCATAACGTTCCCGTCGGTCGCGACGTTAGCTGACGGCCTCGGAGTGCGCTTTGTGTATGTGGCTGATGGCGTTTGGGACCGCGGCCGGAGCAGAACCAATCGCCAAGAGGCCCGCAAGGCCGCATCGCTAGTCATTGAACATTTGATGAGTTATCCGGAGCGCTCCATCGGAGTCGTTGCCATGAACGCGCAGCAGCGTGAAGCGATTGAAGACGCTATCAATGAAGAACTTCAGGTTAAACCTGAGTTGATGCCATTGCTAGATAAGAACCGAAGCGAACCATTCTTCGTGAAATCGCTTGAGAATGTCCAAGGCGACGAGAGAGATGTAATGCTGATCAGCGTCGGCTATGGAAAAGACAGCACAGGACACATTAGCCTTAATTTTGGCCCCATCAACACGGAGGGCGGATGGCGGCGCCTCAATGTTCTGGTCACACGTGCCAAGTGGCAGACCATTCTGGTTTGCAGCATGCGCGCGCACGAGCTTCACGGCATCAACCCGGCTAACCGGGGGGCGGTCGCACTGAAGAACTTTGTTGCGTACGCGGAGCAGAACTGCCAGCTACCAAGTCCTTCGAGTGGTCCTATCGAAGCCGAAACCAATGATTTTGAGGATGCCGTTGGTACAGCTCTCAGAGAGAGTGGACTGACCGTTGACCAGCAAGTCGGGGCGAGCAAATTTAGGATCGACCTCGCGATCCGGGACCGAAGAGATCCTAGTCGTTATGTTTTGGGGATCGAGTGCGATGGGGCGACGTACCATGGATCACGCAGCGCCCGCGATCGAGATCTTCTGCGGCAGGAAGTACTTCGTACGATGGGATGGCGGATCCATCGTGTCTGGTCGCCGGAATGGTTCTACGATCGGGAGCACGCAATGAGCAAGATCTTCCGGAGTTTGGAGCAGGCAGAGGCTGTATCGCCCGATAACATGGTTGAAGCACCTGCGGTGGTGATGATTGATACCGAGCCGCTGCACCAGGCGGCTCCTAACAGCGCTGTTGACACGAGGTCTGATGCCCTCGCGGCTCGGAAGTATAGACCCGGCGAGCCTTACAAGAAGTTTGGACCCCTGCAAAGTCATGATGCTCGCGCGCTGCTTCTTGACCCATCTAACGCTTACCGGTTAGCTTCTTTCGTTGCAGCGCTCGTCGACATCGAGGGACCCATTCATGAAGATCTTGTAACTGATCGGCTGAAGGAAAGCTGCGCGGTCGAGCGGGCAGGTTCAAATGTACAGTCGAATGTTGGCGAAGCGATACATTGGGCCATTCGCAATCACAACGTTGAGCGCCGGAGGCACAAGAGCTTCCTCTGGTCAAAGGGTAAGTCGCTACTGACATTCAGAATTCCCGGCGATGGTATAAAGCGGTCTCTTGACATGATTCATCGAGAAGAGGTTGAACTGGCAGTGCTATACGCCGTAGAAGATCAGTTCGGCACCATGAGAGACGAATTGCCACGATCGGTCAGCAAACTCTTTGGTTTTGAACGGATAAGCCCCGACGCTGCCGACATCGTTCGGGATGTCGTAGATGAACTTGTCGAGCGGCATTTATTGCGCGAGAGTGGCCCCCAAGTAAATCTCGCCTAGGAATTCCTCTCCGCCTTGGCAATGCACTCAAATCAAGAACATTCGCAAGCTGGGAAAGCCTGCGCAAAGTGGTTTCTCCTTGACCCAAGCCACAAATACGTCCATAGTAGAGACATAAATGAAGCATCGGTCAACGTCAGATGTCGCGCGGCTGGTCGGGGTGAGCAAGAAAACTATTCTTCGCTGGCTTTGGGAGGGTAAGGTTCCAGAACCAAAGCATTCAACGGGCGGAGGCCAAGATGTCCGCGTTTGGAACGCCCGCGACATTGCGAAAGCAGCCAAATACAAGGAAGCCAATTACCGAAAGGGCAGAGGTCGCAAGAAGAAAGCACAATAAGCAATCGCGCCGTGCCGGTGTTCGAAGCACCGACACGACGCTAACCAACGTCGCCTAACAAGGAGGCAACCGTGGCTGTCAATCAACGTATCACCCGTCCATTTGTAGCTCAACTCTCACCAGAATCACATCCGAGGATCGCTCTTTATGCCCGAGTCAGCACATCCGGAGGCCATCAAGATCCAGAGATGCAACTTCGCGAGCTGCGCGAGTATGCGGAACACCGCGGCTGGGAAATCATCGAAACCTACACAGATACCGGCGTTTCCGGCTCGAAGGATTCTAGGCCTGCCCTGAATCGACTCATGGCTGATGCCTGCCAACGACGATTCGATGCCGTGCTGGTCTGGAAGCTAGATCGTTTCGGTCGGTCCCTTCGCCACCTGGTGAATTCCCTGGCCGAACTCGAAGCTCTCGGCGTCGCTTTCATCAGCCTGAAAGACAACCTAGACCTCAGCACGCCCTCTGGCCGGCTCATGTTCCAAATCATCGGAGCAATGGCCGAATTTGAGCGCGCTTTGATCCAAGAGCGGGTCAGGGCTGGTCTGCGCAACGCACGGGCCAAAGGCAAGCGACTGGGGCGGCCACGAGCGGACCTCAGCGGAACCCAGGTAGCTGCTCTGCGTGCTTCAGGAGCATCCTTGCGTGCCATTGCGAAGGAACTAGGAGTCGGGGTGGGCACGGTCCACAGGCTGAGTCGGCAACCCTCTTAGGGTTTTTGGAAGGGCCTTCCTAAGGAAGGGAGCTAAAAACCTGTCGGGAACGAGGCTTGGTTGAACTTCCGAGTAGCCTGGCGCCGTCCGAGAGTTAACTTACGACAGGCGTTTGCGACTACTTAAATCCGATGATCAACCCTCGAATGCAAAACCCTAGTGATCAAGGCTTCTCTTGCTCTGCGCCGTGCTTCTTCGGAGCGTTCCGCGATCAGAGCGTTCATGGTCAACTTGGAGAGCTTTCGGTCTGGGAGTTCGATACGCCAAACCGTGCCTTCGCACGACGGTGTGGGATTTCTACCCTCCGCAAGCTCACCCAGCGGAAAAAATGCACCATACTCGCCGAATAAACTAATAAGCAAGGCTGGCGGCTGTCCATCCATAATCGCGATAACGTGGTGGTCTTCCCTTGCGATGACTTGAAGAATGTACTTGACCGAATCCGTTTCCGGCCAGACAGCACCCTGCAGCCTCACGTCCTCCCACTTTTCGATGGTCATATGTCGGCGAAGCGTCTCTCCTACGCTCGATCGACTGAACGTCTCACCAAAATGCAGGTATCCCATCGCCAGCGCCAACTTGCTAAAAAAGCGAATCGCCATGAGGTAATCAAACTGTATTGTCTTGAGTACAGCCGGATTCTGCTTGACGGTCTTATTCTCTGCGAACAGTTTGCCGAGATCCTCCGGGCGCAACGTGCTTCCGTCTTGCAGCGTCATCGTTTTCCCGAGCTTCATCTGCTTACGAAGCTTTCCCTCAATGATGTCGCGCACTTTGGCAGGATCGCCCGAGACCTGCCAATGCTCACTTCCGTCAGAGTTTGGCGTCCTCACAATTTTCGGCTCTGCAATCTTCAACTCCTTGCCGTCGGCCGAAATCAAGCAAGAGATGGGTACTTCCTCCCCGTCAATCCATCCCGTGCCCCCCAGGTCTAAGGTCGGTTCGTTTCCTTTGGCACTCTCCAGACCAAGGAAGAAACGTTTGCTCAGCACTGGGAAAAAGTCCATGAATGGGGCATCAACGTGAGAGCCAAGAGTGTTGTTTGATCGGTCGCAGGTGATGATTGTCAGGTCGTCCGAGCCTCCGAGACCGTACGGAATGACGTGCTCGATGGAAGCCGCGACTATTCCGTCATCGTGTGTTATTCCGCAGTAAGGGCAATACATCGTCGTTGTTTTGGAGTCTCCCTGACTCCATGGTTACCTTCGGCTTCCGATTACGAAAGACCTCCATCAATCGATAAAGGGCTCAGAACAGCTCTTCTTCTCTGAGCCTAAAGTTCTCGACGTTCTCGTTTGCGAACATAATTTCGCTCCGCGCCCACCGGCGCACGGCCTCAATCGGAAAATTGAGAAATGGCTCCGCCATCGAAGCCCGTCGTCCCACATGGTCTGCGATAGACCCAGCGAATGTCCCGCCGCTGTGTATACCCGCAAACCAGGCGGAGAAAACACTGTCGTCGTTCCCGTATCCCTCCAGAATAAACCGGGTGACGGGATTCAGATCAGGCCCGTGGGTTCCCATGAACGGTCCCGGAACGTGGCGCGCTAGCAGCCTGGCACCCTCCAATCCATGTTTTTCGACCCACTGAATGACAACATCCTCAGGCAGCGCCACGATCGGCAACTTGCGGAAGAGAAAGCTCAGTTTGCGTTCCTTCGACAGCATCACCTCACCGATTCCGTCCATCAATCGCTGGGGACGCACCGCTGCAACACTTGCGAAAAGACCCATCGCGGCTTGCGAGGTTTCATAGGATTCGCTTTGCATCATCTGAATCAGGATCGACGTGGCGCGATCCGGATTTGCTGGTAGTACGCGAGCAAAAATCTGCGAAAATCCGTGGGAAAGTTTCTCTGTCTTGAGAGCGGCCTGCTCCAGTAATCCGAAGATCACATCGAGTGGCTCGTCGTTGAACACGGTCTGCAGCCAGACCAACTTATCTTCCGAATCCGCTGTTCGCATCAAGAGGAATACCATAAACTCGATTCCTATGTTGGCGGCGTCCCCATCTCCGTCACGGGCTACATCGAGCAGGGTTTTGGCTGCGAGTCGCGCTTCTGCGGGCGAGGTGTGTCTCGGCCCGTTCCAAGCAACAAACGTATGCAGGGACCCGGCATGGATCTGCTTCCTACGAACGCCAGCGATTGTACGATCAAACGACTGTACGAAGTCTCCAGACGGCGTCATCACCTGGAAGCCGAGAACCGGATCTTCCTCCCAAATCTCGTCCAAAGATGCACTCAATTTTTTACGGACGATCTCGGCTGCATCCGACGGAACTTTTAGCCGCGCCGCCTCACTGGCGCCGGCAAGGTAACCCCGTGCAAGATTCGGGTTTCGGTTTGCACGACAAGCCGTGGCGATCCGATCTAGAAATTTGAGGCCTTCATCGAGCCGGCCAAGATGGACACCAAACTCGACCGAGGAATGAGCTTTGCCGCTACTCAACCACAGAAGCTCCTTGTCGAAGTCGTCCTCGTGCTGAAGGAGATGGGAAGCTAGGTCGCGGATGCGGCCTACCCACTCGGTTTGTTCCAGATAATGGTCCCAAGCATCTGGCCCCACTTCTTCGACGAGACGATCATGAAGGTCCGTGGAAGCCAGCTCGATTATCCACTCTTCGACGAACTGCGCACGCCGCTTTTTCTCGTCTTTGGAATGCGTGCTGTGCTCGGAATTGTTCAGAAGGAGGAACTCTCGCAGCTCTGCCCGGAGAATGGGACGAACTTGAGGTGGGAGGGTTCCCGCACCTTCCTTTGCCTGTTGCGTAAACCCGCGAAACACTAGGCTATGGATGCATCGAATCAACGTTTCGGTGGCCTTGTCTCGTACAACTTCGTCCGCGTCATAGACCAAGACGTTCAACTCAGCCAGACACGCCCTCATGTATCCGTACAACTCTCCGTACGTCTTGGGGCCCCAAGGCGTGGGGGCAATTCTCTGCCCGTACGTCTGGCCGCTCGTCATGTGAATCGTCCGATCATCCAGGGCACTTTTCAGGGCCTCAAGGCATAGGATCTTCGTAGGTGTATCGCCATTGCGACTTCGCACCTGGATAATCTTTAACCTTTCATCAAAGGGCGTGGCAACGAACGACATAATGGGAAACAGCGCCGACCACACCCTCGTTGCATTGTTGCCCAGATCTGGCTCGGTCTCGTTTCGTGCGAGGGCAAACAGAATCTCCTCCGCGGGAACAAACCACTGCGGAAAGGCTGCAATCTCGTTCGCTTCGACGACAAGGTTGCGCCGCCCGCTACCGTATCTCTTACTGAGATCCTCGGGTGTGGCGGTCAGCACAAGATTGCGGAGCCGCGGCACCATCTCATCGGGCGCAGACCGCACTAGAAGAAGAAGCTGTTCAGTTTCATTGGCATCGGTAAATATCTCTCCCCCTCGGGAAAGTTCCCAGTTTCGAAAGTAGGCATTGACGACCTTGCCGACCTCCTCAGAGGCCCGCGCCATACGCGCGAGAAATGAAGGCACAAGATTGCGGGGAAAACTTTCCAGAAAAGCCTTCGGATCGAGTTCGGCCCATTTGGACCAGGCAGCCTGAAAGCACACCATTGCGATGGGTGTCGGTGAGACATAGAAATAACGGCCAGCGCGGGCTACGAGACCGTTTGTCTTCTGCATGCGATGAAGACGCTCGCGTATGTCCTTCGGGTCCAGCTTCACCACCGCACACAACTGTTCTAGCTCTGAAAATAAGTTCCCAATGACTCCACAGCGTTCTACCAGCGAGATCACCATCAAAGCCGTGAAATCGGCTTCCTCAAAAGGTCCCTGTCCGCCGAAGAGCGTGCTCAGATAGCCTTTCGTATCGTTTAACAGTTCGCCAAGATGGCCTTGTTGGACGATCAGATCATCGTTATCGCACAAGAAAATCGCGAAGCGAAGATAGCCCTCGGCTAGTTGGCAGTACCGGTAGCGACGGCTCTGATCAACGTTAGGAAAGTTTGCCTCTGCGATCTTTTCCACCGTCGACGTCGAAATCCGGTTGAGCCGCAGTTCGGCTTTGCCCACACGTTCCAGCGCATTGTCGATGGTCACCAGCCGCACTCGGTGTTCCACGCCCTGGAGAATCTTGGCAAGCTGGAACGCAGTAGCTTCGAGGCATTCATCGGCGACAATCACTGCGTACAGGTTTTGATGGTTCGCCATCGCTCGCGCAAGTTCGAGCGCCTTGTCTTCATCGTCGGTGTAGAGGACCAGTGGAGCGGCCTCAGGAAGCGCCGCAATCGCTTCGAACACCGTGCGGCTCTTGCCAACGCCCGCATCGCCGGAGACCGTAAGCTGTGCGGTGGTTCGCTCGTTTTTCCACGCGAGATGGCTCTGCACGTTTTCAAAGATGACTGCCGACTCCGGTGTCGCAACGAAGGTCTTCGTCACAGCGCGTTCCCGATTCTGCCAAGTCGCAAAGTGAAAAAAGTCCTTCATCGAAGAACCCAGTATCTCCGCAGCCAGAGCAGGAAACGCGTTTACCCAAGCAACGACTTCGGACGCGAAGAGAACGACGGATTCCGGCGCCGCAAGGTTGACCTTCTTGATCTCCGCGTCGAGCAAGGCCTTGATCTCTGTTTTCCTTTCAGCGGGTCCGTCATCCGCGATGCACATCCGGTAGGCATAGCCTTCCCGCAGCAGACTGCGAACGTAATCTTTACTGCTTCCGCTGATTTCCTCCTTCACCTTGCTATCGGTAAAGTCCTTCAGCGCAACAGCCTTGTACTGCCATGTCGATGGTCCGTTGAAATAGCTCCACGGATCAGGCTGCGCGCCGATGGTCACCTGCGTATCTACGCCGCCGTCGGGATGATTCGTGCGAGGATTATCGAGCACAGCCGATGAGGGAATACCGAGCGTCCCCGCAGAGTTGCGGATCAAACGATCGAGGAGATCGGTGAAAGGCTTTCCCGTCGAGTTCCGCAACACGTAGATGTGTTCAGCCGCAATTCGAATCATTTGGTCTACCGCTTAATCCGTCCTGCTATTTTAGTCCCTCGACCCGGAGCCCAATCCCTTCTCTGGGGGACTGCGCGAAGTAAATCGGCATTTCTCTTTGTTCCAGAAACCCTCCCAACTCTGCTAGTCGCAAGTGCTTGATTCCAGGACGCGGTGACTTGAGTATCCCCGTGTTCTAAAAACATGTGTTTGTGGAACAGCGGCCTACTCGTTCCTGGCATCTGCAGTGATTCAGAAGCCCGTCGTTAGATCGTTTATAGCCTTAGTTGGAACGAGGACGCGCCGGCCAAAACGCATGGACGGAATCCTTCCTTGTCTCACATGCAGCCTAACCGTATGCTCGCTGACGCCGAGCAAGAATGCGGCCTGTTTGAGGCCCACAGCCAGAGGTTCGGGTTCTTTCCTGTCAATGACCACTGGTGCGGCGACAACTGCCGGAGGCATCACCGGGGCCGGCTGTGGCCTGATCTCGTCTTGCGCAGATCGGAGCAGCTCTTTGAGGAACAGCGTGGCGAATCTTTCCAACGATACTTCGCGATCTCCTGCCCTGAACTTAATTTCAACACTGAACATCGCAGCACCTCGCAGACTCGGATTAGAGAGAGAATTCTAAGGTAGCCGGGAGGTTGTCTACACCGCTACACCAAAGGGACCTTCGGACGAAATCCGCTTGGAGACCAGTGCGAAGACGGGGGAAGGATTTAATCCGTCGCCTAACCGGCTACTGCCCGTAGACGTACTCCCTCATAGCCTCCAGAGGCACACCTAAACTCGCGTCCCCACCTAGCCGGAGCACATTTCGCCCCGAAGGGGGTCGGGGAGGGTGGGCGCTGGGCAAAACCAGAACCTAAGAACGGCGAACCGCAATAATTTCTTAGTCCAGATGTTTTCTGGAATTTTTTCGGGTTGCCCTGTTTTCTGGATCGGTGTTTTCGCGCCCCGAATTGCTTCCCGCTCCGACTGAACAGGTGACTTTGAAGGCTAGGCACAGCCCAAAGGTCCGACATCCGCTAAATGCGGAGGGGTCGGAATGACGAATCCCCGGATCCTTCAGCCTCACACCAAACGAAGTCCCTTTAGATCCTGCAACAGTTCAGGAAACTGCGTATACCCTGCTGCTGCGTTGATGTGGCCACCGCCCTTGATGACCGTCAAATCAACGCCCAGACCCTTCGCGATTTCTCGACCCTTGGACAACGGCACATACGGATCATTGTCCCCGTTGTAAACACGAACGATTCCCGCGGCTGCTCTAACCCGTTTCCAGTTGACCGGTTTTGTCACAAAGTCGGCATTTACCTTGTCGAAATCCGGGAGGCCGAGTCTTCCCAAGAACGCAGACACCAGGAAAGATCCAGCAATTGGCTGTTTCGTAAGTTCGAGGATGCGCAGAATAAACGCGACCCCCAGGCTATGGCCAATCAAAACAACATTGGGGGTCAACTTGCCGATCTCGGAATCAAAGACCCTTAGCCAGTTCTTCAAAGTCTGGTGCTCGGGCGTAGGGAAATCGGGCAAAATGGCTTCGTGTCCGAGGGCCCTGACTTGTCGAGCTAACCACGGGAACCAATTTTCAGTGGAGTTTCCATAACTGCCGTGAATAATCACGATTCGTTTACGCACAGTAGCTCCTTTCAAAGGGTACTTACACCCCTACGTAGAGATTTGCGAGTTCGTTCGCGGCACCTGGGTGTTCTCCCCAGAACTGCTGGTTGCGACGCTCTCCGACTGCGAACAGGTTGTCGTAATGCATGCGGTCATCTGTGGCAACCATGCGTCCCACCGCTGAATAGGCCAGATCACGGAGCTGTCGTGGGCTGTTGAACTCCGGTGCAACAAGAATGAAAAAAAGAGCGAACTTCTCAATTTGCGTCACAGTCTGGCCGCGACTCCTTGCCGCTTCCCTCGCATTCGACGCGAACACTACAGCCTTATCCTCAATGCACATCGCTGGAACCTCGAACCGTCTGTCAGTTGGGATTCTATCCAGCAAATCCGGGCCCTTTTTCCTGGCGAGCATTTCTTGGATCATCCCGTTCATGCCGGCCCTTGAACTTCCTATCAGAACGAAGACGGAAACGAACTCCGGAGAAAGATTTCGGTCAAGGTGAGAAAACAATACCTCATAAGGCCAAGTCTCATCGTTCCTTGCATCAACTTCGTCGACCATGCAGAGGACTGGTTCTTTTGTCGCCATTAATTCATCGAGTTTCGCCTGGAAGTCCTCCTGTGAGTCTTTGGCGAGATTCAAGGGAAGAAACCTTACACCCATGTCCCGAAGGCTTCTACCGATCTCGGTGATAAAAAATGATTTCCCGCTCCCAGGTGCTGCCCAAATCAAAAAATTCTCGTGAGTACACATCTTTGTGTGGAAGTCTTGGACAATTCTCGTGTTCCAGTCCTTGAGAGAATTTCTCGTTTTCTCGTCGAATCGACAGTAATTGCCAACAACTGACAGTTCTTGCAACCGAAGATTACTGATTTTCTTAAGGGCCTGCAGAATTTTCCCGTTCTCCCTCTCAGCCGATTGAAATACGGGTTCTTTCTTGCCAGTTTGAACCCGGTGCCCAGGTTGCTGTGAAGCGAATCCCTGGGTCGCGGACCTCCAAAGTCCTTCGGGCGCATCGAGCGCCTGCAGCAGTAACGGAAGGTCGGCTCTCAGTGCAGACCAGCCAATGGCCAAGAGATGGAATGCAGTTTGGGCAACGCGACACGATTGCTCAAAGGACTCTTTCGACGTTGTGGTTGCTGTGCGCCAAAAAGCTTCCCCCTGTGCCCACTCGCTAAGTTTCTGGATTTGCCCAACAATTTCATCCCAAGGCCCTCCAGCTTCTAAATAAGCCTGTGCTGCAAGTGCACCGTCAAGTTCCCGACCCGGTGCGGTCCACTGACTGGATTGTGAGATCAGGTAACTCCTGGCCGGAAGCAATCTGGTATCGTCAGGTTCGACTCCGGCAGCCAAACAAGTAAGCAATGCCATTGCTGTCACTTCAAGGTCGCTGTTCCACTCCCCCGTCCCTGAGTGCCATAGTCCGGTCTCACAAGGGCCTCCTTGTTCACTGGGCGTGAATAGCCACTCAACTGCTTTCTTCAATGCCGGACACGTATGAATACTCTTTCCCGTTGCAGCCAGCCCTAGGCAGACTCGCGCCGTCGACCAGATTGCCCTTTCAGGATAGAAAGCTCCAGATTCTAGCTGTTCCTTGATGACACCGTCCGCTAGGATATCGAGCTCGTGATCTGGAGTACCGCGATAGGCAGATTCTGCGCAGAGGATAACGCCAAGAAGCCAAGTCCGATGAAACCGCTCCATGTCGATGCGATCAGCAGGTTCCCAACCGGGAGGGAACCCTAACTGAGCTTCCGTAAATGAAATGTCTTGCCCCTTCATCGCCTCTGCAATCAGTTCAAAGTCCATACGCGTTGAGAAGTCGGCAGTATCAATTGTGACGAGGCCATTCTTTTCAATCTTGTACTTCTCCCGCAAATAGGTGATGCTGGACCGTGCTTCGTCTGCTCGGTCGATCTCAGCAAGTGATTGGACAACAAACATAATCGAAGCCGGCACCGATCGCCACTTTGGATCGAGCCCTTGCTGGTGCCTAATCCGCTCTAAGAGGGCCGTGAAGGCTTTCCAGGTCGCTACTAGTGAGGCTGTGCGGCTGTTGAGATTCTGTGACTCCTTGAATCCCGCTCGGGCGTGTAAGGCTTGGAGAGTTCCAAGAGCCAAAGCCGGACTCGCGGTTCGAAGATAGTCTCTAACAACGCTAAAAGGATCTTCAGGTCCGTCCAGATTCTTCAAATCCCTCCACACATTCTCACCAGACAACCAATCGCCAAGTAGGGCCGCGAGGGATCGATGACCCACTGTCAGAAAGTCCTTCGATAACCGGAGAAGGCCTGTCCTAAGCAATTCGTCAACGAGGTGCGAGGCAACCTGAGCTTCTTGTTGAACGAATTCGCGCGGCACTAGAACGTCATATCGTCCAAGGGTAGCCACCACCTGCACGGCCCGCATGCTATCTCTTCTCGAAAGTCTAGATCCTCGTATTCTTCGATCCCAATAGGACTTAGCTACGTCTGGAAGTGTGGGGGACTCAACCTCTGTCTGATGTCGGACATCAAGAAAAATTCTAAGAAGTTGAAGATCGTCCTTGATGCCGTCGAAGATGTCCCCCGACACCACGGATTGGCCAGCATCGGAGTAGGTCGAAATGATGTTTTGCCGCACATCCTTTGCCCGAACATGAATCGGAAGGCAATCTTCAATAAATTGCGCCGCGGCCTCAGCAAAATCCGGCCATGAGACCGCTATGAGAGCGGGGGGCGGATATGTCGTCGACCTCCGTAGAAGGTTTACTATGTTGGCTATATATCGGGCTATCTCGGGACTGCTTTGTAAGTCATCCGTAATGTAAATTCGGCGGGGGCCCATACCGACCCGAGCGAGGTGCGAGAAGCAGGGACTTACGGACCCAGCCATGGTACCCAGGTTGAGGTATCGCACTTCTAGTCCGGCTGAAATACACTCGTTTCCGGCCTCCATCGCCATCACGGTCTTACCGCTAGAGCTCTGCCCGATTAGGAGACAAGACCGTCCTGATGCAACCGCTCGCCGCACGCGATCGGTTGAGGGGTGTTTAGCCCAACGGCGATGGTCATCTGGGAAGTTAGAAAGCACGTCCTGCAGGTCTAGAAAGGGAGAGGAGGTGGAAATACCCTGTGCTCTGAAATCGGAGCACATTTTATCATCGTATTGCGTTTCTGGTGCTGGTTTCTCTAACACCTGCCCACGAAAGAGCTTGTATTCGACAAGCTCCAAAAGAGTCCAGTCTTTCCGTGCTAGTGCATCAATATCGTCCGGATACAGAACCACAGTACCGGCCCTTACCCACGGGGCTTCGTTCCTGATGAGTTGTTCCGCCTCTTTGAAGACCGATGGCAAGACACAGAAGCAGATTGCCTCTCTGGCGCGGTCACGGAGCTCCAATACAAGCGAGAGAGCACTATCGGAAGTCTGGGTCTCGACACCCAGAATCTGTGTACGTAAACCGCGCCAGACAGGGGGTTTGGGTAGGGCGATCGAACCATGTGCCCCCTGATATTCAGTGACCACACTGGTCGAATCCGCACAGGCTGCCACGAGAGCAATTGCTACGCGAAGAATGCCATTTCGCAAGGAAGTGTCAGACCATCCCTCCTTAGGCGTCTGCAATGCCTCCACGGGGTCCGAGTACATTGCCCAATATCTTGAGCAAATGTCACTCGGGTTCATGTCGGCCGTCATCATCGCTCTAAAGAGTCAAGATTTTACTTGAACGATCAACTCCGCATATGTCGTCGGCGCCATTTCTCCTGGCAGGTCGACGCTCTGTAACGAGTTGATAGTGAATCCATTCTGAGTAAAAAGTTTTTCCAGTTCACTAACTGATTCGATTGGATAACTCAGCATTCGCTCGGCGTAACGCTGCGCACGGACACCAATATCCGCAGGAGTCGCAGATAAGAAATCCACCCATTTGTTGGCTTCCCTGACGGCGCGATGGCGGAAAGAATCAGCTTGGGCCGGCGTTGCACGGGCCATGCCATCCGTACCGGGTCTCTCAATCCTAGTGGTGGTAATGATTCTCCCAGCAGATCGGTTCAATAGTGAATGCCACTTCTGTACAACCGACACACGCTCTTGTGGTGAAAATCGCGTTAAGAACGCGTCAGTGACAATGCAGTCCACCGGATTGGGAGGGGAGTAGGTCATTATGTCGGCAGAAGCCGTCGTGATCTCACACGATACGCTCTTTGCATACCACCGGCACAAAAATAGCGGCGTTTCACAAAGATCGAGAACAACGACGTCCGCTTGAGATCGTTGTTGTTTACAAACCCAGAGAACATGCGCCAACATGGAATAGTCAGCGGTCCCGGAAATTAGAATTCGAGGTTTCCCGAACTCATCATATGCTTGGCGCAAGCCGTCGAAGTAAAACTCTGAGTGCCAAGTTGGTGTAGATACCATGCTGAACACTCGCAAGTATTGCCAGATGCCGTGATACCAAGAACAGTCACCTTTCGAGACATGGTTGCCACGACAGAGGACGGAGCTCAAGAATTCCACAATTGGTGCCGTGCTAATCATCGGCTCTTCCAGATTCAACTGCTCATTCGGAGCGTCATCCAGCTTCAACCTAGTCGCCGAATTCATTAACAACGAGACTACATCACGCCCAGGCTGAAGGTCCTCTGGCCGCGCCGATACGCGCCACTCCGATAGACCGGACAGGTCGGTGGTGGACAACCTAACCGCGTTGCATATGACCGAATCATCCCAAATACCAAAATCAAGCCCTTGGAGCATTGGGACAGCGGATTTTGAAAGGAGTTCTCCAATCAAAAGCAAGTCGGTCTTTATTCCCGCAGCATTATCCATCGCGACGTGCTCGCGCAACGTACTGTCACCCCTGTATTGGCGGTGTGGCAGCAAGAACAACCGAGTGATATCTCGCCCGCGCGATGCGGCCTAGCGTGCTGCTTCGTAGTAATAGCTGCGGGGATTCCACTTCCCCCGCCCCGAAACGATGAGCGTGCAGATTCCACCCTTTTGCAAGCTGCCAAATAACACATTGCCGAGATCATCCAGTTGACTGGGGGAAAAAGTCAGGATCTGCCTGCGTTCATCACTCTGCAGCCTCGACAGATTGCTTCTCGAAGCTTGACGAAGGGCATCGAAAAGTCGTGGGCTTTGTACTGTAGGAGCGGACATGATTTAACCTGGGGAGACCGCATTCTGCCTGTTCCGAACGAAGGCAGTCGTACTCATGTTACTGATTGTCCCGATTTCTGTTAAATGTTCAGGAAACCGTCGATTCGAAGGGGAGGGGGACAAAGAAGTCTATTCGGGAAAGTGGAAGAAAATCAAGCACAGTTTCATCGCGCTTGAAGCGACATGCCGATTTTGTCATCCCCATCTGCGAAACGGAACTCATTCACTCATTCGGCACAAGATCGGCGCCCGCCTCGCCGGCAAAAATGGGTGCCAACCTTGGTCTTTAACTTGTTGCCCCAAAATAGGCGTTCAAGGGGTAGGCATCGGGGCAACCCCCATTTAGATGGGCAAAGCAGTTTACACCCGTTTGTCAAGCCGACTTAAACTGGGCTAAGAAAATTACGAGAAACGAACAGGGTACCTTCAGCCCCCGTTATGGCCCCCGTTCTCATCTTGGCTACCACGTATTATCAGGTACTTGGCAGTCCCCGGTAGCCTCGTTAAGTTGTTGAATGTATTGGATCGGGGAAAAGTGTGAAGATGGCACTCTACGGTCGCGTTAAGCGGTTTCGCGACAAGCCAGTGCAAGACAGTAGGGTAAGGATTAGGGAAGGAACCATCTGCTTCGAATTCCTTGTAGACCCCGATCTCGCCCTAGAACCTGAGGAGGCCAGGAGATATGAGCGACTGATCCAATTTGGCAATATTCGTGCTGTAGTAGCTTTTAGCCTTGAGCTGCCGAATAACACTGTTATGGTATAGTCCGAGCCACATAAACTTCTGTTTCTGCCGCTCAGTAGCTTTCTTCTCAGGAGTAGCAGGTTTGTGAACTCGATCTTCGAGCAGTGTTTCAACAGCCTGTCGGTGATCTAACAGAATTGCAAGCGCACTTTTGGGACTCTTCCCGTGGGCCTTCATAAACGCAGCGTATAGATAGTTCAGGCAATAGACGCCGTCTTCGCCGCGCCGCACGGTCTGATCGTTCTCCATAATACCAGCTCCCGAACTTCCGCGTTGAACCAAATCCCTGTCAATGATAAGTCGTGGATAAATTGCATAATCCTGTTCCAATCGATAACTCTTCACTAAAGCGTGCCCAAAAAAAAATCTCGGATGATGAGCCTCAGCTGAAGATTCCGATTCCACATACATATCTCCAACACAGATAGCGCCTCGGATCAACACCCCTTTCTTCACCAGTGCAAATTGGGCACCTGCAAGATAGTCCAGTTCGTCAACGACCAGTTCTTTGGGATCGCCTGTAACAGGCGTGGAACAACGAACGATAAGATCAGAAAAGTTTGCCACATGGAAGGTAGCATCCAGACGCCTCGTGTGACTGCGTCGCGATAATTCTGACAATTCGCCTGTTGCAAGCTCAAGAGTGTCTCGGACAGTCTGGGGATCGGTGCGGTGGTGGTCGATCAGCTCACTAAACCCTAGCAGGTCAATGTAGCTCATTAAGGCAGGTTTGTACGTGTGGGTCATTGCGGGACTCAAAGGTATTTTCACACAATCCGCACGATTCAGTGCATATGACCGTTCTGTGTTCATTAACCACAAAACTCGTCACCAATTCGTCACCAAAACTAGTCGAGTTAGGGCGTTTTTTATGAGAGCAAAAACCGGAAAAGCAAGGGAGCTAAAGGGTTTTACGAGTGATACCTCAAAATTGACACGGTAGAGGTTACTGCGTTCTTGGATTCCAGTTTTTATGCTTTCGCGGTAACGATCGCCGAACCGCTCGCGTGGCAATTTTATGGGGCCAATCTGGGGCCAATAAGCGTTCCCCAGCTCTCTAAATGCTCTGAAACTGCTCGAAAATCCTCTGTAAGTCGTTGATTTTCTGTTGGCTCGAAGCGTGTCAAGGTAGCGCTCTAACCAACTGAGCTACGCGCCTACGGTGAGCCGTTTCAATAGTTTACCAAACTTTTACTGACGGCCTACGACGGAAATCACCT
>Ga0302325_10013510_pt1 | contig 17407 bp, 18 predicted proteins | sample Palsa_T0_2_FD_201948 | JGI IMG/M metagenome (GOLD analysis project Ga0302325, IMG submission 201948) | Peat permafrost microbial communities from Stordalen Mire near Abisko, Sweden - Palsa_T0_2 | ecosystem: Environmental > Terrestrial > Soil > Palsa > Peat permafrost | place: Sweden: Abisko... | reverse complement strand
CGCAACTCGTGAACAGGCAGGCTGTCGCTACAACGATCTGAACCGGGGTTCGATGTCTAGCCACTCGGGCCCAAAGCTCTGCGACAGTTCGGTTCGCCACGACTCGGGAAAGTCACCGTTTAATTTTAGCCGACCGGGAAATTGATAGCCCCGGTGCGAAAATGGAGCATGTCCTCCCTGCCCCCGCTCTCGTCGCTCGAATACCGCGCCCAGTTTCTTCCGGTTCTCACGCCCGCGCAGATCGATCGGATCCGCCCATCGGGCCGATTGCGGAGTGTCGAGCGCGGCGAAATCCTTTTCCAGCCCAACGATACCGGCGTTCCGTTCTTCGTCCTGCTCTCGGGCAGCATGGAAATCGTGCAGCCCGGCTTAAATGGCGAACGCCTGGTGGCTCAGCACAGCCCCGGCGAATTTACCGGCGAGATGACCATGATCTCCGGACAACAGTGTCTCGTGCTCGGCCGCGTCACCGAACCCGGCGAGTTTCTCGAGCTCGACGGCGACGCGCTGCGATCTCTCGTCGCCAAGGATGCCGAACTCAGCGAAATCCTTCTGCGCGCGTTTATCCTGCGCCGAATCGAACTGATCCGCAGCGGTTATGGCAACGTCATCCTGATGGGCTCTTACCATTCCGCGCGCACGCTGGAGCTGCGCGAATTTCTCGGCCGCAATGGATATCCATACACCTTCGTCGATCTCGACACGGACCGAACCTCGCAGGAACTCCTCGACCGCTTCCAGGTTAAATCGTCCGAAGTGCCGATCGTGGTCTGCAACGGCCGCAGCGTGCTGCGCAGCCCTTCCATTCAGGATTTGGCGAGCTGCCTCGGCTTCAACAGCGACATCGATCGGACGCTGGTGCGCGATGTGATCATCCTGGGCGCGGGTCCGGCCGGCCTCGCAGCCGCGGTTTACGCAGCATCCGAAGGGCTGGATGTCTTGATGATCGAGACACGCGCTCCCGGCGGCCAGGCCGGATCGAGTTCGAAGATCGAGAACTATCTCGGCTTCCCCACCGGGGTGTCCGGGCAGGAGCTGGCGTCGCGTGCCACCACGCAAGCGCAGAAATTCGGCGCGAAAATGATGATCGCGCGCAGCGCCGTTCGGCTCAACTGCGGCCGCCGCCCGTACGAGGTCGTGCTCGACACCGGAGACGCGTTGCTGGCGCGCGCCATTGTGCTGGCTACCGGCGCGCAATATAACAAGCTGCAGGCGCCGAACCTCGAGAAATTCGAGGGCGAAGGGATCTATTACGGCGCAACGTACATCGAGGCCCAGATGTGCGAGAATCAACAGCTCGCGGTCGTCGGCGGCGGAAACTCAGCCGGACAGGCCGCGGTTTTCCTGTCGCAAACCGCGGCGAAGGTGCACATGCTGGTCCGATCCGGTGAACTCTCCAGCACGATGTCGCGCTATCTCATCCAGCGCCTAATCGAAAACCCCGGCATCGAGCTTCACATGAACACCGAGATTGTGGCACTCGAAGGCGACCGAAGCCTCGAGCGCGTAGTTTGGCGGTCACGAGAGACCGGGGAAATTTCGACGCACGCCATCCAGCACCTGTTCGTGATGACAGGCGCCTCCCCGCGAACCGAGTGGCTGCGCGGCTGCCTGGCGCTCGACGACAAAGGCTTTATCCTCACCGGGCGCGACCTCGATGCGGCGCGCGAGTCGGACGGGAATCTCCATTGGCCCCTCGCTCGCCCTCCCCAAATGCTCGAAACCAGCCTGCCCGGCGTGTTCGCGGTCGGCGACGTCCGGGCCGGCAATGTGAAGCGCGTGGCGTCGGCCGTGGGCGAGGGCGCCATCAGCATTCATTTGGTTCACCGCGCGCTGGCCGAGCTATAGCGGCGATCCGTGCCCTTTAGCCCGCTTTGAAGAAATGCGCGATTTTCTTCCCGCCTTCCTCGGTGTAGTACACCGTCGTCTTGGCGCCCTTCTTCAATCCCTTGCCGGTTTCATCCACCGCTTTCTCGGTAAGATGATAGGTCTCCTCGGCGCCTTCGGCGGTCTTCACAGTGATCGTCTTCGCTCCGTGATCGACGCTCTTGACCACCACCGCGCTCGCTTTCAGTCCGTCCTTGCCGATGTGATCCACTTCTTGCGCCGTCTTCTCGGTACCCTTCACCGTGTAATGCACCACCACCTTGTCGCCTTCCTTCATGCCTTCAAAAGCGTCTTTGCTTCCCTTTGCCGTGGCTTCGGCGCCATGGGCCACCGTTTTGCCGACGAAGTGAAACGTGTGCTCGGTCCCGTCCGCCGTCTTTACCACCGCCGTCTTGGCGCCTTTGTCGACCGCTTTCACCGTGCCTTCCACAGCGCCGGCGACATCGTCGGCGGCAAACGCGCCGAAAGCAAACAGCGTCAACATCAGACTAAAACCCAAATACTTTCGCATAGTGACTCCCATGCGGACAGTGTAACGCTTATATAACCTGAGCTGGGGTTAGGTACACTGATGTCCATGAAAAATCCCTTGGTACGCCTCTGGATTGCCGCCTGTGCGACCCCGCTTCTGATCGGCGCGCAGACGATCGCCATCCGCGCGGGGCATTTGATCGATCCGGAAACGGGAACCGCGGCCGCCGGCCAAATCATCGTCGTCAACGCCGGCAAGTTCACCGCCATCGGAGCGAACGTCGCCATCCCGCCCGGCGCCGAAGTGATCGACCTGTCGCAATACTACGTTTCTCCCGGCTTGGTGGACGCTCATAATCACCTCGCGCTCACCTACAAGCGCGATCCGGAGAACAACAGCTACTATCTGACGACGGTCCTCGATTCCACCGCGATTCGCGCCGTTCAAGCGGTGTCCAACGGCATCACGATGATGTCCTCCGGCTTCACCGTGGTCCGCGACCTCGGCAACAACGGCAACTACGCGGATACCGCGCACCGCGTGGCCGTCGATCAGGGCTGGGTTCCGGGGCCGACCATGATCAACTCCGGCATCATCATCGGTCCGATGGGCGGCCAGTTCTTCCCCGTGCCGGAAAGGGAGAACCTGGTATATCCGGAGTACCTGGATGCCGACACGCCCGATGAAATCGTGAAAGCCGTGCGCAAGAACATTCTCTTCGGCGCGAAAGTGATCAAGATTTGCGTGGACTGCAAATCCTATGGCTACACCGCCGACGAGATGAAGTTGTTTGTGTCGGAAGCGGCGAAGAGCGGGCTCAAGGTGGCCGGGCACGTCCAAACTCACGAGGGCGCGCTACGCGCGATCGAGGCGGGGATCTGGTCCATCGAGCACTCCATCGGGCTCGACGATCAGGCGCACAAACTGATGGCGCAAAAAGGGATCTGGCGGGTCGGCACGGAGACGCCCATATCCGACTATTACAGCCCCAGCCAGGCTCGTTTCGATCAGATGATCGACGGCATGAAAAACGCTTATGCCAATCACGTCAAAATGGCTTTCTCCACCGACGCCGATTACTATATTCCCGGCATGACGCGCGGTCAAATAGTAATCGATTTCTTGAGAAGCTGGAAGGCCGCCGGCATTCCCGCGCCGGAGATCCTCAAGATCATGACCGTCAACGGCTACAAGGTTTGCGATATTTACGATCGGCGCGGTCCGCTCAAAGTCGGATTGCCGGCCGATCTGATTGCGATGCGCGGCAATCCGCTGGAGAACATCGATGCGTTGCGCGAAATGCCGTTCGTGATGAAGGACGGCTTGGTATTCAAGCGCGACGGCGTCATGACCCCCGAGAAATTCTTTCACAGCGGCCCCGTGAATGGCTGGCGAGTTCGGTGAGCCGGCTACTGGTCGCGCAGTGTTTCGATTGGATCCACGCGCGCGGCGCGTAAAGCCGGAATCAGCGCGGCCGGCAGCGCGACCAATGCCAGCAGCAGCACGGACAGGCCGATGGTCAACGGATCCTTAGGACTCAGGCCGTAAAGCAGCTTCGTGATGGCCTGGGACGCGGCCAGCGCGAAACCGACGCCGACCAGCAGACCTGCGGCCAGCAGCTTTCCGCATTCGCCGCCAATCAGTTTCAGGACGCTTGCGCGATCGGCGCCTAGCGCCATGCGGATGCCGATTTCGGTGCGACGCCGCGCGACTATGTACGCCATCACGCCGTACAGTCCGATGGCCGCCAGCGCCGCGGCCAGGAATCCGAAAAAGCCGGACAGCGTAGCCATCAGACGCTCGCGCAGAAGTGAATCGGCAATCCGCGATCGCAGCGTATAGAAGTTGAGCGCTATCGCGGGATTGATGGCGGCCATTTCTCGCTTGATCGCGGCCAGCTGGGCGTTCAGCCCCACTTGCGACCGGCTCAGAATCACCGTGCCATAATCCAGTTGCGCCGCCTGATCCAACGATGTAAATACGGTGGGGCTGAACGGATCGCTTAGGCGAACGTATTTCGCGTCCTTCGTCACTCCCACCACTTCGTAGAACGTTTCGGGCTCTCCAGGTCCGGTTTCGGTCCGCATGCGCTTGCCGATCGGATTAGCGCCCTTCAAAAATTGCTTGACGAACGACTGATTTACGATCGCGACCTTCGGAGAATTCGGCGTGTCGCGCTCGTTGAAGTCGCGGCCGGCCAGGAGCGGAGTGGCGAGCGTCCGGAAGTAGCCTTCCGAAACGGGGCTAAAGTTGGACAAGAACTTGCCGCTGGGATCGGCGCCGACGAACTGAAACTCATCGTTCCAGCGATTGCCGCTGATCGGTACGATCAATGTCGCGGCGGCCTGCTCGACGCCAGGGAGCGCTCTAATGCGGCGGAGTATTTCGCGATTCAGTTCGTATCGTCGGGGCGGCGGGTACTTCAAAGTGGAATGGTCCACCTCGGTCACCAGCACGCCGCTCTCCTGAAATCCGGCATCCAGCGTCAATAGCTTGTGGAGGCTGCGAACGAACAACAAAGCGCCCACCAGCAGCGCCAGCGACAGCGCCACTTGCGTGATTACCAGAATGCGCCGCACTCCGAAACGCTCGCGAGCATCGGTAAGACCGCGGCCCGAGGCTTTCATCAACGTGACCGGGTTCGCGCGGGTGGCGCGTATCGCGGGCATCAATCCAAACAGCAGACAGGTCAGAACGGCCAGCGCAGCGGTAAAACCGAAGATCCGCCAATCCATGCCGAGGTCGACATAAAGCGGGCTATTGGTAGTGGTGAGAAACCGTACCAGATAGCTGCTGAGGAACTTTGCAAGGAGCGCTCCGCACGCTGCTCCGATCGCGGCGAGCAGCAGGCTTTCGGCCAGCATCTGCCGAATCAGGCGCGTCCGGGATGCGCCAATAGCAAGCCGCACGGCGAGTTCGCGCTCGCGGGCGCCGGCGCGGGCCAGCATTAGATTCGCGAGATTCGCGCAGGCAATCACGAGTACCAGACCCGCGATGGCCAGCAGAATCGACAGAGGCTCCTGGTAACGCGAACGCAGGTCCGATACGCCGGATCCGGCGAGGTCGGCGGTTAGCTTCATTGCGAGGTAGTCTTTCGCCGTCTCGGACGTATAGCTCGGCGGAAGCGTCGCCTCGAAGAGAGCGGGCGAAATAACCTGCACGTGCGCCCGCGCCTGGGCGAGCGTCCAACCGGGCTTCAGCCGTCCGATCACCGCCAGCCACCAATGATGGCGCTCCGGAGTATGTGCCGTTTCACCGTTGATTAGGGTCTCGGCGCACAGTGGAATGGCGACATCGAACGATCGGCCTACTTCCACGCCGAAGAAACCCGCTGGGGCGACGCCGATGATTTCGAAAGGTTTCGCATCGAGCAAGATTTTGCGCCCGATCGCCGATGCCTGACCGCCGTATTCGCGCTGCCAGAAAGAATAACCGAGCACGGCGCCCGGCGAGCCGCAGGCGGGACGGTCGTCTTCGCTCGAGTACAGGCGTCCGAGCACGGGATTTGCCCCCAGCGTCGCGAAAAAATCGCTGCTGGTGTAGAGCCCCTCGACGTAATGCACTTCGCCGCCGGTCGTGGTGTTGAAGCTAGTAGCGGACCAGGCGAACAGGTTCGAGAACGCCTGCTGATGGCTTCGGAGCTGATCCCAAAGAGCGTAGGTAAAGTTGGGGCGGCGGCTGCTGAAATTGCCCGTGCAACATTTCTGGTTCGGTCCGATTTGAACCTCGACCAACTCCTGTGGATTCGCAACCGGCAAAGTACGCAGGCGCACCGCGTCCAGAAGGTGGAAAATCGCGGCGTTGGCGCCGATTCCGAGCGCCAGGCACAGAACCGCGACGATGAAGAACCCGCGTTCCAGCCGGAGCAGGCGGGCGGCGTAGCGAAGATCCTGCGCGACGGTTTCGAGAAATCCGATAGTGTTCATACGATGCCTCGTTTCCTTGGCGAGCGTGACATTGCCGAACTTCCGTTGCGCGGCCCAGGCGGCCTCCTGGGGGTTCATGCCCCGCGCGATATTCTCGTCGATTTCGTGCCGCAGATGCGCTTCCACTTCCAGCGCGAAATCTTCGTTGCGCCGCCGTCGCCGGAAATATCGGAGCCAACCCACGCATCACTCCGTCGCTGGGCCCAGCACACGGGCAATGGCGCTGACGATCTGATCCCAGCGGCCCCGCTCCTTGGCCAGATACTTCCGACCAGCCGGCGTAATGCGGTAGTACTTCGCTTTGCGGTTGTTCTCGGACGTCCCCCAGAAAGACGCGATCAACCGGCGTTCCTCCAAACGGTGCAGCGCCGGGTACAGCGAGCCGTGCTCCACCTGGAGAACGTCTTTCGAAGTGCGCTCGATCGCCGACGCGATGGTATGGCCGTGCGCCGGCGCCAGCAGAACGGTCCGCAAAATAAGCATATCCAGGGTTCCTTGCATCATTTCAACCCGGTCGTCGTTCTCTTTGCGGCGGGTCATGTCCTATAACGTACCAGAAGAAGATCTAGTGGAGCAATCCGAGGGTTCCGCCCACAACGCTCAGCCCGCGCGGGATTCAAGCAGCTCTGGCCAGCCGTTGAAGTGCGAGCATTCTTTCCGGATACGCGCTAAACCAATCTCCAGCACAGCGAGAACGCCGAGAAAAGGCTTCTGGTATCCGGGCACGAGAGCCTCTATGCGCTTCGAAGGGGCTGTGGCCGGTGGATCATTGATCTCTTCCGGGGTTGCAAAATGATCTCGGATTTTTCGAAGGCTGACCTCCAGATCCGGCCGGCCGAGACCCCGGCTGAAGGCGGCGCAGTCGCTAAAAAGCAATCCCTCGAACTCATGCATTACAATGAACGGCACGAAACGGTCGGAGTCGAAGCTATTGCCCATCTCTTTGACCAAATCATCGCGCACCGCGTCTTGCACGCACAGAGCTTTCTCTTTGATGGTTCCTAAACTCTTGGATCGTGCTCTTCCGGGCCACGTCAGAGGCAAGCCGTAGTAATCAACCATGGTCGTCGCGATGCAGTCCCGATCCTCTCGCAAGTGATGGATGATGTCTTTTTTCGCGGAAGGCCACGCGCGAATACCACCGCGCCGCTCGCGCAACCGGCCGTTGCCCACAATTCGAGCGTCCACGGAATGGTAGCCCTTGCTTACCAAGTGGCTCCGAAGCAATTCGTTTACGAAGCCTTCTTCAGTCTGCCCTTCGACGTGGATCAACAACCGGGCCATTGCGACTAGCCGGGAACCGGCCTTCCTCCAATCTCATTCTTTTCCCAAAGCTGCCCCAGACTGTAGTCCTCAAGCCATTCCCTCAATTGCTCGGACTCTAGACGAGTGAGTATCGTCCCGCCATCCACACGGTCGGCGATCAAAACATCTTCCGGCTGAAAATGATCCAAAAGAAGGGATGACTGCGTCGACATGATCACCTGAGCATGAACCGACGCCTGGCGAACCAGCGCTGCCAGCATCTCGATGGCATACGGATGCAGACCCAACTCGGGCTCATCGACGAGAATCACGGACGGACGATAATGTCCCGGCTGAAGAAAGAGCGTTGCTAATACAATAAAGCGCAGCGTTCCATCCGACAGTGACGAAGCATCAAAGTTTTGGTCCGACTTCTTGTGTCGCCATTCCAGCTTAATGTATTCCCTATTGAGCTCAGTCGGTGCTAGAAGGAAGTCATTGAAAAAAGGTGCCACGCGCTGCACTGCACGCACGATCAAATCGTACTCGACCTGATGCCTATTCTTTAGAAGGTAGAGAAATGCGGGCAGGTTTGACCCATCCGGCTTGTGAAAACGATTGTCGTCGACCCTGGCGGTCTTGCGCATTGGCGAAGACGAGCTGGTGTCGTTTAGGTGATATAGCCACAATCCTAGGAGGTAAGCACGCACCCATTTCGCAACGCCCCCGGCGTTCGGGTCGCTTATACCCGCCTCGCGGCCCTGCTCCCGTGGAGCAAGCCCAGCTGGGGCGCGACCATCGAGGTAGGTTGTCTCCCCGGCAGGAAAGAGTCCGTCGTCCACAGTAGGCGAAAGGACCAGTTTATAGCCGGGCGCCCCGAATGGCCACCCATCGATATGGCGGGAAGAAAGGTATAGTTCGATCCCTTTCGTTGTCTTGGAGCCGAAGTGCAGAATTTTTTCGGCTCCGCCAGACGTCGTCACATAGTCTCGGAGCTTTCCATCGCAGACTTCGCGCAGAAAATCGAAAGCACCAATGAAGTTCGACTTTCCCGGCCCGTTCGACCCAATTACTACATTGATCGGCCTCAGCTCTAGCTTATCGATCGATGCAATGATCTTGAAGCCCTGAATAGTAATGTAGTCGAGGGCATTGGATGACACGGCAACCATCATAACAATCGTCTTCGTCCTTAAGGTTCAGTCACAACGTACGAGCTTCATTGCCGCCAGTTCCGCGCCTGATACCGCCTCGCCGCGAGCACGAGCGCCGCGACCTCGCGATGCCGCCACTGCCCTCGAACTCCATAAGTACAAACGATCGGCCCAGGGCAAAACGTCCCATGCCGCCCAAACTTGTCGCTACTGATGTGATCTTTTCGTCTCTGCCGCGAATAACAGTATGAAAGAATAGCCCAGAAAGAAAATGCGGCCCGATCCACAGCCCACCGACCTCCAGGAATCCTTCCAGGCCCTGGTCGAGGAACACAAGAAAATCCTCTACAAGGTCTGCAATTCCTACTGCCGCGACCGCGACTCTCGCGAAGACCTGGCGCAGGAAATCATGTTCCAGCTTTGGAGATCCTACGGCAAGTTCGACGGCCGCTGCCGATTTTCCACCTGGATGTACCGCATCGCGCTCAATGTGGCGATTTCTTTCTACCGCGGCGAGAGCACCAGAACACTCCATGTGACTTCCTGCGACCAGCATCTTCTCGAAGCGGCCGACGAAACCGAAAACCAGCCCGAGAACGTTCGCCTTCTTTATCAATACATCGAAACACTGGACCCGTTGAACAAAGCGCTCATCCTGCTTTATCTCGACGAAAACAGCTATCGCGAAATCGCGGACGTGCTCGGCATCACGGAAACGAACGTCGCCACCAAAATAGGCAGACTGAAAAGCAAGATGAAGCAGGAACTAAATAGTTAAGGGGAAAATATGGATCTCGACACACTCAAAGCAACGTGGACCGAACACAATCGAAAACTCGACATCAGCATCCGCCTGAACCGCCGGCTATTGCTCGCGGCGAACATGAACCGCGTACGATCACCCTTGCACCGATTCGCTTTTCTGGTCGGCGTCGGCGCCTTGGTAGGATTGATAGGCCCCGTTATCCTCGGCCAGTTCATATACCAGCATTGGACTGAGCCGCGCTTTGCTCTGCCTGCCATCCTTCTAGACATCTGGTCGATCGCCAGCGTGGCCGCATCGATCCGGCAGATGGCGATGGCCTTACGGATCGACTATGATCAGCCGATCACCGTTATCCAGAAGCAGATCGAGTCCCTGCGAATCCTGCGCATTCGGATCATCCGCTGGGCTTTACTGACCGGTCAGTTGGTTTGGTGGACACCGTTCCTAATTGTCGCGCTTAAGGGATTCTTGAACGTGGACGCCTACCAGACATTAGGCGCCGCTTACCTGTTATCCAACGTGGCGTTCGGATTAGCCGTCATCCCGTTGGCGATTTGGGTGTCGCGAAAATTCGGGGACCGAGTGGACCGCTCTCCGATTCTGCAGCGTTTCATGCGGGAACTCGCGGGTTATAATCTGAACGCGGCCAACGCTTCTCTTGCCGCACTCTCCGAATTCGAGAACTGAAATCACTCTTTCTTCCGATGCCGCCGGCATCCCGGCCGGTGCATGCTGGAATCATCATGGCAACCGATCTTTTGAATCTCTCGAATGAACTGGCTGGAACCGTCGAGCGCGCCGCCGCAAGCATAGTGGCTGTGCACGCCCGGCGCGGCATCGGGTCCAGCGGCATCGCATGGCGCGACAACCTGATCTTGACCTCCAGCGAGGGCATCCGCGCCGAAGAAGGAATTAAGCTCCTGCTCCCGGACGGCCGCGAAGTCACAGCCAAGCTGCGCGGCCGCGATTCCAGCACTGACCTCGCCGTGCTGGAAACGGACGCCGCCGGTCTCCCTCCGCTCGAATTTGCCGGCGATGCGGCGCTCAAACCTGGCCAACTCGCGCTCGCCGTCGGACGCACTTCCAACACCGGCCCGATCGCTTCTTTCGGAATCATCAGCGGCGTCTCGGGGGAATGGAAAACCTGGCGAGGCGGAAAGCTCGATTCCTTCGTTCGCCTGGATATCTCGGCTTATCCGACGCTTTCGGGCGGCGCAGCCCTGGATGCGGCAGGCAACCTGATTGGCCTAGTCTCCACCGGGCTTTCCCGCACTTCGGTCTTCGCGGTTACGCGCGGCACCATCCATCGAATCGCCGGAAAATTGAGCCGGCAAGGCCACATCAGCCGAGGTTTTCTCGGAGTTACGCTTCAGCCGGTGGCGCTGCCTCGCGAGATGCGCGAAAAACTAGAACAGGACGCGGGAATCATGCTGCTGGGAGTTGAGCCGCAAGGACCGGCTGCCAAGGGCGGGTTGATTCTAGGAGATGTTTTGGTCTCGGCCGACCGTGAGCCGCTCGCTCAGCCGGAAGCTCTGGCGGAGTTTCTGGAACGAACGTCGGCAGGCCAAACCGTCCGGTTCCGTTTGCTTCGTGCCGGCGTGCCGCAGGATCTGGATGTGGTGATAGGAGAGCGGCCCGGCCGCGGGAGATAACGGTCGTGGGCGATGTCTTCGGAGAAGTCGTCGAAAGGCTGCGCCGCTCCACCGTCCAGGTGAAGGCGCATCGAAAAGGCATCGGTTCCGGCGTCATTTGGTCCGCGGATGGCCGAATCCTGACTAACGCGCACGTCGTGGAAAGCGCCGAGCGATCGAGCGGGATCGAAGTCGAGCTTTGGGATGGACGACGCTTGCGAGCTGACATCATTAACAGTGACCGCCGACGCGACCTGGCGGCTCTGCAAGTGGAAGCCTCGGGCCTGCCCGCTGCCGTTCCCGGCGATTCGAACGCATTGCGAGTGGGCGAGTTGGTGATCGCCGTCGGGAATCCGCTGGGCTTCCTCGGCGCCGCCAGCACCGGAGTGATTCATCGCGTGACCGATCGCTCGTGGGTGGTCAGCCAGGTACGCTTGGCGCCTGGAAACTCGGGCGGACCGCTTGCGAACGCTCACGGCGAGATCGTCGGGATCAACACCATGATCGCCGGCGGACTCGCGTTTGCGATTCCGTCTCGTTCCGTTGTGCAATTCTTAGGGACTCCACGGCAGGAACAACACGGCCTCGGAGTGGTGGTGAGGCCGATTCCGACGGGCCTCATCGTGTTGGAAGTGATTCCGGATTCTCCGGCTCATCGCGCTTCGTTGCTCGAAGGCGATATTCTGGTGGGCGCGGGCGGGAAGCGATTCCAGTCGGCGCAAGACTTGGGGCTTGCGATTCACGCCAGTCGCGGCGCCATTCTTGAGCTTCTGTTCCGCCGGGGCGCGAGTGGGAACATTCGCACCGTAGCGGCTCGAATCGCCCCTGCGTCCGTGAGAGCGGCGTGATTCGCGTTCTGGTGGGATCGCCACAGCTGGCGAATTTAGTCCGCGCCATCCCTTCGCTCGAGCTCGCTGGGACCGTCGACCCGTCCCATCTCTCTCAGTCCGAACTCCTCGGCGATGTTTTGCTGATCGAGGTCGAAGACTCAATTAACTACGATTGGGCCGCCCTAGCCGACTTGCCGGTGCCCGCGGTTTTGCTCTTGGATTCCGCGGATTCCTCGCTGGTGAATGCGGCGCTGCGCTCCGGTATTCGCGGAGCTCTCTCGGGGGACGCGACTCCCCAGGAAATCGAAGCCGCGGTGCACGCGGTAAACGCGGGGCTGGTGGTGAGCATGCCGGATGCACAGCCATTCACGGAAGAGTTTGCCGAGCCGCTTACCGATCGCGAACTGGAAGTGCTGGAACTGGTAGCGGAGGGGCTCAGCAACAAAATGATCGCGCACCGCCTTGGTATCTCGGAGCACACCGTGAAGACTCACGTCGCATCCATATTCGCGAAACTCGGCGCCTCCAGCCGGACCGAGGCGGTCTCGCGCGCAATTCGGCGAGGCTTGGTGATGCTGTAGTCGAAGCTCGATGAGTCAGGGTAGAATCGGAGCTTCCTTTCTCGCGGCTATGCTTCTCCACAACCGCCGCAGCAAGGGGACGAGGACGGCATAAAGTATGGCGGAAGCCGCCGCCCCCAGTACCAGCCATGCGATTAGCGCATGCATAGTGACTACCCATAAAGCCCGAATCGCCTGCCACGCGCCCGACCGGATCAGTTTCGCGACGCCGCCGAGCGAAATGCTGGAAGCATCCGCCCCAAAAATCCAGGCGCCGAGCCGATAAAAAGGAATCAGCAGGATGAACTGGAGCGGATAAACCACTCCGTTCACCAATTGAATCGCGGGAAGATTCAGGCGAAGCAGGAGCGCCGCCAACGTGCACAACAGCGTCGTTGAACCGAGCACCGGCGTGACGCCAAGTATGATGCCGAGCGCGATGGTCAGCGCGATCTTCTCTGGCGAGACGCCTTGGCGCAGAAGTTGAACGAAAGGCTTTAGCCAGCGGGCGTTGAATACAACCTTGTACATTCAGCTACTTGTATAGCATGGCTTACTTCGTCAAGTATATGTCCATGACATACTATTGACACAGGGGCCCGTCGGTTCGTATAGTTAAGTTAAGGATGGCGAACCGATATCCGATCCGAGCGGTCGCTAAAATCACCGGGATCAGCTTGGACACGCTGCGAGCTTGGGAACGGCGTTATAAAGCGGTGGTGCCGGAACGCTCAGATCGCGGCCGCCAATACGGCCCGGAGCATATCGAACGGCTGCTGTTGCTCGGCCAATTAGTCAAGAAAGGGCACGCCATCGGCGGGATCGCATCGCTTACGGACCAAGAGTTACACAATCTTCTAGCGCAAGAACCCGGCCCTCCGAATGATGGGCCGAAGCCGACGACCGATATCCTTGCTCCGGTTCTTTCGGCGGTTGAATCCTTCGATGCGGCCCGAGCCGAGGACGAACTAAGCCGGTTGGCGGCGGTTCTTAGCCCCCGCGACTTGGTCTACCACGTTGCGGTTCCTCTAATGCGCGAAGTAGGGATTCGATGGCACGATGGCACGTTCGCCATCGCGCAGGAACATCTGGTTTCCGGGGCTCTCCGTAATCTTTTAGGTGGAATGATGCGCCTGTACCGGCCTTCCGACGCGGCGATGAAGATGGTCTTGGCCACGCCCGCCGGAGAATCGCACGAATTTGGTATCCTCGCCTCAGCCATGCTCGCGTCCATGGCGGGCATTGAGCCGGTCTATCTGGGCCCCGACCTGCCAGCCGCGGAAATCGCGGAGACCGCGCAACGCGTCTCCGCTCGAGTGGTCCTGCTGGGCATTACGTTGATCGGTGAAACGACGGAAGAGGAGGTAAGTGCGATTGCGTCCGCGATGCCGGAAACTGTCGAGCTGTGGATCGGCGGGGAAAGCGGTGCCAAGCTCGACCTTGCGAGTCTCGGCCGAAAGACTGTCCTGATCGAGGATCTTCCGGCGCTCGAAAACGAATGCCGCCGCTGGAGAAACTAATCGATGAAAACAGCGCTCAAGCTTTTGTTCACCGCCATCTTCCTATGGATGACGGTGCTGACCATCCGCACCAGCCTGGCCGTCAGCCTGTGGACAGCTTGGGCTTCTTTCTCCGACAATCCGTGGGCTGTGGCGACGCTTTACGACGCCTACTTCGGCTTCGTGACCTTCTGGGTTTGGGTGGCGTACAAAGAAAACAACCTCTGGTCCAGTCTTTTGTGGCTGGCGCTGATTCTGAGCCTCGGCAACATCGCCATGTCGCTGTACGTTCTCATCCAGCTTTATCGCCTGAAACCGGAGCAGTCCGTGGAGGCCTTGTTACGGCGATGACTGACGCGTTCATGCTAGCGACTGTCGGTATCGGGAGCGTTGCGGCGCTGATGCTGCTGCTATGGTTGGTCCATCTGAGAACCGGAAACGCCGCCATCGTCGATGCGGGTTGGGCGGGGGGACTTGCGGTGCTGGGCTTGCTCTACTCGGCCTTGGGCGGCGGATACTGGCTGCGTTCGGCGATGGTCGCCGCAATGACGGGTATCTGGGGTTTCCGTCTGGCCATCTACCTTCTTGCAACCCGTGTAATCGGGCAGCCGGAAGAAGGCCGGTATCGGGAGCTCCGGCGAAAGTGGAAAACCAATATCACGCTCAAATTCCTCCTGTTCTTCGAATTTCAGGCAGTGCTGTGCGTGGTGCTGGCCGTACCGTTCCTTGCCGCCGCGCGCAATCCCGACCCGAGGATCTCGCCGCTCGAGTGGACGGCTGTCGTTCTTTGGGTGCTGGCCATGACGGGCGAGGCGTCCGCCGATGCGCAGCTCAACAAATTCAAATCCGACAAATCCAACAAAGGCCACACCTGCCAAGCCGGATTGTGGCGCTATTCCCGCCATCCCAACTATTTCTTCGAATGGCTGATCTGGGTGGCGTTCGCGATCTTTGCGCTGCCTTCCCCCGGAGGCTATTGGGGGCTGCTCTCGCCCGCGGTGATTCTGTACTTTCTGCTTCGCATTACCGGCATCCCCGCGACCGAAGCGCAGGCCCTCCGCACGCGCGGCGACGAGTATCGCCGTTATCAACAAACCACCAGCGCCTTTGTGCCCTGGGTTCGCAAGAACGTTTCGTAAGAAGATTTCGTAAACGTAATTCATCTCAAGGAGGGCCTTAAGATCCCCGACCACTCGGATGGTGAACGGCCAGCTTGGCGAACATGGACCGGCGGCGCGATGAATGGCTGAGGTTGTTCGAGAGCATCCATGGCGTATCTGTCCTCGACCGACAGTGTACGGAGCGGCGGCGCGAGTGGATGAAGCGACGGCGGCGGAGCACGGAGCGGGCTCGATCGCGATTGGAAGCCGAGCGGGCTATCGCGGAAGGACCTTGGTCATCGCTGATACTGCGCCCGGCGGCGATTTATGGACCGGGACGAGGCGTTCAGGAATCCATCCAGCGCGGCGAGCACAGCTTGAGCGAAAGGTTGGTCAGCCGAATCCACGTGGACGATCTTGCGGCCCATGCGGAGGCAGCTCTGCATTGCGAAGTCAGCGGAGCATATCCCGTCGCCGACGAGGAGCCCTGCACGTCGCGCGAGACTGCGGCATTCAGCGCGCGGCTGCTGAACCCGCCGGCAACGGGCACCGGGCGAGCGGAACGCGTGGCGCGATTCGCAAACAACGGCCGCGCGGACGGTTCCGGATTCGAAGGGAGCTCGGCATGCCGCTGACATATCCTTCCTATCGCGCCGGCGGCCCCGCCGCCCTATCCGGCGAAACCGTTGGTCAACAATTATGAGCGCTCGATTTCACACGTTGCGCCGGGAACAATGGATTTCCCTTCCGATCGACGAAGTATTCGAGTTCTTTTCCGACGCGCGCAACTTGGAGCGGATCACTCCTCCGTGGCTGGTCTTCCGGATTCTCTCGATGAATTCCAGTTCCATTTCGGAAGGCACAGAGATCCGTTACCGCCTACGATTGCACGGTATACCGATTCACTGGAGGACCGAGATTCTGCATTGGAACTACCCATATCGTTTCGTGGACATGCAGCGAGCGGGGCCATACAAACTTTGGCATCACACTCACCGTTTCGAATCACACGGGGATCGAACCAGGATGATCGACGTCGTGCGATACTCGCTGCCTTTCGGCCCATTGGGGCGCATAGTTCATGCGTCAATGGTGCGGGCTGACGTACAGCGGGTGTTCGACTACCGGCGCCGGCGAATCGATGAGTTGTTCGCGCTGCGGAGTAGCGTGGCGATCTGAAGTTTGGCGTGGCCGGGCGCGTTTGATAACCTGGTCCGATCAGCGTGTTCCCGTTCTGTTTGCTATATTTATGGCAGCAAATGAGCGGGAGTAATTCAGTGGTAGAATGCCAGCTTCCCGTTGCCCCCTTTCTTTTCTATGATTTAGACGCTGTACTGTCCTCGGTACTGTCCGTTTGCGTGCTATCCGAAATCGTGTTATTCGGATGGCACACTGATGGCTCGCGTCAATCTACTCAAACAAATCAAAATCGGTGATCGCTGGGTCCTGCGATCAATTCCCAAGAAGCGTAATGGACAACGCGATTGGAACGCGTTGCCCGATGGCAGCTATTTCATTGAATGGCGCGAGAACAGCAAGCGCCGTCGCCTGCCCGCCGGGACGACCGTCGCCCAGGCGCTCGAGGTCCAGCGGAGAAAAAAGGCCGAACTTGGAGCGCTCGCAACCGGCATCATTGCTCCGCGGTTGGAGACCGAGGATGTGAAAAAGGTGCCCTTGCAGGCGTTGATCGACCGATACCTAGACCAGATCCAGACCCTCAAGAAACCCAACACTTTTCGCAAATACGATGCTGTTCTAAAGCGTTTCGCGAAAGACTTTGTCGGTCAGATGCTAGAGACGATCTCTGTGGAGGACCTCAATGACTTCGTCGTGAAGTTAAGGAAAGGGGGGATGTCACCCAATACGGTTCTCCACAACGTCATCATCATCGCTCAGTTCTTTAGGCGCAACGGTCGGCCGGGCATTACGAGACTCCTGCAACTTCCAGAGAGGATCTCCCCGCTTCCCCGCGAGTACACTCAGGAGGAACTGGCCAAGTTTCTGACCGCCTGTGATGACTGGGAACTCGCTCTCTTCTCGACGTTTCTGTTGACCGGATTCCGCGAGCAGGAAGTGATGTACCTGTTTTGGAGCGATGTGAACGTAGCGTTGCGGACAATCCGAGTGACCTCCAAGCCGGATCTAGGCTTCTTCCCGAAGCGTTGGGAAGAACGGAAAGTACCCGTGCCGGTGCGCCTAGCCAACATCATTGAACGGCACCCGCCGATGAACGGAATCGCCTTCATGTTTCCGTCACCAACCGGCAAGCGTGAACAGAACATGCTTCTTCGCTGTAAGGCGGTCGCTGAGCGAGCCGGCCTTGATCCGGCGGAGTTC
>Ga0302325_10013509_pt1 | contig 17407 bp, 12 predicted proteins | sample Palsa_T0_2_FD_201948 | JGI IMG/M metagenome (GOLD analysis project Ga0302325, IMG submission 201948) | Peat permafrost microbial communities from Stordalen Mire near Abisko, Sweden - Palsa_T0_2 | ecosystem: Environmental > Terrestrial > Soil > Palsa > Peat permafrost | place: Sweden: Abisko... | reverse complement strand
GGCCGGGCCGGCCGGCCAGCCGGGAGGACCAGGGCTAGCCCGGCGCCGAGCATCCCCAGGGCGAGGGGGAAGTTGCTGACCTGCGCCGGTTCCGCGGCCCACTGCGCGGGCACGAAGTAACTCCCCCACAGGACTCCCGCCGCGGCTGCCCACAGCAGGCCGCCGCGCACTCTGGGGGCCGGCCGGGCGCTGGAGCTGTCCTGAGTGCTTGAGCTGTCCTGGGAGCCGACGATCAGGAGAATCCCGGCCAGGATGGCCGCGAGGGCGGCGGCCAGCAGGACGAAGCGGATACCGGGAAAGTGATCAAGCTCATGAAAGAGCAGGGCGCCCCAGGCGAATGCGACGATGATGTTGAGCGGCGTCCAGGTTCCGGCGGCGCGGGCGATCCCGGCCGTCTCCGAAGCCCGGAAAGCGCTGTAGTTGCCTGCGGTCCACACCACGCCGCCGGCCAGCGGCAGCCAGAAGCCCCGCCAGCCGAACACCAGGTGGCCGCCGCCAGCCAGCAGGGCGATCCCGGCGACGACGACGTTGCCGACGGTCGCGTAAAAGGTGCGGGAGCGCTGCGGCACGCCGGGCAGCAGCTGGGCCAGCGGAATCCAGCTGCCGAAGGCGGCCACCGTCACGAATGCGAGCAGCGCGGTCACGACCGCCTCCGTTTCCGCCGCTGCCCCGGCCGGCCGGGGCGGCATGGTGAACGATTGGCACGCCTGCAAGTATATCGTCGTTGAACGAGCATAAACAGGGTCAGCTGGCAGGGCGGCCAGATGGTGGGGCAGGAAGATGAGAACCGGGCTGCGGACATCAGCACAGACCGCGATCACGCGCGCGGTGCACGATCGCCCAGGGGTGACCCGGGCCGAGGTGGCGGCTCAGATCGGCATCCCGAGCGGGTTCGCGGCCGAGGCCGTGGCCCGCCTGGTCGCCGGGCAGCTCGTTTGCGAGCGGCCCGCCCCGGCCACAGGCCGGCGCGGGAGGCCGACGACGTCACTGCATGCCCACCCGGACGGCCCGCTGGTGGCCGTCGCCGCCATCACCCAGGACAGCTGGCAGGTCGCCGCGGTGGAACTCGGCGGGACCAAGCTGACGGCAACCCAACGCCCGCACCACCGCGACCAGGCTCGTGTCCTCGACGCGGTCGCCGCGGAAGTCCGCCAGCTGGACAGGCGCTTCGGCACCCGGGTGCGGGCCGCGGCGGTGGCCGTGCCTGGCACGGTCGCGGGCAGTGAACTGGTGCACGCCCCGGGGCTAGGCTGGCACGGCGTCGGCCTGTCGGTGCTGTGGCCCGGCCACGAGCCAGGCGGCGCGTTCGTGGCGGGCAACGACGCATCCCTCGCTGGCGTCGCCGAGTCGCGCCATGGCGCCGCCGCGGGCGCCGGCACGACGGTGTACCTGCACCTCGACGCCGGTATCGGTGGTGCCCTGGTCGAGGCTGGCCGCGCGGTACGGGGCGCGGCGGGTGCCGCGGGCGAGTTCGGCCACATGCCATTCGGGGCACCTTCCCGGCGCTGCCGGTGCGGCGCCAGCGGCTGCTGGAACACCAGCATCGACGGCCGGGCCGTCGCCCGCCTGCTCCACCAGCGGGCCCCCGCCGACGAAATGGGCTATTTCCGCCGTGTCCTCGCCTCGGCCCGGGCCGGCGAGCCAGCTGCGCTCTCGGCGATCCGGGCCGTCGGCAGCTCCCTCGGCAGGGGCATCGCCGGCCTGGTGAACGGCCTCGATCCGCACCTCGTGGTCGTCGGCGGCCTCGGCCCGGACCTCCTGCACATCGCAGCGGCCGAGGTCGCTGCCGCCTACCGCGACGGGCTGATGGCCTTCCGCGCCGCGCCGCCGCCGCCGGTGCTGCCCGCACAGCTAGGCACGGACGGGCCCCTCCTCGGCGCCGCCGACGAGGCCTTCGCCCAGTTGCTCACCGACGAGGGCCTGCAAGCCTGGGTCTCATAACCGGCTCCGCGACGCAAGTGCGCTCCGGCCTCATCCGAGGGCTTCCGAGCTGGTTAGTGATGCGGGATGGCTGATGGGGCAGGAGATACGGCACCTGGACGTTCTGGGATAGGACCATACAGCTAGCGGGCTCGACCAGAGAAGAACGATACTTCGCCGGCTTTACCAACGAATGGCACACGCACAACTGCGCGCACGGCATATACGTCCTCGACGGCATCCTGAAAACGCACGCCGGTTCGTTCGGCCCGGGCCGCACCAGGGCCGACCTGACCGGGCGGAAACTCAGGCGACCGCTGCGCGTCAGCTGGGTAAAGTCGTGCCGTGCCAGAGTTGCAGCGCTTGCGCGCCGGCCATGCCCCGGCGGTCCTCGCCTTCGAGCTGGCCAACCGCGCCTACTTCGCAGCCTCGATCTCCGACCGCGGTGATGAGTTCTACGACCGGTTCACCGAGCGGCACAGTGCCTCGCTGGCCGAGCAGGAGGCCGGCAGCTGCGCCTTCTACGTACTGGTCGCCGAGGACGGCTCGGTCCTGGGCCGGTTCAACCTGTACGACCTCGAGGACGGCACCGCCAAGCTCGGCTACCGGGTCGCGCAGCACGTCGCCGGCCGCGGCGTGGCGACCGCGACCGTCCGGGAGCTGTGCGGTCTGGCGGCGGCGCAATACGGGCTGCGCACGCTCAAGGCGGCCACCTCCCGCGAGAACGCCGCGTCACAGAAGGTGCTGGCCAGGGCTGGGTTCATCCCGGTCGGCCCGGCAGACCCGGCCGACCTCGGCGGTAAGCAAGGCACCTGGTATCAGCGTGACCTGGTGCAGCCCCTCGGCAGTTCCTTACTGGTTCGTGGTTACGCCGTGTCGCGGTCATGCGGCCTGGGCGAGGTTCTGCTTACCGTCACCGGATACGGCGGCCCATTTCCTTGGCGGAGTAGCCGCCGAGGACGGTGACGGCGGACTGGAAGCGGTCGGAGCGCAGCAGCGACCACAGCGGCGCGAGCTGGGGGGTGTCCAGCGCGCCCGGCGCGATCACCAGGTCGTATGGTTCCCTGGTGACCGGCACGAAATCCAGGCCGTACGCCTGCGCGGCGGCCATGATGCCGAGCCCTGCGTCGGCCCGGCCGGCCGCGATCGCCGCGGCGACCGCCAGGTGGGTGGGCTCCTCGCGGGAGTAGCCCTCGATGAGGCCGGGATCTATCCCGAGCTTCCCGAGCTCGTGGTCGAGCAGCACGCGGGTGCCGGCGCCGCGCTGCCGGCTGACGTACCGCAGGCCCGGCCGGGTCAGGTCGGGAATCCCGGTGATGCCCAGGGGGTTGCCTGCCGCGACCATCAGCCCCTGGTCGCGGTGGACCAGCCGGACGACGGCTACGTCGGGGGCAGCGGCACCGAATACCCGGTCCACGTACGGCAGGGTGTATTCCCCGCTCGCCGGGTCGAGAAGATGCGAGCCGGCGATGTGGCAGAGCCCGTCCCGCAGCGCCACGAGGCCGCCGAGCGAGCCGACGTTGGACGACGCCAGCGTCACCAGCGGGTCATCGGCCCGCAGCGCCGACGCGGCGAGGTCGAGCACCAGGTCGTGGGAGCCGATCGCCACGATGGTGCGGGCGATCTCGTCCAGTCCTCGCAGCAGTTCCACGGAGACTTCGGCGCCCGCGTGGTGTCCCTCGACCCCGGCCGGCACGACGAGCAGCCCGTCGGCGCGGACCAGCGATGTCAGCACGCCGGCACCGCGCGGCAGCGGCGTGGCCACCGTCGTCCCGTCGACGACGCCAAGTCGTACCCGGACCCAGTCGTCCATGCCGAGCGGCGAGGCCAGCTTGCGGGCCAGCTTCGCCGCGGTCCGCGGCCGGCGCCGGGGCGCTGCCCCGGACAGCCCGGAGAGCAGCGGCTCGGCGAATATGTCGAAGGTGAGCGCGGCGGAGACCGGGTAGCCGGGGGCGCCGAGCACCGGCGTGCGCCCGACGACCCCGAGGACCACGGGATGCCCGGGCCGGACCGCGACCCCGTGCACGGCCAGCGTCCCGGCCGAGGCAACGACCTGCGCGGTGTAGTCGTCGCGCCCGGCGCTGGACCCGGCGATCACGATCAGCAGGTCGCAGTCGGCCGCCGCCGCCGTGACGACGGCGGCGATCCGGTCCGGATCGTCCGGCTCGATCGGCAGGCACCGCGCCTCGCACCCGGCTTCCCGCGCCTGCACGGCGAGCATCAGCGAGTTCGTGTCGAGGATCTCGCCTGGCCCGGGCTCCGTGCCGATCGGCCGGACTTCATCGCCGGTGGGCAGGATGAGGACGAAGGGACGCCGCCGGACGGACAGGCGCTTCGCCCCTGCGGCCGCCGCCGCCGCCAGGTCGACCGCCCGCAGCCGGTGTCCTTCCGGCAGCAGCAGTTCGCCGGAGCTGACGTCCTCGCCGATCGAGCGGACATGCTGGTAGGGCGGGACGGCGGCGCGCAGCTCGGCGTGGCCGCCCGTGTGGGTGCCCGTGTGGGTGCCCGTGTAGTGCACGTGCTCGCGCATGACGACCGCGTCCCGGCCGGCGGGCATCGGGTCGCCGGTGTCGACTACGTCGTAGGCGTCCGGGGCCAGGTATACGGCTGCGGTCTCGCTTGCGCCGATTGTGGCGGCGGCCCGGACCGCGATGCCATCCATCCCGGCCGCGTCGAACGGCGGTGAGGACCGGGTGGCCCATACCGGCGCGGCGGTGACCAGCCCCGCGGCCTCGGCGAGCGGCACCTCGATGGCCGGCAGCCGCTCGGGGCAGCCCGCTGCCTCCCGGGCGGCGCGCCAGGCTTGGTGGGCGCGGGCGGCCGGCACGTCACGGATGAACGGGCTGTTGGCCACGGCTGCCTTCACCTGTAGGGGGGCTTACCTGCTCAGGACCTTACCGGTAGAGGGTGACATCCACTTCCGTCCCGGCGTCGAGTCCGGTCGCCTCTTCCGGGATCACCACGTACCCGTCGGCGGCGGTCAGTACCGACAGGAGCGCCGACACGCCGAACAGCGGCGTGGCGACGCCGGCTCGCACCGTCACCTGGACCACGTCGAGCCGCCCGGTGGCGGACGGGAGGTCCCGCGCCAGCCTCGCCCGCGTCGAGGCTTCCGGAGGCGGAACCGTGCAGCCGCCGACCAGCCGGACCAGGGGCATGCCGATCAGCCGGAACACGACGAGCGCGGAGCGCGGATTGCCGGGCAGGCCGATCACCGGGACGCCGGGCCCGCCGGGAACACTGGCGCACTCGGCCAGCAGGGTGGGCTTGCCCGGCTTGATCGCCAGGCCGTGGCACCAGATACCCGGCTCGCCGAGCCTGGCGACCGCGCTGGCGGTCTCGTCCCGCACGCCCACCGACGAGCCGGCCGAGACCACGAGCATGTCGCTGGTTCCCAGTGCCTCGCGCAGCGCCTTCTCCAGGGCACCCTGATCGTCCGGGATGATGCCGCCGTAGACCGGGGCGCCGCCGGCGTCGGTGACCAGGGCGGCCAGCGCCGCAGCGGTCGCGTCGCGCACCTGGCCGGGCCTGAGTGTTTCCGTGTCCGGGGCCACTACCTCGTCACCGGTGGAGAAGATGGCGACCACGGGCCTCGCGTGTACTCGCAGGCTGGTCACCCCCGCCGCCGCGAGCATGCCCAGGTCCTGGGGACGGAGCACGCGTCCGTCCGGGATGATCTCCTGGCCGATCGCCGCGTCCTCGTCGGCACGCACCACCCCCTCGCCAGGGGCGACGGGCCGCACCACCTCGATGGTGCCTGCCATGGCCTCGGCGGTGTACTCGATCATCACGACCGCGTCCGCGCCGGGCGGCAGCGCGCCGCCGGTGGGCATGGCCACGGCGGTGCCCGGGGTGACGGTCACGTCGGGCTCGGTGCCCATCAGGACGGCGCCGGTCACGGTGAGGTAGCCGGGCAGACCCTCGGAAACCCCGTAGGTGTCGGCGGCGCGGACCGCGTAACCGTCGACCGTGGAGCGGGCGAAGCCGGGCAGCGGATGCGGTGCCGTCACCGGGCCCGCCGGGACGCGCCGCAACGCCTCCGCGAGCGGGATCGTCTCCACCGTCGTGCGGCGGCGCGGCCGGAACCCGCTCGCGGCCTCCGCGACCGTGCGGGTGGTGAAGAACTCCCGGCCGGCCGCCTCAGCCTTCGTGGCCGCCTCCGGCAAGACGAAGCACGCTCGATACCGGGCCGAGCGCCACCTGACCGAGGCCGCAGATCGAGGTCCGGCGCATCACGTCGATCAGCTCCCGGACGTCGGCGTTCACGTCGGCGGGACCGCCGCCGGCCGCGAGCAGGTCCGCCAGCATGATGTGTGCCTTCGCGGAGCCGACCCGGCACGGCACGCACTTACCGCACGACTCGTCGCGGAAGAACCGCAGCACGTTGACGGCGGCGGCGAGCAGGTCGGTACCCTCGGCCATCACCACCATCGCGCCGGACCCGAGCATCGAGCCTGCCGCCTGCAGCGTGCCGAAGTCCAGCTCCACGTCGAGCTGGTCCGGGCCGATGAAGTTGGAAGACGCGCCGCCGGGCTGGATGGCGCCAAGCTTCCTGCCGCCGGAGACGCCGCCGGCCAGGTCGAGCAGCTCGCGGGCGGTGGTGCCCATCGGCACGCAGTATACGCCGGGACGCGCCGCGTGGCCGGAGACGGCGAAGAACTTCAGCCCGCCGTGGTCGCCCCTTCCCTGCTGGTTCCACCACGAGGCGCCGCGGGTAGCGATGACCGGGATGTGCGCGAACGTCTCGACCGAGTTCATCAGCGTCGGCTGGCCGTGCAGGCCGTAGGTGCCGGGGAACGGGGGCTTGTTCCGCGGCTCGCCGCGGTGGCCCTCCATGCACTCGATGAGCGCCGACTCCTCGCCGAGGATGTAGCCGCCGGGAGAGGTGAAGACCTCGACGTTCAGCCGCCTGCCCGACCCGGTGCCCGCACTTCCGGCCAGCGGAGCCGGGCCGACCAGGCCCGTCGCGCGGAGCCACTCGATCTCACGGCGGATGACCTGCTCTTCCGGGCCGTACTCGTGCCTGATGAAGACCCAGCCTTCCTCCGCGCCGATCGCGAGCATCCCGAGCAGCAGGCCCTCCAGGACCAGGTACGGCTGGGTGGCGAGGATCTCCCTGTCCTTGAACGTGCCTGGCTCGGACTCGTCGGCGTTGCAGATCACGTACTTGGGAGTGGCCTCCTGCGCCGCGACCAGATCCCACTTGCGGCCGGCCGGGAACCCAGCCCCGCCCATGCCGCGCAACCCGGCGTCCTTGAGCGCGGTGATGATGTCGGCGGTGTCCAGCTGGCCGGCCAGCACGGAGCGGAGGACGGCGTAGCGGTCCTCGGCGGCCGGGTACGGGTCGTTCGGCCAGGTGATACCTGATGCCGCTGGGGCGGGGCTGGCGTGGTGACCGCTGGGGTGGCCGTCATGTCCGTGCGGCGCGGCGGCTTCGGCGGCCTGAGCGACGACGGCCTGAGCGACGACGGCGTCCGCGCCATCCATCGGAACCGGCGTCTCGTTCACCGTGCAGGCGGGGGCGATGTCACAGCGGCCGATGCAGGAGCCCTCGATCAGGTTGACCCCGGCGTCCGGCCCGTACCGCTCGCGCAGCGCCGCGATCCGCTCGTCGGCGCCGCGCAGCCAGCAGGACAGGTCGTGGCAGGCACGCAGCTCGACTCTGGCCGGCGGCTCGGTGCGGAAGTGCGGGTAGAAGGAGATCAGCCCCTCGATCTCGTACAGCGGCCGGTGCACCTCGCGGGACAGCGTCACGAGCTCCTCGCGGGGCAGCCAGCCGGCGCGCTCCTGGATCGCGTTCAGCGCCGGGATCAGGCTGGGGCCGGGGAACTTCCCCGCCCGGGCCTCCACACCGGGGACGCGGACCGGGGCCTTAGCCATCGGCACGGTTTTGGTGAGCAGGGCCGACCTGGACGGCGCAGAACTTGAACTCGGGGATCTTGCCGAACGGGTCGATCTCGTCGATCGTCAGCAGGTTCGCCGCCGCCTCTCTGAAGTGGAAGGGGATGAAGACGTTGCCGGGCGCCTCGCGGTGCGAGACCTTCGCCTCCAGCTCGATCGTGCCGCGCCGCGAGCTGACCCTGGCCAGCTCGCCGTCGGCGAGGCCGAGCCGGGCGGCGTCGTCCGGGTGGATGAACACCAGCGCCTTCGGCGCGATCGCGTCCAGCGCGTAAGACCGGCGGGTCATCGACCCGGTGTGCCAGTGCTCCAGCATCCGGCCGGTGTTCAGCACGAACGGGTAACGCTCGTCGGGCAGCTCCTTGGCGGGCAGCCACTCGGCCGGCACCAGGTGGGCGAGGCCGTCGTCGGTCTTGAACTTCTCGGTGAACATCACCACGGTGCCGTCGCTGCGCTCCGGGTCGGGGTTCGGGTACAGCTTGCCGGTCAGGCCGAGGTTGTCGTAGCTGAGGTTCTGGTAGCTCGGGATGACCGAGACCATCTCCTCGAAGACGTCGCGCGGGGTCTGGTAGCGCCAGTCAAGCCCGAGCCGGTTGGCGAGATCCTGGACGACCTCCCAGTCGACCCGCGCCTGGCCCGGCGTGTCGAGCACCTTGCGGCCGAGCTGCACCCGGCGGTCGGTGTTGGTGTAAGTGCCGTCCTTCTCCAGGTAGGAGGACGCGGGCAGGATGACGTCGGCGAACTCGGCGGTCTCGGTGAGGAAGATGTCCTGCACGACGAGGAACTCAAGCGCCGAAAGCGCCTTGCGTACCTTGTTGATGTTCGGATCGGACAGGAACGGGTTCTCCCCGAGCATGTACATGCCGCGGACCCCGCCTTTGAGCGCCGAGCCGATGATCTCGGTGACCGTCAGGCCCTTCTTCGGGTCCAGGTCGGACGCGCCCCAGGCCTGCTCGAACCTGGCCTTGACGTCCGGGTCGTCGGCTTTGGCGTAGTCCGGGTAGAACATCGGGATCAGGCCCATGTCGGAGGCACCCTGCACGTTGTTCTGCCCGCGCAGCGGGTGCAGGCCGGCACCGGGCTTGCCGATGTTCCCGGTGATGGCGCACATCGCGATCAGGCAGCGCGCGTTGTCGGTGCCCGTGGTGTGCTGGGAGATCCCCATCCCCCAGTAGATGATGCCGGACCGTGCCTCGCCCCAGACCCGGGCCACCCGGCGGATCAGGTCGGCGGGCACGCCGGTGATCTGCTCGGCCCGCTCCGGCGGGTAGTCGGCCACGGTCCGCGCCAGGGCCTCGTAGTTGGAGGTCCGGCTGGCGATGAAGGCGTCGTCGGTCAGGCCGAGCCGGATGACCTCGTGCATCACGCCGTTGTAGAAGGCGACGTCGGTGCCGGGCTTGAGCTGGCAGAAGATGTCCGCGTGGTCGGCCATCTTGTCGCCCCGCGGGTCGACGTAGATGATCGTCGTGCCGTTGCGCCTGGCCTGCTTGAAGAAGCTGGAGGCGACGGGGTGGTTGGCGGGCGCGTTGCTGCCGGTGATGATCGCCACCTCGGCGTTGACCACGTCGCCGTAGGTGGTGGACACCGCGCCGGAGCCGATCCCCTCGAACAGCGCGGACACGCTGGAGGCGTGGCACAGCCGGGTGCAGTGGTCGATGTTGTTGGTGTGGAAGCCGGTCCTGATCAGCTTCTGGAAAAGGTAGGCCTCCTCGTTGGAGCACTTCGCGGAGCCGAAGCCGGCGATCGCGCCCGGTCCGCCCGCCAGGTAGATCTCGCTCAGCCGCCGCGCGACCAGGTCGAGTGCCTCCTCCCAGGTCGCCTCGCGGAAATGCGGCAGCACCTCGGCGTAGTCGACGAGGCCGCCTGGCCTGCGGCCGCGCTTGCCGCCCTTGCGCTTGTCCTTCGGCCCGCCTGCCCGGGCGCCGCCTTCCCTGCTCTGCCTGGCGATGGCCTGCTCGGGGCCGCCGGGCGGCATACCGTGGTCGTTGGCCTCGCCGCCGCCGGCCATGTCGCCGCGGACCTCGGCGGACAGCGCACCCTTCGGGTAGGACTCCTCGCGGCGGATCAGCGGCACGGTCAGCCGCTGCGGCGAGGCCGCGTAATCCCAGCCGTACCGGCCCTTCACGCACAGCCGCGCGTGCGACCCGGGCTGCTCGCGGCCCTCGGCGTAGGCGATGGCGCCCTGCTCGCGGTCCACGTAGTAGGTGAGCGCACAGCCGACACCGCAGTACGGGCACACGGTGTCGACCGCGTCGAGCTCGGTGCGCGGCCGGATCGGGATATTCCGGATCGGCTTGTTCGTCAGCGCGCCTGTCGGGCAGGCCGCCACGCACTCCCCGCAGGACACGCACGACGACGCGCCCATCGGGTCGCTGAGGTCGAACGCGATGTGCGTGCTGAAGCCCTTGCCGCTGCGCCCGATGACGTCGTTGCCCTGGATGTCGTCGCAGGCCCGGACGCACCGGTCGCACAGGATGCAGGCGTCGTGATCGACGGCGATGACCGGGCTCGACAGGTCGGCGCCCCGGCCCGCACCGCACGGCAGGCCGTCGCCCTGGCTAACCCCGTACCCGTCGGCCAGGGCGAGCAGCTCGTTCCCGCCGATCGTGGTCTGCTTGGGGTCGCGCTCGCGGGCCGGCTGGTCGGACATCAGCAGCCTGGTCAGCACCGCCCGGCTGCGCTCCACCTCCGGCGTGCCGGTCTTCACCTGCATGCCGCTCTCGCAGGCCCGCACGCAGGACGCGGCGAACGCGGGCGCGCCTACGTCGACCACGCACATCCGGCAGACGCCTACCGGGTCGAAACGCTCGTCGTGGCACAGCACCGGAATGTCGATCCCGGCGGCCTTGGCGGCCTGCCAGATCGTCGCGCCCTCGGGCGCGGTGACCTCACGTCCGTCAATCGTGAGCGTCACCGTCCCCGTGATCTCCGAGGCGGTAATAGCCATGCCCGCAGTATCCGTCCAACCGCGCCGCTACGCCAAGCTCAGGCCGTCGGCAGTCCCCGGCTGCGGGCGGCCCTGCGGGTCCAGACCGCGCGATTTGTAGTAAGCGCCGATCATGGCGCGCAGACGCTCGGGGGTGAGGGCGGCGACCCGGCCGGAGGGAAGGGTGAGCGGCTCGCGCAGCAGGCGGTCGGGAAGCCAGTCATCCTCCGGCTGCCAGCCCTCGCGGATGTTGTAGACCCGCTTGGCCATCACGATCCGGCGGCCGGTCTCGTGCAGTTCCGCTCCGGTGACGTCCCACCCGGTGACTCCGCAGAGCAGCGCGGCCCACTCGGCGAAAGGATCGGTGAACACCCCGCGCAGGAACTTGCACAAGATCATCGAGTCCATCACGGCGGCGCGGTCCTCGGTCTCGATCGCCGCCGCCACGTGCGCGTCGCCGCCTTCGAGCCGCTCCAGGTCGCCGGACAGGTCCGCCTCGTACGCGCCGGAACGGTTGTGGTCCGCGCCCCGGGCGTTCACCGCCAGGCCCAGCGCCATGGCGTGCAGGGTACGAGGCTCGTAGCCGGGCATTTCCAGGCCCTTGACGTGCGGTGCGAATGAGCCGGAGGCACCCCCGACCGTCCGGGACGCTGATCTTGATCCTTCGGCCAGCAGCGAGCCGAGCGGCGTGCCGCGCGTGCCGATCTCGTCGAGCGCGCGCAGCAGCGCGGCCGGGTCACCGAACCGGAGCCAGGGCGCGTCGATCAGGCCGCGCTGCGCGCACTCCATCGCCCACGCGATCGTGCCGCCCGCCGAGATCGTGTCGATGCCGAGCTCGTCGCACCGGGCGCTCGCGGCGAGCACCGACTCCGGGTCGCTCACCCCGCACATCGGGCCGAGCGCGAACACGTTCTCGTACTCCACCCGGGCCTTCTTGCCGCGGCCCACCCGGTAGATATGCTCGCAGCCGATCGTGCAGGACGCGCAGCTGCTGCGGGCCACCCGGCGCATGCCTTCGATGCTCCCGGGTCCGCCTTCGCCCGCGGCGGCGCCGTCGGCCGGTTCACCGGCCAGCCTCGGCGCGCCGTCGAACGTCGCGGCCTGGAAGTTCCTCGTGGGCAGCGCGGAGATCGCGTTGAACGCCAGCAAGTTGGCGAGCGTGCCGAGCTCGCGGTATTTCTCCGTGGCCGGGCCGAACGACCGGGCCCGCAGGTCCCTGGCCGCCGCCAGCACCGCGCCCGGATCGGCCGTCGCGACCTTCGCCGCCGCGCGCACCGCGATCGCCTTCAGGTTCTTCGCGCCCATGATCGCGCCGAGCCCGCCACGGCCGGCGTGCCGCCCGTCGTGCGAGATCGTGGCGTACCGCACGCCGATTTCGCCGGCCGGGCCGATCGCCGCCACCCGCCAGCCATGGCCGAGCTCATCGCGGAGCTTCTTGTCGGCGTCCGCGGCGGTCATGCCCGCCAGGTGTGACGCGTCTCGCAGGCGGGTGCCATCGCCGTCGACGAGCAGGACGGACAGGCGCTCGCTCCGGCCGCGGATCACGATGGCGTCGTGGCCAGTCAGCTTTCCCGCGATGGCGAACTGGCTGGAGGCAAGCGCGTCGGTCAGCATCCCCGTCAGCGGCGACTTCCCCACCACCGCGAACTTCGCGCTTGTCGTCAGCGGCGTGCCGACAAGGGGCGAGAATACGAACGCCAGCGGCGCTTGCGGGCCGAGCGGGTCGACGCCAGGCGGCCCGAGCCGGTGCAGCAGCCAGGTGCCGAGCCCGGCGCCGCCGAGGTAAGCACGCAGGACCGCCCCGGACAGCGGCAGGATCTCGCTCGTCCCGTCGGTCACGTCGACGACGAGGGCCTGCCCGAAGTACCCGCCTGGCGCCATCCGCGCTCAGCCCCCCGCGTCGGCGGACATGAAGTAAACAGTGTCGCCCGCCGCCAGGGGAGTCGCGCCATCGCGGGTGATCTGGTCGCCGTTCAGCGCGGCGGTGACGTGCCGGGCGAGTGTGCCATCCCGGCCAAAGGGGAGGCGCACCGCGCTCGCGGCGGCGCCCACGGTGGCGGCGCGGACGGACAGCGGGCCCCGGGGGCTGTCGCCTGTCGCGAGGGTGCCGAAGAGCTGGACGGTCACCTCGGGCGCCAGCCGCGCGCGGGCCTCCTGGTAGTCGCCCGGCGTGTTGATGTTGACCACCGAGTCGAGGTCAGGGTCGAGGGCGCCGATCAGCGGGTCCGCTTTCAGCGCGGCGTCATCCAGCCTGGCGGTGACGCATTCGCTGAACAGGAATGCGGGGCGCAGCCGGTCCTGCTCGACCAAGCGCTCAGCGGTCGCCGCGAGCGAGACGCGGTAGGCGGCAGCGAGCGGCTGCGGGTAGCCGCGCGCGACCGGCAGCGCGACGTCCGTTCCCGCGTCCGCTGCTACGACGCGGAGCACCCGGCGGATGAACGCCGGGTGCAGGAACGGCATGTCGGTGGAGCTGATGAAGGCGGCTTCCGCGTGCCCCTCGAGGGCGGCGAGCCCGGCGGCGATCCCCTGCACAGGGCCCTTGCCCGGCCGCGGGTCATCGATCACCTGCGTGCCTTTCGGCAGCTCAGGAAGTTCCTGGCGGCTGGCGCGCACGACCACGACGGGGCCGCAGGTCGCGCGCGCCACGATGGCGACCGTCCGGTACAGCAGCGTGGACCCGTGCCATTCCAGTGCCGCTTTGGGCGTTCCCATCCGCGCGGACTGCCCGCCAGCCAGCACCACACCCGCAGAGACCGTCACGATCCCATCGTAGGCATCGTCGCGAAAGCCTCTCTACCGGGAACGCCGGCGGCCAGAGCGCCGCTGGTGCCGTACGTCGACCAGCAGGCCCAGCGTCAGGCCCGGGACCACGAGTATGGTGACGGCGGCGCCGACAGCCGCCATGAACGCCAGGTAGTTATCGGGCTTCAGCAGCACGATCGCGGCGAGCACGCTGACCGCGGCCATGATCAAGCCGACGCCGATCCACACGTCCCGGCCGGCCGGCGGCCGCGCCGTGAGACCGGCAGGGAGGTCGGCGGTGAGCGCGGCCAGTTCGGCATTGGACTGCGAGACGGACGCCTGGGCCACCCGCGCGTCGTGTTCATCCTCGGTCAGCCGGCCTTGCGCCAGCGCCGCCCGCAGAGTGCGGATCACCTGTTCGCGGACGAAAAGAGAGACGGGCAGCTGGTCACCGCCCGCTGAGCCTGCCGCTAGCTCATCTGCCGGCTGTGCCGTCACCGGTGCCTCCCGCGGGTGCGATAGGGCGCTTGGCGGACCGCGAGGCGATCATCAGGGAAGCGCCGAGAATCCAGAAAAGGAGGTAGACGACCGTAGGCATGATGATCACGTCCGCCCCGGTTTTGCCGGGCCCCTTGAGGAGAAGGAGCGAGACGATGCCAGGCAGGAGTACCGAGTACTCGATCCGCCAGGCGATCTTCGTCGCCCGCCACGGATCGCGCGGGGACCGGGCCCCGGCGTGTTCGGCGGGGAGGTCGGCGGTGACCCCGGCCAGTTCCGCGTACGTCCGTGACGCGTAGACCTGGCCGGCCCGCTCGCCGAGTTCATCCTCGGTCAGCCGGCCTTGCACGAACGCGGTCTTGAGAGTACCGATCACCTGCTCGCGGTCGGCGTGGGACGCGCGGAGACCGCCACGGCCCCGGCTCTGCGGAGCCGCGGTCTCACTATCAGGCCCTGCTACCACGGCGCCTCCCCACCCGGCGTGATGAAGCGAAGCGTAGCGCCGTCGTCCGCCGCTGGCTATCCCTGGCCAGACCGCGACGCCGCGCGGCCCGGTTAGCCCTGGCTGTAATCGCGAAGCCGGTCGGCGTAGGTCGCGCGGAACTCGGCGTACCTGGCGCGTAGCCCGGTTCCCGGCCAGTGTGCCGGAAGCAGTTCCGCGGGCAGGCACGGGTCGATCAGCAGGTGCCTGAGCGCCCCGGCGATGACGATGAATCCGTCCTTGAGGCTGGCGGCGACATCGAGCTCGCGGTGCAACCGCACGGCTTCGGTGGCCCATCCGTCAAGGTCCCAGAGCGAGCGGGCGAGCGCGGCCGGTTCCACCGCCGGCCGGCTGTCGAAGAACGCGCACTGCTCAGCCACCCGGTCCGCGTCCGGCCAGGGCAGGCCGCCGGGTTCCCTGACCAGGTTGTCCGGCCGGATCCAGACGCCCTCGCGGAATTCGGCCAGCCGCAGCGCGGCCATGGCCTTGCGCAGCGCGACCCGGTCAGGCAGCGACCGTGATACCGCCGTGACGACCGCCATCTCCCAGCGGCCGTCCCATGCCTTCAGCCGCGGTGAGCAGCCCTCTTCCTGCTGGGCCTGGCGCCGGACCAGCCGGCTGCTGAGCTGGTAGACACCGTCGTCCGCGGTCACGTCCCCGGTGGCCACCATCCGCGTCAGCGCGACCCTAATGGTCTGCTCCGCCATGCCGAACAGCCCGCCCACCCGCACCAGGGCACGCACGGGAAGCGCGGGCGGGTGATAGCCGAGCAGCGTACTGAGCACGACCGACCGGGCGGTGAGCGGCCGGATGGGCGGAAGATGCCGGTCCTGTACAGCCGGAAGCATATGACCTTCCCGATGGCGCCGCGGGCCCCTAGCCAGGCCCCGTCTTTGATGTTACATTGATGCATCGGTCAATGTGAAACTGTAATATAAATCTCCATTCGGCATCGCGGCCGGGGAGGCTGGTCCGGTATGAACGTTGCTCATCAGTCCAGCGCCATCGACCAGGCCCTGGCTCAGCCTTCCTTGTCCGCCGCGTTCCTGGCTCAGGCGGGGGCCAGCCCCGGCCGGGTGGCGCTGCGGGCGTTCGGATCGCCGCGGCGGCTCACCATGGGCGAGTGGTCGGCCCGCGCCACGGCGGTGGCCGGCGGCCTGGTCCGCCTCGGCGTGCGGCCGGGCGACCGGGTGGCGCTGCTGCTCCGCACGTGCATGGAGTTCCACATCGCCGATATGGGCGCCATGCTGGCTGGCGCCGTCCCGTTCTCCCTTTACGTCACCTCTCCGGTTTCCCAGCTCGAGGAAATCATCCAGAACGGGCAGCCGCGCGTGCTTATCACCGAGGCCGCGCTGGCCGCAAAGGCGCGGGAGCTGGCGCACGCATGCCCGGTGATCGAGCACCTCGTCGTGGCCGAGGCCGGCGCGGCCGAGCGCGGGGAACTCAGCCTGGCCGACCTGGAGGCGCTGAGCCCGGACGACTTCGACGTCCAGGCGGCCGCGGCGGTGGCCGGACGCGATGACATCTGCACGCTGGTCTACACCTCGGGCACGACCGGGCCCCCCAAGGGCGTGCAGTTCCGGCACGGGGGGATGCTCGACTGCCTGGATTCGATCCGCCAGCGGTTCGCCACCAGCGAGCGCGATCGCGCGATCTCCTACCTGCCGATGGCGCACGTCGCGGAGCGGATCTTCGGGCACTACGCCGCGTTCGTGTACGGCTACGAGGTGACCTCCCTGGCCGACCTCAGCCAGCTCGGCGCGGCCCTGCGGGAGGTCCGGCCGACCCGGTTCTTCGGCGTGCCCCGCATCTACGAGAAGCTGCTGGCCGGCCTGCACCAGGCCGTCGCCGCTTCCCCCGAACGAGATCGGCTGCAAGCGGCGCTGGCCGCCCGCCTCAGCCGCGTCCAGGCCCAGCAGGCCGAATGGGCCGCCACCCCGGTGGCCGCCGGCCCGGTGGCCGCCGGCCCGCACGCCGCCCCGGGCACCGATGACCGGTCCGACCTCGGGCTGCTGCGGCCGCTGGCCGCGCTGACCGGCTTGGAACAGGCCCATTTCCTGGCCGTGGCAGGCGCGCCGAGCTCGCCCGAGATGCTGGCCGAACTGACCGCGTTCGGGCTGCCCATCAACGAGTTCTACGGGTCGTCTGAGACGATCATCGTCACCTGCAGCCCGCCGGACCGGATCCGGCTGGGGACGGTCGGGACTCCGCTGGCCGGAGCCCGGCTGCGGCTGGGCGAGGACGGGGAGATCCTGATCGCCGGGCCGACGATCACCCCCGGCTACTACCGTGACCCGGAACGCACCGCCGAGGCGCTGGAGCCTGACGGCTGGTTCCATACCGGCGACATCGGGGCGCTGGACGACGACGGCTACCTGCGCATCGTCGACCGGAAGAAGGCGCTGATCATCAACAGCTTCGGCAAGAACATGTCGCCGGCCAACATCGAGCAGGCCATCAAGGGCGGCCAGCCGCTGATCTCCCAGGTCCTGGTGGCCGGTGACCGCCGTCCCTACAACGTGGCCCTGATCGTCCTGGACCGGGACGGGGTGGCCGGCTTCGCCCGGGAGCACGCCCTGGACGGCACCGCGTTCGAGAAGCTGGCCGGGCACCCGGAGGTCCTGGGCGCCGTGGCCGCGGCGGTGGACGCCGGGAACCTGCGGCTGTCGCGTCCCGAGCAGGTCCGGCGCTACCAGGTCCTGGACCACGACTGGCCGCTCGGCGGCGACCAGCTGACCCCGACCGCCAAGGTCAAGCGCGGCGAGGTCGCCGCGCAGTACCAGGCGGTCATCGACGGCTTGTACGACTCGGGACCCAGTGGCCCGCCTCCTGCGTCGCGCACCTGACGGCCCCCCGGGTTCGGTGACCGCGATGGCTTTCCCCTTCGACCTGACGGCCCTGCAGGCCTGGCTGCAGGCCGAGCGGCTATGCCAGCCTCCGGT
>Ga0302325_10013507_pt1 | contig 17408 bp, 16 predicted proteins | sample Palsa_T0_2_FD_201948 | JGI IMG/M metagenome (GOLD analysis project Ga0302325, IMG submission 201948) | Peat permafrost microbial communities from Stordalen Mire near Abisko, Sweden - Palsa_T0_2 | ecosystem: Environmental > Terrestrial > Soil > Palsa > Peat permafrost | place: Sweden: Abisko... | reverse complement strand
GCCTGGCCGGCCGTGCCCTGGCATCCGAGCTGAGGCATCGCGGCGTGCCCGCCGAGGACATCAAGTCGGCCGTCGGCGGGCTCGACCCGGAGCAGGAGATCGAGACCGCGCGCAGGCTCGTCGCCCAGCGGCTGGCCAGCACGAGGGGACAGCCGCTGAACTCGCGCGTGCGGCGCCTCGCCGGGCTGCTGGCCAGGAAGGGGTACGCGCCGGGGATCGCCTACCGGGTGGTGCGCGAGGCCCTGCGGCAGGAAGGGCTCGACCCGGCCGCCGCCGGGATCGACCTTGACGACCCGCCGGACGCGGAGGCTGCCGGCTAATGCCGAGGCCGCCGCCGGGATCGACCTTGACGACCCGCCGGACGCGGAGGCCGCCGGACGCGGAGGCCGCCGGCTGACGCGGAGGCGCCGGCTGGGAATCCAGGCGGTGAACCGCTGGTGACAGCCTCGCGGCGGGCCGCCGGACTGCCGGACTCGCGACGCGTGCTTGCCCAAAACGTTATAAACGCTTAGCCTCACGACAGCGAGGTATTTGCTCCGCGCAGGCGGGCATGCACCGGTCAACAAGATCAGATATGAGCACCGGAGAGCCTGGACCGGTCCGGACGGACCAGGCGCATCCGGAGGCATGAAAGGTTTCAGCGGGCTGGCAGCAGCCCGTGCGTGGAGGCCAGACGGGAGTCCGGCCGGGCCGCTGGCCAGGGTGGCCGGAGGTCAGACGAGAGGCCGGCAGAAGGAGACCGGCCGCGATGGCGTCCCGCCGGCTCAGGCCAGCCGGCTCAGGCCAGCCGGCTCAGGCCAGCCGGCTCAGGCCAGCCGTTGGCTGGCCGGGCGCTGACCCCTACCCGGGAGCGTGACAAACCCGGGCGCGTGGCTCCTCGCTGCAAGGGCATGGCCCTGATACCGAACCAGCGGTATCGCGGCGCCCACGAGCGGAAGGGGCGAACGTTGAGTAACGGAATCGCGCTGGCCTTGGCGATCGGGCTCGTCGTCGCGCTCTTTGCGCTCGTTCTCGTCGTGCTCCGCCGATCACCCGGCCAGCCGCCGGCCCGCGCCGCGGTCGCGGAACCCGAGAGCCTGCAGGACGATGCGCGGCGCGAGCAGGTGCTCGCCGACGCCGGCCGCGAAGCGGATCAGGTCAGGGCGCGGGCCGAGGCGGACGCCGCAGCCATCGTCAGCAGGGCAGAGCTCTCTGCCGAGCAGTCGGCACAGGCACGCGGCGAGGTCGAGCAGGAGATCCGGGCCGTCAAGGAGGAGATCCGCCAGCTCCGCGGCGATCTGGAGCGCCGGGAGGCCCGGCTGGCCGAGCGCGAGCTGCGGCTCGACGAGGAGGCCAGGAAGGCCGATCAGCGTTCCGGCGAGCTGGACCGGATCCAGGGCGATCTCGATCGGCAGCGGGCCGGGCTTGAGCGACTCGGCGAGGAGCGCCGCGAGGTCCTGGAGCGGGCGGCGAGCCTGACCGCCGACCAGGCCAAGGCCGAACTGGTCGCGAACATAGCGAACCAGGCCAAGCGCGAAGCCGCCCTGATCGTGCGGGAGATCGAGGCGGAAGCGCAGCGGGACGGCCAGCAGCGGGCACGCAAGATCGTCACGCTGGCCATCCAGCGGATCGCCAGCGAGCAGACGAGCGAGTCAGTGGTCTCCGTCCTGCATCTGCCCGGCGACGAGATGAAGGGCAGGATCATCGGCAGGGAGGGGCGCAACATCCGCGCCTTCGAGTCCGTCACTGGCGTCAACCTGATCATCGACGACACGCCGGAGGCCGTCCTGCTGTCCTGCTTCGACCCGGTGCGCCGTGAGGTCGGCAGGCTCACCCTGGAGCGGCTCGTCCTCGATGGCCGGATTCACCCGCAGCGGATCGAGGAGGCCTACGACCGCAGTAAGGCGGAGATCGAGCAGCTGTGCGTCCGGGCCGGCCAGGACGCGCTGGTCGACCTCGGCATCACGGACCTGCACCCGGAACTCACCAGCCTGCTGGGCAGGCTGCGCTACCGGACCTCCTACGGGCAGAACGTGCTGAAGCACCTGCTGGAGTCGGCGCACCTCGCCGGCATGATGGCCAGCGAGCTCGGGCTCGACCCGGCGCTGCTGAAGCGGTGCACCGTCCTGCACGACATCGGCAAGGCGCTGACCCATGAGGTCGAGGGCAGCCATGCCCTGATCGGAGCCGAGATCGCGCGCCGGTACGGCGAGCCGGAAGATGTCGTGCACGCGATCGAAGCGCACCATAACGAGGTTGAGGTGCGGACTGTCGAGGCAGTGCTGACTCAGGCCGCGGACGCGATCAGCGGCGGTCGCCCCGGGGCGCGGCGCGAGTCGCTGGAGGCCTACGTGAAGCGCCTGGAGCGGCTGGAGCAGATCGCCCTCGCCCAGGACGGCGTCGAGAAGGTGTTCGCGATGCAGGCCGGCCGGGAGATCAGGATCATGGTCAAGCCGGAGAACGTCGACGACATCCAGGCACAGGTGATCGCACGCGACGTCGCCAAGCAGGTGGAGGAGGAACTGACCTACCCGGGCCAGATCCGGGTAACCGTGGTCAGGGAATCGCGCGCCATCGAGTTCGCTCGCTAGCGGGATGGCGCGCTGACGGGATGACGGGCCGGCGGATGGCGCGCCAGCGGGATGGCGCGCCAGCGAGATGACGCGCTAGCTGCCGTTCGCCGTGTTCCCGCCCACCAGCTTCAGCCGCGGTATGCCGGGCGGCGTGAAGCCGAGGATCTGGCCGTAGAAGGACAGCTCGGCCTCCAGCGACGTGATAACGCTCGACATCTTCCTGAACCCATGGGACTCGCCCTCGAAGGCGATGTAGGCGTACCTGATGCCGTGCGCGGCGAGATCGGCGGCGATGCTTTCCGCCTGCGCCGGCGGCACCACGGGGTCATCGAGTCCCTGCAGCAGCAGCACCGGGCACGTGGCCTCCGTCACGTGGCCCACTGGGGCCCGCTCGGCATAAATGGCCTCGAAGCCGGGCAGCGGCCCGATCAGCCCGTCCAGGTACCGGGATTCGAAGTCGTGCGTGGACTCGGCGAAGCCGCGCAGGTCGGACACGCCGAAGTAGGACGTGGCGGCGGCGAACACCGGGCCGCTCATCGCTCCGGTAGTCACCGCCGCCAGCGCCGTCCAGCCGCCGGCTGATCCGCCGCGGATGGCCAGCCGCGCGCCGTCCGCCTGGCTGTCCCTGGCGAGCGACAGTGCCGCCGCCTTGGCGTCCTCGACGTCGACGATGCCCCACTGCCGCCGGAGCCGCTCACGGTAGAGCCGGCCGTACCCGGTGGATCCGCCGTAGTTCACGTCGATGATCCCGATGCCCCGGCTGGTGAAGTAGGCCTTCTCCAGGTCCAGCAGCCCGACAGAGCTGCCGGTCGGCCCGCCGTGCACCCAGACCACGTACGGCGGCAGCTCGCCTGGCAGCGCCGTCGCGGCCGGGTTGGCCGGCGCGTACACCAGCGCATGCACGATGCGGCCGTACGGTCCCTCGAGCTCCACCTGGCGCGCAACCGGCAGGTAGCTGGCTTCCGGTACCTTGTCCATCTCGCGGCGCAGCACCGTGACCTTGGCGGTAACCGCGTCGACGCCGATCACCGAGAGCGGCTCGCTGGCCCCGCCGGCGACGCCCGCGATCATGGTGCCGTCCGCGGACAGCCCGGGTGAGAACTCAGCGAACGGGATTTCCAGGTCGGTCAGTTCGGACGTGTCCGGATCCAGGATGCCGAGCCTGGACCCGCCGCGTCCGTGCAGCACCGCGAGCCGCCCGTCGCCGAGCATCGCGAACGGCCGTGCGCCGAGCTGCCAGAGCGGGCCGGCGAACTCCTCTTCGGCGGGGAACAGCGCCTGCGGCGGCTCGCCGGTCAGGCCGAGCTGGTAGATGTTCCACCACCCAGTCCAGTCGGTGGCCACGTACAGGCTGGTGTTGTCCCGCCACAGCGGGGCGAGCACGGACTCCCGCAGGCTGCCCTTGATCAGCCGGCCCTTCCCGGGGACGCCGTTCTCGATGGCCGCGACGCGCAGCTCGGTGCCGTCCCACGGCATGTGCGGGTGATTCCAGCAGATCCACGCGAGCCGGCTGCCGTCGGGTGACGGGGTGGGGAAGGCGAAGAAGTCCGATCCTGTCGCGAGCTGCCGAATCGCGTCGGGGTTCTGCGCGGCCGAGCCGTCCAGCGGCACGGCGACGATCGAGCGGGTGACCTTGCCGTCGGCATGACGCTCCTGAACGCACCAGACCTCCCGGCGGTCGGGTGAGAGCGCGAAATCAGCGAAGCGCAGCGCCGCGGCGTCGAGCCCGACGCCGGCCGAGCCGGGATCGGGTGTCAGCGGGCGCGGCGCCGCCTTCCCGGCGGCCGTCTCCGTGCTGGCGAGATAAAGCCGCTGGTCTGCGTAATTCGCGAAAATGATCGAGTGATCGCGCGGCGCCGCGGCGGATGGCGGACCGGCCGCGGCACGCGGAACTGGCAGGTAGGACAGCCCGCCGTACTCGTGTACCCGCGTCCGCGCGTTCCACGGCGCGGGCAGCAGGTCGTGGTGCTTGCCGTCCGCGCCGCGCCGCACGACGGTCGTCCGGCCGTCCTCCTCGGGCCTTCCTTCCTGCCACCAGGTGTCCGCGCCGATGACGATGGGGTAGGAAATGCGGATCCGGCCTCGCGCCACGTCGGCGGCGGTAATCGGGGAAGGCCACGCCCCGAACTGGATGGCCGGGATCGACGTGTCCGCCGCCGGTGGCTGGCCTGCCGCTGCAGCTGTCTCACCGTCCGGGGTATCCGCCGAACCCGCTGCCTTCGCTGCGCCTTCCGCGGGAACCGTCACGCTCTCTGTCATAGGGCTATCGTGCACCACCGAGACGCCCGCTTAGCGGAGATCGCGACACCAGGCCCGCCTTGTGATGGAAGCGATGAAGATCACCTCTTCGCGCGCGGCCGCGGGCGCACTGCCTGCTGCCCCGGCCGGGACGGTCCGGCCCCGCTGCCCGATGCGTCTACCCTGGTGGCATGGCGAGCGCCGGCGGTCTCCGCAGCTTCGAGATCCGTACCTACGGGTGCCAGATGAACATGCACGACTCCGAACGGCTGGCCGGTTTGCTGATGGAGGCCGGCTACCGCCGCGCCGAGGCCGGGACGACCCCCGACGTGGTGGTATTCAACACCTGCGCGGTCAGGGAGAACGCGGACAACAGGCTCTACGGCAACCTGGGTCACCTGCTTCCGGTGAAGAACGCGCATCCCGGCATGCAGATCGCCGTCGGCGGCTGCCTGGCGCAGAAGGACCGCGCGGGCATCACCGCGCGCGCGCCCTGGGTGGACGTGGTGTTCGGCACGCACAACATCGGCTCGCTGCCCGTGCTGCTCGACCGCGCGCGGTCGCAGCAGCGGGCGCAGGTCGAGATACTCGAATCCCTGGAGCAGTTTCCCTCGGCCCTGCCGGCCCGCCGGGAGTCCGCCTACTCGGCCTGGGTGGCGATCTCGGTCGGCTGCAACAACCGCTGCACGTTCTGCATCGTGCCGAGCCTGCGAGGCAGCGAAGAGGACCGCAGGCCCGGTGACGTGCTGGCCGAGATCCGGGCGCTGGCCGCCGAGGGCGTCGTCGAGGTAACGCTGCTCGGGCAGAACGTGAACTCCTACGGCGTCGGATTCGGCGACCGGCTGGCGTTCGGCAAGCTGCTCCGGGCCTGCGGCGGGATTGATGGCCTGGAACGCGTGCGGTTCACCTCGCCGCATCCGCGTGACTTCACCGACGACGTGATCCACGCGATGGCGCAGACTCCCAACGTCATGCCGCAGCTGCACATGCCGCTGCAGTCGGGCTCTGACGCGGTGCTCCGGGCGATGCGGCGGGCCTACCGGCGCGACAAGTACCTGGCGATCATCGACAGGGTCCGGGCCGCCATCCCGGACGCGGCGATCACCACCGACATCATCGTGGGATTCCCCGGCGAGACCGAACGGGATTTCCTCGGCACGCTCGATGTCGTCCGCCAGGCCCGGTTCTCCGGTGCCTACACCTTCCAGTACTCGCCGCGCCCGGGCACCCCGGCCGCGGCGATGGACGGCCAGGTGCCGGCCGGGGTGGTGCAGGAGCGGTACGAGCGGCTTGCCGCCCTCGTGGCGGAGACGTCGCTGGCCGCGAACCTGGAGTTTGCCGGCCGGGAAGTGGAGGTACTCGTGGCGGACGGGGAAGGGCGGAAGGACGACGTTACGCACCGGATGTCCGGCCGCGCGCGCGACAACCGCCTGGTGCACTTCGCCCCCGGCGGCACCGGGCCGCGGCCGGGGGACGTCATCAGCACCGTCGTCACCCGTGGCGCCCCGCACTACCTGCTCGCGGACGGGCCGCCGGTCTCCGTCCGGCGAACTCGCGGCGGGGCTGCCTGGGCGGCCAGCCGGGCTTCCGCGCTGCGCGGCGTAGGTGCGGCTGAGAGCGATACGTCGATGGTCCTGCTGGGCATGCCCGCCGTCGGCCGTCCCTCGTAGCAGCCGTGCTCGTCGCCGCAGCGGTCTGCCCGCACCCGCCGCTGCTCATACCCGCAGCCATGGGCGCCGCCGGACTCCGTGATTCCGGGCCCGGTGATTCCGGGTCCGGAGCGGCAGGGTCGCATGACGCTGCGTGGAATGACACCGACACTGCCGGCCAAGACCCCGACGCGGAACTGCGCGGGCTGCGGGTGTCCTGCGCCGACGCCGTGGCCGGCCTGCTGGCGGCTGGCCCTGACCTGCTCGTCGTGGTGGGCGGGGCGCCGGCCACCGCCGCTTATGACGGCTATGCCGCCGGGAGCCTGTGGGAATACGGCGTTCCCTTCGTCGTCGGATGCGGCGAGCCAGTGCTGCCGCTGTCGCTGACCGTGGGCGCCTGGCTGCTGGATCAGGCAGGCGGAAAGCCGCGCCGCGCAGCCGGGCAGCCCAGGCAGGAGTATGCCGGCGGGCAGCCGCCGCGCTGCGGGCTGCCGTGCCGCCTGATGCTGCGGGCGGTCGCCGCTGACCTGCCCCCGGCGGACTGCCTGAGGCTCGGCGCGGAACTCGCTGCGCTGGCGCCGCGGGTCGCGCTGCTCGCGATGGGCGACGCCTGCGCGAGGAAGGCAACGGGGGTGCCCGGCGCCGCCGACCCCGCTGGCGAGCGCTACGACGCCCAGGTCGCCGCCGCGCTGGCCGCCGGTGATGCGGCCGGGCTGGCCCGGCTCGATCCCGCGCTCGACGATGAGCTGATGATCGCCGGGCGGGCTGCCTGGCAGGTGCTGGCCGGAGCGGCCGGGGATGGCGCGCTGCGCGGGCGGCTGCGCTGCGCCGTCGCCCCCTACGACGTGAGCTACCTGGTGGCGTCCTGGGACCGCGATCAGCGGGCGGCGGCGCTGGCAGACTAAGCCCATGCCGCAGCCGCTGATCGCCGTCGTTGGGCCGACCGCGGCGGGGAAATCCGGCCTGTCGCTGCGGCTGGCCGAGTCACTCGGCGGCGAGATCGTGAACGCCGACTCGATGCAGCTGTACCGGGGCATGGACATCGGCACGGCGAAGCTGCCTCCCGCCGAGCGGGCGGGCGTGCCGCATCATCTGCTGGACATCTGGGAGGTGACGAGGACCGCGAGCGTGTCGGAGTACCAGCAGTTCGCCCGCGCGGCGATCGCGGAGATCCGCGGTCGCGGCCGGATCCCGATCCTGGTGGGCGGGTCCGGCCTGTATGTGCGGGCCGCGATCGACAACCTCGAATTCCCCGGCACCGATCCGCTGCTGCGTGACGGGCTGGAGGCGGAGCTGGCCGATCTTGGCGCCGCGGCGCTGCACGCCAGGCTCGCGCGGGCCGACCCGGCGGCGGCTGCCGCGATCCTGCCAGGCAACGGCCGCAGGATCGTCCGGGCGCTTGAGGTGATCGAGCTGTCCGGACGGCCATTCAGCGCGACGCTGCCGGATTACGAGTCGGTCTACCCTGCGGTGCAGCTGGGCCTGCAACTGCCGAGGGACGAGCTCGACCGGCGCGTCGCCGGCCGGGTCAGCCGGATGTGGCAGGCGGGCCTGGTGGCGGAGGTCAGGGAGCTGGCAGGCCGCGGACTTCGGCAGGGCAGGACCGCCAGCCGTGCCCTCGGGTACGCCCAGGTACTGCGGTTCCTCGCAGGAGAGTGGACGCAGGAGCAGGCCGCCGCCGAGACCGCGCGGGCCACCCGCCGGTTCGCGCGGCGCCAGGAGTCGTGGTTCCGCCGCGATCCGCGGATCAGCTGGCTGCCCGCCGATGAGCCCGGCCTTGCTGGCCGCGCACTGGCCGTGCTGCGGGAGTCCGGGCTGGCCAGCTGAGGACTGGCGCACATTCCGGGATGACGCCAGGCAGCGCCGGGTTCCCGCGCGCTCGGCTGCCCGGCCGCCCTCAGCGTTTCCGGCTCTGCCATCGGAATGTCCGCACGCACACCACCAGGCCTGCGGCAACCCAGGCCGCCAGCACGAGCGCCGTCCGGCCGTGTTCCCAGGAATGCGCCGGCTCGAGGACCGCCGCGCGGGCCGGAAGGAACGCCGACCGCAGGCCCTGCGCCATCCACTTCAGCGGGAAGACCGCCGCCACCCGCTGCAGCCAGGGCGGCACGCTGGTGAACGGGATGAAGACGCCCGAGATGAACTCGAGCACCAGGAACGGCAGGGTGATCATCGGGGATGCGCTCCGCGCCGATCGCGGCAGGCTGCTGACCGCGATGCCCAGCAGCGAGCACGCTGCGCAGCCAAGCACGCAGACCCAGGCGAGAGTCCACCAGTGCCCGGCCGAGGCCGGCAGGTGCAGGTGGTAGAAGGCCACGCCGACGATCATGAGCAGCGCGATCTCAGCGATCATGCAGACGAAGACCTGCACGATCTTCCCGATGAAGTACGCCGTGTGCGGCATCGGTGTGCCGTAGAGCCGCTTGAGCATTCCCTGGTCTCGCTCGGTCGTGATGCCGATCCCGAGGTACTGGAAGCTGGTGGACATGATGCCGCCCGCGATCATGCCGGCCACGAAGAGCTGGCCGACGGTGACGCCAGGCACCCGGACGGCCTGCCCGCCGAAGATGGACCCGAGCATCACGAGCAGGACGGCGGGCAAGGCGAAGATGAAGACCACTGTCTCCCGCTCGCGGAAGAACGTCGTCAGCTCGACCCGGCCCCTGGCCAGGCCCGTTGTCAGGACGGATGGCAGTGCGGCCTCGCTCGCGGCAGCGGGCCGCCCGCGGAGGGGCTTCCTCCCGGTCATGTCACGTCTCGGTCTGGTGGTCATCGCTGGTCTCCGATGAGTTCCAGGTAGGCGTCTTCGAGCGTCGGCCGCGTCACGGTCAGCCCGGGAATCTCGCCGCCGGCCTGGCGGGCGAGGTCGGCGACCATTTGGGTCGGGGTGACAGTCTGCACGGTCCGGCGGCCATCCGGGGTGTCCCAGCTGACCCGGGCGGGACGGCCGGCGCCGCCGATCTCGGCGGGCTTGCCGAGCGCTACCACCTGGCCGCCCGCCAGCACGGCGAGCCGCCCGGCGAGCGCTTCCGCCTCCTCCAGGTAGTGCGTGGTGAGCACGATCGTTACGCCGTCGGCAGCAAGCTGGCGGATGAGGTCCCAGAACTGCCGCCGGGCCTGGGGATCGAAGCCGGTCGTGGGCTCGTCGAGGAAGAGCAGCTCCGGCCGTCCGACGATGCCGAGCGCCACGTCCACCCGGCGGGCCTGACCGCCCGACAGCGCGGCGAGCCGCGAGCCCGCCTTGTCCGTCATCCCGACGAGCTCGATGAGCTCGTCGGGATCGCGTGGTCGCGGGTAGAACGTCGCGAAGTGCGCGATCATCTCGCGCACGGTCAGCTCAGGTCCCGTCGACGCGAGCTGCAGCACGATCCCGATCCGGGCCCGCCACGACCGGCCTGCGCTGCCCGGGTCCTCGCCGAGCACCTCCACGGCCCCCGCGTCCCTGGGGCGGAATCCTTCGAGGATCTCCACCGTGGTCGTCTTGCCCGCGCCGTTCGGCCCGAGCAGCGCGAACACCTCGCCGCGGCGGATCTCCAGGTCGATGCCGTCGACCGCGGTCAGCTGGCCGTATCGCTTGCGCAGGCCGCTGACCCGGACGGCCGTGTCGTTTCCCATGCCGTAAGCATCTCGTCCCGAACGCGCCGCCGACATTGGAAGGCGGACAAACTCTCCGCGAACGGGTGGATTTCGCCATCCCACTGTCCCGCCCGCCAGCTCGCGGCGGATGAGAGCTGGATGAGATCACTACCATCGGAGCATGCGGTTCGCCAAGGGGCACGGTACGGAGAACGATTTCGTCGTGCTGCCTGACTTCGAGGGCGATCTCGCCCTGACGCCGGAACTGGTGGCGCGGCTGTGCGACCGCAGGGCCGGGGTTGGCGGGGACGGCGTCCTCCGGGTCGTCCTGTCTGCGGCGCAGGCGCCCGGTGGCAGTGATGACGGCTGGCAGACAACCGGGGTCAGTGAAGACGGCTGGCAGGCGTCCGCCGCTGACGGGTACGGGGACGGCCGGCCTGATCACGGTCCGGGCAGCTCTGGAGAGCCGCCTGCCGAGTGGTTCATGGACTACCGGAACGCTGACGGCAGCGCCGCCGAGATGTGCGGGAACGGCATCCGCGTGTTCGCCCGGTACCTGCTGGATCACCGCCTGGTGCGCGGCCCGGCGTTCACCGTGGCGACCAGGTCGGGTCCGCGACGGGTGCAGGTGGAGCCAGACGGCTCGATCACCGCGGAGATGGGCGTTCCGGCGATTCTCGGGCCCGGGCGGGCGGTGATCGGCGGAATGGAGCGCGCGGGCCTGCGGATCTCGCTAGGGAATCCGCATCTCGCCGTGCTGGTCGACGGGCCGCTGGCCGGCTTCGACCTGTCCGCCCCGCCGCTGCTGGATCCTGCCGAGTTTCCCGACGGCGCCAACCTGGAGGTGGCGCTCGTGACCGGCGACCGGCACATTGAGATGCGGGTGCATGAACGAGGCTCGGGAGAGACCAGGTCGTGCGGGACCGGAGCCGTCGCCGCCGTGGTTGCCGCCGCGGTCGCGTCCGCAGGCCCGGGGCTGGTGCCCCCGGTCGTGCCCGAGACCGGCAGCGGGATCTGGACTGTCGACGTGCCGGGTGGCCAGCTCGCGGTCACTCTCACTGGCAGTGCGAGCCGGCTGACCGGGCCGGCTGTCATCGTCGCCGAGGGCGAGTTCGACGACGCCTGGCTGGCCAGCGCGAGTGCGGCCCGCCGCTGAAGTCTCAGGCCCGGAATCGCCGCGGCCAGCCGCTGGCGTCGTGCACCGGGCGTGGCTGCGGGCATCCGCCCGGCGGCCGGGGATCGCCGCGATGTCCGGCGGCGGATCAGGCATCACTGCTGGCCAGCCATAGCCCGACGGAGATCAGGGCCCAGCCGGTGCGACGCCGGAGCGGATGGCGAAGGCCGCGCCGGATGGCGCCGGCCCTGACGGCGGCGGCCGAGGCCGCCCGGATTTCGGCGGTGTGCTGGGCGGCAGCCTGTTCCAGCAGAGAGCGGTTCATGGTCGGGTCCTTCCTGATGCCCGCCTGACGGCGGGGTCTCGGTGGGTAGATGCCCGCCAGGCGGCGGGCTGGGTCGGTACCCGCCTGACGGCGGGGTCTCGGTGGGTAGGAGGCGGGCGGCTCAGCCGGCCGCTGCGCGGACGACGCGGACATCCCCGCTGATGCTGCGGCAGTGCAGGCTCAGGCCCGCGTCGCTGCTGTCGCCGGCCGGCTCCAGGTCGCTGCTGACATCCCCGGCCATCGCGGACAGGTCGAGGTAGACGCCGATCCCGGCCGGGACGGCGACGCTGATGTCACCGGACACAGTGGTGACCTCGGCGTGGCCGGCCGTGATGTGGTCGATCCGGACGTCACCGCTGGCGGTTCGGACGCTGGCCGAGGCATCGGCCTGGCCGATGACCAGGTCGCCGCTGGCGGATGTCACCGTCACCTCGCCGCTCGCGTGGGCGATGTCCGTGTCCCCGGAAGCGGTGTTCACCTGCACCTCGGCGGCGGCGTCTGCCAGCCGCACGTCCCCGGAAGCGGTGCTGACGCCGACCGGCCCCGTCGCCCGCTCGACTGTCACGTCGCCGCTGGCGGTGCGGGCCTGGAGCGAGCCGAGTTCGCCGCTGCAGCGGATGCTGGCGGATGCCGCCTTCAGCTCGCAGGAGGAGCCATGCGGCAGGCAGACGGTCAGGTCAAGCGGGGTGCTGCTCAGCAGCCGGATGCGGTCGGGCACCGCGATTGTCAGCGTGCCGTCCTCAAACTCGACGCTGGTGTCCGCGATGAGCTCGTCACCGCGTTTGCCGGAGCGTGCCGACGTGAGCGACACCTTGGCCATTGTGACCGGCTCGGCGCTCACCGTGATGCTCCCGGACGGGAGCCTGGCATCGAGAAGGATCGGGCCGGAGGCGGGAAATTCCCAGGTAGTCATTGTCGTGGTCCTTCGCTGATGGGAGGCGGACGGGAAGAGCGGTCCCGCGACGACGAGCCGCGGCTGGCTGATGGGAACGGATCAGGAGTGGTCCGGGAGGGCTGGATGACAGGGGCGACTGGGGACGGGCGCGGACGGGCATGGTGGCTCCCGATGTCGGCGTGGGCCGGTCAGCTGCGGGCATAGCCGGTGATCCGCTGGCCGACACCACGGCGAGAACGCGGCGGCGCGGCCGGTCCCGGCCCGTCGAGGGCCCGCGCCGTGGCGCGGACGAGCCAGGCGTTTACCGAGACGCCGTCGTCCGCGGCGGCCGTCTCGACCCGCACCTTGAGCGCGTCCGACAGCCTCAGGGTGATCCGCGCGGTACCGGTCTCGTCCGCGCTCTCGGCTGGCCCGGGCGCCTCCGGCAGGGGATCCGGCTGCGCGGACGTCACGACGAAGGACGGCTCCCCACCCGCCAGCCGGACCTCGACCACCGTGTCGTCCAGATGCGCGGTGATCTCGGCGGCGGCGGCCGACAGCACGTCCAGCAGGGTGAGGCGCACTGACGAGTCCAGCGCCTCGGCGAGCATCTGGCCGGCGCGGGCAACGTCATCGCTCGCGAAGCGGGTGATTGCGGCGAGCTCGCCGCGCAGCATCCCGGCGTAATCTGACAGCTCCATGACGTCATAATGACGTCAAACATGGCGTCTGTCAAACCCATACAGCAGTCATCTCAAAGTCATAATGCCGTCTCAGTGCGTCGCCACAGCCTGAAGTGGCGTCATCGCGCCGTCGTACGGTCGATCATCGGACCGGTCCTTCCGGTGAACTGCCCAAAGCCTTGGTGATCGGCGACACATGTGCGTGGTGATCCGCGCCTGGCCAGGCGCCCGGCGACCCCAGACGCGGATCGCCGGGCGCCCGGTCGGCTTCGGGTTCTCCAGAGACGTCTTCTGGTCCGCTAGAAGCTGTTGTCCCAGGTAACGGTGAAGCTGTTCCCTGTTGTCAGTGCCCCGGGGGAGGCCAGCGGGTAGGTAAAGCTGGAATCCATCATGGTGATCTCGTCGTCGGGGAAGGTCGAGATGTCCCCGGACTTCGTGCCGGCGGTAACGGTCGCGGACGTCAGCTTCCAGGAGTGGAAGTCGGCCAGCGGGTACTGCCCGGTCGGGCCGGTCGGGGCCTCGGCGATCCACTCGGCGCTGGAGTTGGCGCAGCCTCCGGAGACGGTGCAGGTCTGGGTGGTACTGAAGCTGTTCGCAGTGGTCGTGGCGTCGGTGACCTTGAGCGCGTAACTAGTGCCGGTGCGAATGACTGAGCCGGTTATCTTGTCACCGGGCTTGACCGTGGAGCCCACCACCTGGATGTCGTTGGTCGGGTACATCTCCCACCACGTGTAATAGTGGGCCTTGCCCTCGAAGCACTGGGCTAGCGTGCCGTCCTGCTCGACCGTGCTGTTGGTGAGGCCGTCGATGCCGACCCAGGTGACGACCCATTCGTCCTCCTGGGTGCAGGTGACCGCTGGCTGGGTCCAGCTGCCGGCAACCTTGCTGTAGACCAGGCCGCCCGTGTTGGTGTCGCCGTAACCCGACCAGTTGAAGTACTCGATCTTCGTCAGCCCGCGACCTGCCCGGATCGCGCTGGCCGGAACCCGCCGTCCAGGAACGGGCCGGCCAATCCGAAGCTGCGCGAGCGCGGCGCGGGCAGCGGCTGTGGCCTGGCTGGCCTTCGCGGCAGACTCCGTCGCCGCAGTGGCCGGGCTGGCGCCCGCGGGCGCGCTGGTGGCCACGGCGAGCCCGCAGGCCAGGCTTGCTGCCGTCAAACCGGCGAGCGTGAATCGCGTGAAACGACGCATGGCACTTCCCTTCTCCGGGACTTCCTGTGACATAACCGAAAGTGCGGCGATGGTAGCGCCGGCGACCGAGCGGTGCCCCAGCTTCCCGGTAAGAGGTGCCCAGCCCGGTGAGGAGGGGCGGTGCCCCCGCTTCCTGTGCGCAGCGACCGCCTCCGGGTTGGTGCTCCCGCTTCCTGTGGGCAGAGACCGCCTTCGGGCTAGAGTCCGTAGGAAAGAGGAGGGCCGTTATGCCGGAGACGCCGTACACCATGGGGGCCGAGGTCAGCTGCAGCGATGGGACCTGCGGCGAGGTGAGGCGCGTGATCGTCGACCCGGTCGCCAGGGTTGTCACCCATCTCGTTGTCGAGCCGAAGCACCGGAAAGGGCACGGCAGGCTCGTCCCCCTGGAACTTGTCGACGTCACGGCGAGCGAGATCCGGCTCCGCTGCACCAGGGCGGAGTTCGAGAAGCTTGATCCCGCCGAGGAGAGCGATTTCCGGCCGGGCAGCGCGTACCCGGGGGATCCGGGCTACGGCTCGGAACAGGGGCTGGGCGTGCAGTGGCCCTTGTGGCTGAGCTTGCAGGCGCCCTTCTACGAGCTGAACAGGGAGTTGGGAGACGGTACCGGCGTCAGCAGCAGCGCCGGCCCGGGCAGGGGCCACACCATGCGGGAGATCACCTACGACTCCGTTCCCGTTGGCGAGGTGGAGGTGCGCCGCGGCGAGCATGTTCATGCCACCGACGGCGAGATCGGGCGCGTCGAGGGGCTTGTGACCGATCCCGGCAGCCATCAGGTGACCCACGTGCTCCTCCAGGAGGGGCACCTGTGGGGCAGCAAGGAAGTGGCCATCCCGATCGGCGCCGTCACCAGCGTGGCGGACGGTGTCGTGCTCAGCCTCACCAAGAAGCAGGTGGAGGAACTGCCGCCGGTGGACATCGAGCACCCGGCCGGCTAGCGCTCAGTCGCGGAGGACCGCTTCGGTCTGGGCGGTGTCCTCGGTGCCACGGTAATAGGCGATCTTGCCGTCCCGGAACCTGAAGTAGTGGTGCAGGTCCATCGCCGCGGTCTTGCCGGTGCTGCGTGACCTGGCCCGGAAGCGGATGACGGTGAGCACATCGGTGTCGTTGGCGGCGAGCGAGACGGGCGTGAACTCCTCGACTTCCATGGCCGACCCGAACGCCGCGAAGAATCCCGCGACGGCGTCCTTGCCGTGGTGCGCGCCATACCAGGGGGCGACGGCCGAGTTGGCCTCGGCTGCCCAGTCGACGTCGTCGGTGACGGCATCGAGGATCGTGGCGACATCACCGCGGCTGAATGCCTCATATACCTGCGTGATGGTCTTGATGTTGACGTCAGCGCTCACTGCGAACTCCGCTCCTGGCCCGGCAGCGCCGGTACCTGACTAGCTGGCTAGGTTCCGACGTCGTCGGACCTTAGAACTGATCCGGCGAGGCGATGGCCTCGGTGATGGTGGTCTCCGGCGGGGCGGGGGCCGCGCCGACCGACCCGATGAAGGCCTGCAGATCGGGGTTGGAGAAGAACTGCTGGAACTGCTCGACGGTCTCCCACTCGTCGACGACTATGACGAAGCCGTCGCCAATCCCGAAGCGGTGGTGAATCGCGCCGGCCGCGCGAGACCCGTCGCTGATCTTCTCGAACTCGCCAGCCCGCTCGCTGAGAGCCTGGCGGAATGCCGCGGTGTCGCCCTCGAATTTGGTGATGACCAGAACGGTCATGGCGTCCGATCCTTCTTGAGTTCCGTAGGTTCCGCGCATCGTGCGACGCACGGCTTCTGGCCGGGATACGTCGCCGGGACATGCGCCGGATCACCCGGCTACGGAGGTATCAGTCGAGTGCGAGCGCGGAGGCTGCGGCCAGCACGGCGGCAACCCGGCAAGGGTCGCCGCTGACCTGCATGTTGAGGTCGCCGGGAGCGACCCGGTTGGCGACCAGCCGGCAGAACCCGACCGCGTCGGTGACGATACGAACGTCCACTGGATCCGGCGGACCCGCGCTGAGCACTACATCCCACGTGCCGCCGCCTGGCCCCGTCAGCACCAGATGCACGCTGACGGGTTCTCGCATGCCGATGCGGGTGGCGCCATGCGGCAGTACCCTGGCCGCGAGGTCGGTCATCAGCCGCAGGGTCGATGCGTCGGGTGCTGACGAGGGCAGCCCGGTCACCCGGCGGATGTCATTGTCATGTGTCCACAGCTCGAATGCCCGGACCACGAGCAGCGCACCCATCTGCAGCCGCATGCCATGCATTGCCACCTCGGCGTTCAGGTGACCGGGGCCGCGGACCAGTTCAGCGGTGCGGTCGGCCGCGCGACGCCACTCGGCGCGGGTCCGGGCAGGCGGGAGCCCGGACTGGCGGGTCGCCGCAGGCTGGGTTGACTCGATGTGATCCGCCTCGGCGACTTCCGGGTCGCCGGCCAGGCAGCGGTGCATGTCGTTCTCGACACCGCTCAGATGACCCACGAGACCCTGCACGTCCAGGTCCCTGATGGCGGCCATCCGCCAGTCCTCGGGCCTCAGCGCGCAGAGCAGCCCGTAAAAGGCATCGGCCGCTCGGCTGAATGCCTCGGCGGGAGAGATCTCAGGAGGCTCGGGCACGGGCTGCCCGGCGGATCGCGCCCGCCAGGAGGCCTGCAGCACGCGGTCGCGCAGGCCGACGGGCAGCATCACCGGTTCACGCCCATCGGCTGTCATGGCGACTCCAGCAACTGCCGGTCCAGCATGGTTTCCAGCCTGGCTATCGCAAGCCTGAGCCGTGACTTGGCGGTTCCCTCCGGGATGCCGGCCGCGAGCGCGACCTCACGGCAGGTCAGTCCGCGGAAGTAGGCGAGCTCGATGACCCGGCGCTGGCCGTCGGGGAGCAGCCGGACTGCATCCCGCACGAGGTCGGCGGTCGCCGCGTTCATCACCATTTCGCATGGCGAGGGATGCCGCTGCGCTGGGGCAAGCCGGTAGTGGAGCTCCTGCCGCGCTACCCGGCGAAGCTCGCTGCGCACCACGTCAACCGCACGATGCCGGGCCAGCATGATGAGGTAGGAACGCAGCTTCCCGGCGGCTGGGTCAAACCGGTCGGGATGGCGCCACAGCTCGACGAATACGTCCTGCACGACGTCCTGTGCGGCGCTGCCCTCCCCGAGCACACGCAGCGCGGCACCATACACTGCCGGCGCGAGGCGGTCGAAGACCTCGGCGAGAGCGAGATCGTCTCC
>Ga0302325_10013506_pt1 | contig 17409 bp, 14 predicted proteins | sample Palsa_T0_2_FD_201948 | JGI IMG/M metagenome (GOLD analysis project Ga0302325, IMG submission 201948) | Peat permafrost microbial communities from Stordalen Mire near Abisko, Sweden - Palsa_T0_2 | ecosystem: Environmental > Terrestrial > Soil > Palsa > Peat permafrost | place: Sweden: Abisko... | reverse complement strand
AGACAGGCGGCTGGCGGACTGGTTCAATCGATGAGATCGCTGGCCTTTGCGCGCGACCGCCCGATCTTCTCCCGTGCTTATTTCCGGGCTATCAGCAGACGGTAACCCAGGTCAATCTGATTCATGCCTTGCAAGTCCGAGTGATGTCGGTGCCACTCGCCTGAATCGATGTCGTGCGCCAGACACGCGAGCTGTGAATCGATGTTGCCAATTTTGGCAAAAGTAGAAATGCTCGAGCGAACCAGCGGATCCAGGTAAGCACGCGGCCGCTGCCAATACGCGCCCAAGAAACCGTCGCGGCAATCGGATGGAATGGGTATCACTCTTGATTCTATGGACCCGAAAGCATCTATAAATTTCTCCATCGGGGGGAACACCAGCCGATCGATCCGCAACAATTCCGGCAGATAATCGAACAGCCAAAATCGCGCGCTGACCTCGAGATCGTAGGTCAGAATGACTATTCGAGACCGCGCAACCCGGGCGCACTCTGCCAGGCCCATCATCTGGTCTTTCCAATGATGCACGGTCAATACGCCGAGGACCGCATCGAAACTTCCGTCCGTAAAAGGCAGAGCTTCGGCGCGGCCCTGCACCACGGGGGCCGCGGTGGCGAGCCGCTGCGCAATCATGGTGCGAGACGGTTCAAGGGCGACGACCGACCGAGTTTGGGGTTCATAGGACCCCGCGCCGGCACCCACGTTGAGGATCGAGGTGCATCCGTCCAGGGCATCTTCGATTGCAGCGGCGATTCGCGGATCGGTCTGGCGCCGACTGGTATACGTGCGTCCAATGCTGTCGTAGAGGGCGGCCATCTCAGCCAATCGCTCGCCTACGCTCGCCTTCAGGGATGCAGGGTCAGCTTCTGAGCCCGCCAGTTCAGGATCTCGGCGGCATAAATCTCATTCTCCGAAGGACACGCAAGTTCATGGACCCAACCAAATTCTTTCAAAGTCTTGCCGGAGCCGCCGAGCCAGCCTACTACTGTACCGTCGGTGGTCAATTTATAGATGCGGCCGGGAAAACCATCGGAGACGTATAGAAACTGAGGTGATCCTGAAGTGATGCAGATTGCCCAAGGCGCTCCTGGTGTTTGTGTCAGATTCGCGCCGGCGGAAGATCCATTATTGACGCCGATCTCTGCCGGCCGGTTGCCGATCGCGGGTCGTGCGTTGGCCGGCACCGGCACATCGATGCGGATCATCTTGAGCAACTTGCCGGACGTGTCGAATACCTGAATGCGCGCATTGCCGCGATCGGCGACGTAAATGTGATTCTCGCGATCAACGACGATGGAGTGCGGTACGCTGAACTGACCGGGGCCGGCGCCAGGCTCACCCCAACTCTTCACCCAGTTGCCGTTTCGATCGAATTCGGCAACCCGCGAATTGATGTAGCCGTCGGTAATGTACACATTGTTATCGGAGTCCCAGGCCATGTCGGTGACCTGGCGGAAGTATCCGTCGACGGGCGGCAGCGGAGGCTTGGGGTGCTCCAGCGGATGTGCGCTTTCGTCGGCTGCCTCGACCTTGCGCCCGAAAACCATGAGTACACGGCCTTCGGGATCGAATCGCACCACCATGTCCGAACCTTTGTCGGCCACCCAGATGTTGTCGTCGCGATCCACGCGCACCGAGTGGGCAAACGACCACGCGTAAAGATTCCGGCCGATTTCCCGGACAAAGTTTCCACCGGCATCAAATTCGAGCAGCTGCGCAGCCGCGGCGCCGTAAGCAGGTCCGCTCGTATTGCCGCGTGACAGAACAAAAACGTGCTTCTTGGAATTCACCGCAATTCCGGTAACTTCGCCGAAATAGGTGCCCACAGGCAGCTTGAAAAAGTTCGGCGTTGAATCGAAGGATATTTCCGGAACGTTTGATTGCGAATGTACCGGCGCTGCGAGCCACATCGCCAAGCAAGCCAAAGCCCACGCTGTTTTCATGTCCGCCTCGTAAATGATTCTATCCCGCATCGCCGCCCGGGGATTGGTTCGGCCTGAAGCGCGGGTGCTGGACGAGACGCCGTATGGCCTCTCGGGGAAGTTCATCGAGTCCGCCCTTTCCCTGCCTGAGCTCGGCAAAGAGCTTCTCGCGCATCCTGGCGGTCCAGAAACTCTTGATGTGATTTTCGATACCTGCGATGGCATCTTCGCGCGGCTGGGCGCGAAAGAAATTGCCGATATCGTTTGCCATCTGCACGAGATGCTGCGCGGTGCTCATAGCCTGATTATATGCCCCTACCCGCTTGCCCGCGCGTCACAGGATACCTCGACTGCACATTCATGAATTCTGACAACAACTGGCGGATCGCCGGCAAACAATGAGTGCTAAAAAGGCCCATGGTCAGTTCGGCGCTTGGCAGAATTCGAATTGGGGTTGCAGGGTGGTCCGTGCCATCGGCTTATCGGCGCGCCGAATCCAGCCGCAGGACTTTGCTGGAGCAGTACGCTGAGGTATTTACCGCGGTGGAAATCAATACCTCCTTCTACCGGCCCCATCGCTTTGCGACCTACGAGCGCTGGAGTGCCAGCGTGCCCGATCAGTTTCGCTTCGCCGTCAAAGTACCAAAACTCATGACCCACGAGCTTCGCTTGACTGGCTGCCGCAAAGAGATCGAAGCATTTAGCGGCGCTGTCCGCGGGCTTCGCCACAAGTTGGGAGCATTGCTGGTGCAATTGCCGCCGAGCCTGGCATTCGACGAAGCGGTTGCGCGAGATTTCTTCCAACTCCTCAGAGCGGAGCTTGCGGCAAGAATTGTGTGCGAGCCGCGCAATCCTGGTTGGTTCACCGCTGCCGCAGACGGTGTATTCAGCGACCTTCTCGTGACCCGAGTGAGCGCCGATCCGCAACCCTCAGGCTGCAAGATGCTCGATCCGCGACCCGCAAATTTCGAATACCTGCGGCTGCACGGCGCTCCACAAATGTACTATTCATCCTACGCCGCTGCTCATTTGAAAAGTCTGGCCGCCGCCATCGCCGCGCGCCCGCCTGCACATGAAATCTGGTGCATATTCGACAACACGGCGAGCGGCGCAGCGTGGTCCAATGCAGCCGCGCTACAGGCGCTGCTTGGCGAGCTGCTTAGCGCGACGCACTGCGGCGATCGGCCGCGCGAATGCCGCCAAACAGATTGATGATCTCGCGATTGAACGCCGGAAGATCATCGGATTTGCGGCTGGTGCCCAGCGCCGCCGCGGCCGGAGAGTGCCCCGAAGCGGTTTAAGAGCGCGCTGACATCGCTGCAGGCGCCGCAACAGCTGGAAAGCGCTAGAGACCCGCGATTAATTCTGATCTATGTATTTATTATTCAATAAGTTAGCGCCACTATGCAGAATTATTCTCTTTTCACAGCGACTCGACAATGGTGACGTTGGCCACACCGCCGCCTTCGCACATCGTCTGCAGACCATATTTTTTCCCGCGTGCTCTCAAGGAGTGCACCAGCGTCGCCATCAACTTGGCACCGGAGGCCCCAAGAGGATGGCCCAGGGCAATGGCGCCGCCGTTGACATTGAGCTTTTCAGCATCGCCACCGGTGTGCTTGAGCCATGCCAGCGGTACGGGCGCAAAGGCTTCATTCACCTCGTACAAATCAATGTCCTCGATTTTCATTCCCGCCCTCTTCAGCGCCTTATCGGTCGCATACAACGGTTCTTCGAGCATCAGCACCGGATCTCCTGCGCTCACCGTGAGGTTGACGATCCGCGCAAGCGGCGTCAGGTTGTGCTGCCTCAAGCCCCGCTCCGATACGATGAGCACGGCGGACGAACCGTCCGCGATTTGACTCGATGTCGCCGCGGTAATGGTGCCGCCTTCGACCAGCAGCTTCACTGCCGCCATGCCGGCCGGCGAGGCGTCGTAGCGGATGCCTTCATCCTTGAGGTGCCGGGAAGGTGAGCCGTCGGCAAGTTGGATATCAACCGGTATGATTTCGCGGTCGAACGCGCCCGCATTGGTAGCGGCCGCGGCACGCTGATGGCTCTGGAGTCCGAATGCATCGAGCGTCTCACGGCTAAATCCGTGCTTGCGCGCCAGCATCTCGGCGCCCGTGAATTGACTGAAGCCCTCGACGCCATAGCGCTGCAGAAGTGCCGGCGAAAATGGGCTGACCCCCGTGCCTCGCAGTGCCGACGAACCCATAGGAACGCGCGTCATGCTTTCGACGCCCGCGGCGATCACGACGTCCTGGGTACCAGACATGACGGCTTGGGCTGCAAATTGGACGGCTTGCTGCGATGAACCGCACTGCCGATCGATCGTCACCGCAGGCACGCTCTGCGGCAGCCTGGAGATGAGCACCGCATTGCGTCCGATATGGGCGGCCTGTTCGCCAGCCTGCATCACGCAGCCCATGATGACATCTTCAATGGCAGAGGGATCAATCCCGGTACGATCGATGATGGCATTCAGCGTGATCGCACCAAGATCATTCGGATGAACGCCCGCGAGGCGCCCGTTGCGACGTCCACTGGCCGTGCGGACGGCATCGACGATGTAGGCTTCAGTCATGATTTACTCCATACTACTGACAGGTAAAATTCTCCGCGTCCTCGATGCTCCCCGAGCCATTGTAATGCGCGATGCTGGGATAGGCGCACAGCGGACGCGTCCGGTTTGGCCAGGGGGTGGCGGGGCCCGCGGTCGCGATGATTCGGTCAGGTGCCTGGGCGTGCTCAACCCAGTCGACCAACGCTGAGAAGACATTGAACTGGTCGGTTGCTGGACCGCCGCCACAGTGCGCCATGCCCGGGATGGGCAGGACGCGCACGAACTCCTGCGCCTCGCCATGATTCAGGCGCTGGACTTCGTTGTACCAGGCAATGGTGTCGTTGATGGAAAACACCGGATCCGAGACGCCGTGTGGAACAATCATCTTGCCGCCCGCGGCGCGAAATCGACTCAGGTCAGCGGATCTTGCCGAGATATCGTCCCAGGCCGATGTTTTGTAGATCGAGTTCACCGCGTAAATCTTTGGCGCATCGCGATCAAAATCGAACGCCATTTCATAGTCTGCGGCAGCTTGCAGGGCGGCGGATACTTCGGTCGGGGGCGTGGTGAATATCGCAGCCAGCGAGGAACCGCCGAGCGCAACGTGCAAGGGCGGGATGTGCCCATCCGAACTGCCGAGGGTCCAAATTCTCCAGCCAGCTCCTGCAATTCCAGCATCCCAAGGCCAATCGCTGTACAAGTTCGCGCCTGTCCGGTTGTGCGGTCCCTCGTAAATGCGTTTGAGCGCGACAATCTGTGCGTCGGAAAGACATTGCGAGGTCTTCTCAGCGCTGCAGACCTTTACGGAAAGCACCGGCAGGACTTTCGCCGCGCTGCACTCCGCAAAGGCGCCGACCATGCCGTCCTTCAGCCCATCGTCGGCATCGCACGCCTCCAGAATAGCGTTGCTCACCAACTTGAGGTCCGCATCGCTGAAAGCGTTGGAAAATTGTGCCGCAGGGACGCTTGCATCCTTGGCTGCCAAAAGTGCAGCGACGCTTTGGACCTCCCACGCTTCGGCAATCGCCGCGCGCGGCAAGGAGAATCCCGGTGCGCCAGCGACAATGCCATTGAATTCTGTGGGATATCGCTGCGCGAACGCCATACCCTCTTCGCCGCCCTTGGAACAGCCGACAAAATAAGAATACTCAGCCTTCCGACCGTAATAAGCGCGTACCACCGCCTTCGCCGCTTCGGCGACGACCTTGAGCGATGCGTGTCCATAGTCGGCTCTCGCTTTCGGGTCGAAGCCGAATGCCGCCGTCGCGCCACGCGCTGGATTGCTGTTTGTCGCGTTATCGTGTCCCGAATCCTGGCTGACGACGGCATAGCCGAGGACGATGGCGGGAGGCGAGGCGACTGAAATACCGCCCAGTGCATCGCCGACCACCCCGTTCGTGCCCCCGCCGCCTTGAAAGAAGAACCGGCCATTCCACTCCGTCGGCAAGCGCAGATGAAATCGAATCGCGTAATGCTGCCCATCCACCCCGGTGCGTTCATGAATCACGCCGAATGTTTCGCAGTGTTCGGGAAGCAGGAGGCTGCCGGGATGTCGGGGCTCGCCGGGCATGGCCGGCGGGTCATAGGCAGCCTTTGCATGCAACTCAGCCGATGCAAGGTGAGTCGATCGTTCCGGCCAAAGATGCTGCATGGATTGCGACAGTGCGGAGCATCGCTGAGCCGCTTCCGTACTGCCGGCCATCGCGTTGGATCCGGCCAGGCTGAATAGCGCGCTCAAGAATGCGGCCGGCATCGTGAGCCGTGATAACGCCGGGGTGCGCGCCGCAGGCGTCGCGGGCTCGTGCTTGACTGTCATGGTAACTCCAAGGGTTGGAAAATCACTCGATGAGTCTGCTGAGCAAAATGGCGATTTGGCCTCGGCCTTTGGTTCCCAAGCGATTGAGTAGCTTGGTCTCGTGCGCAACGTGCACTTCGACCGCGCGGCGCAGCACGCGGCGGCCCTCGGGCGTCAGCGCGACCGTGTTGATCCGACGATCTCGCGTCGAGACACTGCGCTTGGTCAGGCCACGAGACTCCAACTCATCGAGCATCGAAACGAAATTTGCGCGTTGAATGCTCAAGGCGGCACACAGATCAGATTGGGCCAAATCCGCATTCGCATCGATGAGCGCGAGCACCGAGAACTGCGCGGGGCGCAGGCCAAGCGGTGCAAGTGCCTTGATCAAATCGCCCATCACGTCGAGTTGCACCCTGCGCAGCAAAAAGCCCACCGAGCCCGTGAGTTCGCCGTAGTCAACCGCGGATGTCTTGGGTCTGATGATTTTGCGTTGCGTGATGGCGGTAGTGGACAAGAAGCGGCTCTGCTATGGCTTGGGGGATTCCAAGAGGAAAAGGGGCCGCGCCCAGAGGGCGGCGGCCGTATCGTGTCGCAATTGCACGCGCGTCGTCAACGCCTCAGAACTGATAGTCTGCGCGAATCCCATATTGCCGCGGTGGGCCGTAGAAGTAGTAATTGCCGTTGTTGAGTCCCTCGCCCGTCCGGTAAACCTTGTTGGCGAGATTGGTGCCATACGCCTCCACACTCCAGTTATCGTGCACCTTCAGAGTCACGAGCGCGGAGAGCAAGCTGTGCGACGGCAGGAAGTCAGTCACTTCCGAGTAGGTCAGACTCGTGAACTGACTGCCCAGGTAGGCGTAGTTGACTCGCGGTGTAAGCGTGATCGTATCCGTCAGGCTGGCCTTGTACTCGAGGCCTGCGTTGGCGGTCCAGGTTGGCGAGTACAGATTCGGGCCGCTGGACGCCGTTTGCAGGTACGGCGTGTAGTCAAAACATGCCGGAGGCACCACTCCCGGCGTGCACTGCGGTCCCGCGGTGCCTGGGGGCAATAGATGGGTGTTGACGAACGGACCCCCGCTGGGCAGTTTCGAGTGTACGTAGGAAACACCGGCGTCGGCACCCCAACCACCGAGTCGTGCCTGCATGGTGGCTTCGATGCCGTTGATCGTGGCGGTCGGCAGGTTGGCGATGCCGCTCTGGCCGTTCGTCAGAGTGATTTCCGTAAATTGGAAGTTGTTGTACCGATAGTCGAACGCGCCCAACTGCGTTCGAACGTGCCCATCGAGCAGTGTCGACTTCCAACCGAGTTCGTAGTCCATGACCGTCTCAGGATCGAAGTTCGAGGTCGGCGAGTTGAATCCTCCCGACTTGTAGCCGCGCGCCACGAACGCATACAACAGGTTGCGATCATCGACGGTGTAATTGAGGGCGACCTTGCCGGTAGCCCTGCCGTCCGACTCAGCACCCGCCGTTGAAGCCACCTGACAGCCATTCCACGGCGCTGCCGGGGGCAACCCATGACCGCATGCCGGTGTTGGCAGTACCAGCGACACGAAGCCGTCGCCGTCAACTTTAAACGTCGAGTAGCGAAGTCCCGTCTGCAATTCAAACTGCGGCGTCAGCTTGAAATTGATCTGACCGAACAAGCCCGTCGTGGTCTTATTTTGCGGATCGAAAATATACAGGGCGGGACCGCCCGGCCCGGTGGATCCATACTCGCTGATGTTGACGTCGATCTTATTTCTCTGTGCGTACGCGCCCACGACCCAATCATAAGAGTTGCCCTTGGGCGATAGGACGTTGAGCTCCTCGGTCCATTCGCGCTCGCGCACCAGCTGATCCCAGGTGAGCTGGGGATTGGCCGGCGTGTTCTCGGCCGTGCCGTCGTAGTCCTCGACGTTATGGATATTCTTGTCCTGGTAGCCCGTCAGCGAGCGCAGGGTGATGCCGTCGGCCAATTCGTAGCGCATCTCGACCGACGAGATCAGGCCGGTTTCGTTGTTCGCGTTCGGCGTGTCGTACGACAGTTGGAACGGGTTGGTCGGCGCAAAAGGTGCGTACTGGGAGCCCGGCACCGGAGTGGCCGCGTAGCCGCCCGTCATTTGATCGCTGTATTCGATCTTGGCCAACAGCTGAAAAGCGCCCGGCTTGAACAGCATGCTCAAGCGTCCGGCCTTCTGATCGAGCGAACCCGCGTTGGTGTAGTCCGGACCGATGCTCGCATAAAAGCTGTCGCGCTGGTTGTCTTCACCCGCCGCGCGGAAGGCAAGCACGTCGTTCACCGGAATGTTGACGGCGCCTTGCGTCGAGACAGCGCCGTAATTGCCGCCGCCCACGCTCACATAGCCGCCCGTCTCGCCGAGCTTCGGATTCTGGCTGTTGATGAATATGGCGCCGCCGGTCGAGTTGGACCCGACCAGAGTTCCCTGCGGGCCGCGCAGCACTTCGATGTCGGCAATATCGAAGAACGGGCTGGTCGTGACGATGGGAGGCTGAAAGAGGCCATCAATGTAAGTCGCGACGCCGTTGCCGACATTGGGACTGCCGCTCGCCAGACCGATGCCGCGAATGTTGACCGCGTTCGTCAGCCCGGCGTTGCCTACCGAGAGCGAAGGTGAGGCGTACTGCAGGTCCGCGATGGAGACCACCGCTTTGCCTTCAAGATCGCTCCCCTGCAACGCAGTAACCGCGATCGGCACGGTCTGCAAATTCTCGCTGCGTCTTTGTGCGGTGATGACGATCTCATCGAGAACGGCGCCCGCATCTCCTGCGGGTGCAGCCGTCTGTGCCGGCGATAGCCCCGAAGCCATCACGAAGACGGCTGCGCCGCCACAAAGACATGCATTCTTGGTGAACATGTGAAACTCCCCCGTGTGTCCCAGCCGCTGCAGAATTCGTCTATGGCTTGTCGTGCCTGCTTCACGTTGCTTTTGAGCAACGGCTAGCGCTTATTGTGGCTGTCGTTATAACCTATAATCATTTGTGAGTACAACAATTATTTCAGCGCGCGGAGAGGCGTGCGACAGTCAGGGGTTTTCATGAGCTTGTGCGCACCAGCTATCGGCGTATCGCGCCCAACATCTCGCGCAGCGTGGTTTTTAGAACTTTCCCGGCGCCGTTGCGCGGCAGCGCATCCATGACGCTGAATCGCTTCGGTATCTTGTAGCGCGCCAGACGTGACTCGAGATAGACGAGGATCGCGGGCCACTCGAGGATTTTTCCCTGCACGGGGACGATCGCGATGTGCCCCACCTCGCCCCACCGCTCATCTTCGACTCCGATGACCGCGCATTCGATGATCTGCGGGTGCGCCGCGAGCGCGGCCTCGATTTCGGCGGGATAAACATTTTCTCCGCCCGAGATGAACATGTCCTTCTTTCGATCGACCAACCACAAATAGCCGTCCTCGTCCATGCGGGCAATGTCGCCGGTACGCAGCCATCCATTCTGGTCGAAGGCATCTTGCGTGGCATCGGGTCGATGCCAATATCCCGCGGTAACATTGCCGCCCTTGATCAAGAGCTCTCCGGCCTCGCCAGCCGGCAAGTGCCTTCCCTCGCCGTCGCGAATTTGCGCGCTCAAGTAGGGTGGGATCAGGCCAGCCGAACCGGCATGCGTCTCGATCAGCGGGATATCGACGGGCATGCAGCTAACCGTGCCGGCTTCGCTCATGCCAAAGCCATCGGCGATCGGAATGCCGTCGCGGCACCAGGCGCGAATGGCGGCCGCGGCGTGGGGAGCCCCTCCCGAGAAAATAGCGGTCAGCCGGCGCAATTTGGCCGGATCGAACTCAGGATCAGCCCGCAGCATCGCCGCCATTTGCGGCACGCAAAAATAATGGGTGATGCCGAGGGCGGGATCCGCGAGCCGCTGCAGCGTGCGCGGAGCCACAAAGCCATCGGAGACGACAAAGCCGCCGCCGCGCATCATTGCCGGGCGAATATTGGTGACCAGGCCGATCACGTGGAACATCGGTGAATCGCAGAGAAAGCGGCTGGCCTGCGTCACGCGCCCGAATAGCGAGAAATTGAGCGCGGTCTGCCACAGATTGCGTTCGGACAGCAGAACGCCCTTGGGCTTTCCGGAAGTACCCGACGTATAGAGGATCAGCGACGGTGCATCCTGCTCGGTCGACACCGGCGGCAACGGATCCTCTTTGCCCGCCTGCTCGGATATCTCATCGACCGCCACGCCGCTCAGATTCGCGTTCGCCAGCATCGCATCGCCGATGACGAGGCTGGGATCGGCGTCCTCGATCAACCAAGCTATTTCCAGAGCGGACAGGCGCCAATTGAGCGGCACGTAAATCGCGCCGATCCGCGCACAGCCGAAGTGCAGGAGTATCAGTTCTGCACGGTTTTTTGCCAGAGACGCCACACGATCGCCGTGCCCGACTCCGCGACGCCGCAACACCGCCGCAAATTGGGACGCCGCCCGGTCAAAGGTTTGATACGTCCAGGAATTTCCTGTGGTCAGATCTTGGGCCGCAAAGGCTCCCGGCTGCAGTCGCGCCTGTAGGCCCAAATAATCATCCGCCCCCAGCATGCGCGAGGTCCGGCCTAGTCTCTAGCGATGTGATTATTTCTTCGACACATCGTAGGTGCCGATGCCGGGCTTGAAACTCTTGTCATCGATGAACTGCCGAATGCCTTCCTTGCGGCCCTCGTTGTCGAAACTGTTGGTTGCCTCTTGCGCGCGCACCAGGTAGTCCTCGGCGTTATCGTAGGTCATTTCGCTCACGCGGCGGATCGCATCCTTGGTCGCCTTCAGAGCGATCGGATTTTTCTTGAGCAGGATCTGCGCAACGATGTTCACCCGCTCGCGTAGTTGCGGCAACGGCACTGCCTCATTCACAAGCCGCCAGGCTGCCGCGGTCTTGCCATCGATGGACTCGCCCGTCATGGCGTGGTACATGGCATCCCGCATGCTCATCAGCTCCACTGCCACCTTGGTGGCTCCGCCGCCTGGCAAAATGCCCCAGTTGATTTCGGACAAACCAAATTGCGCATCTTCCGCAGCGAAGGCGAGATCGCAAGCGTAGAGCGGCCCATAGCCCCCGCCGAAACACCAGCCATTCACCATGGCAATCGTCGGCTTCTGATACCACCGCAAGCGTCGCCACCAACCGTAAGCTTCGCGCTGCGATCGGCGCACCGCGGCAATTCCTTTGGCTTCCACCTCGCGAAAGTATTCCTTCAGGTCCATGCCGGCCGACCATGCGGTTCCTTCGCCCGTGAGCACGAGGACGCCCACCTCCTCCTTGAATTCCAGCTCATCCAGCACTTCTCCCATGCGCCGGTTCAACGCAGGACTCATGCAGTTGCGCTTCTCGGGCCGATTGAATTTCACCCATGCAATTTTGTCTTCAATGGTGAAAGAAACGGTATCTTTTTCGCTGCGTGCACTGGTCATGGTTGCCTCGATCTCGCTCACAATGGCTTCAAATCGGAAAATGGCCCGGCTGCGTCTCGATGGTGATCCACCGAAGTTCCGTGAATGCATCGATGCCGGCTTTGCCGCCGAAACGGCCATAGCCAGAACCTTTGACGCCGCCAAACGGCATTTGCGCCTCGTCGTGCACCGTTGGCCCATTGATGTGGCACATCCCGGATTTGATTTTCCGTGCAACTCGCAATCCGCGTGCCGTATCCTTGGTGAATACCGCGGCCGAGAGTCCGTATTCAGTGTCGTTGGCCAATTCGATCGCGTGCTTCTCGTCGCGCGCGCGAACGATCGCCACAACCGGTCCGAAGCTTTCATCCCGAAACAGCGTCATCGCAGGGGTCACCTTGTCGATGACCGTGGCCGCCATCAGCACCCCCTGAGAAACACCGCCGTTGAGTGTCGCAGCACCCTGCTTCAGCGCGTCGGCCACCAAGGCATCAACATGTTTGACGGTCTTCAAATCGACCACGGCACCCAGCGGGCTCTTGCCCTCGCGCGGATTGCCGGTCGCCATGGTCGCAACCTTTGCCTTGAATTTGTCGACGAACGCTGCGGCGACACTTTCCATGACGATGATCCGTTCCGTCGACATGCATATTTGTCCCTGATTCATGAATGCGCCGAATGCCGCGGCCTTGACGGCCTCGTCCAGGTCAGCGTCATCGAGAACCAGCAACGGCGCTTTTCCTCCCAGCTCGAGCAGCGCCGGCTTCAGGTTTTGCGCAGCCCTCATGGCAACGATGCGGCCGACCGCCGTCGACCCGGTAAAGTTGATGCGCTTGACCGCCTTGTGATCGATCAGAGCGCCGACGATCTCGCCGGCATCCTTCGGCGCATTGGTGATGAGATTGACGATGCCGCCCGTGAAACCCGCTTCGATGAAAGCTTCGATGATGAGGGCATGGGTACGAGGGCAAACTTCGGAGGCCTTGAGGATCACCGTATTGCCGCAGGCCAGCGGCACTGCGATCGCGCGCACCCCCAGGATAATGGGCGCATTCCAGGGCGCAATTCCCAGCACGACCCCAGCCGGCTCGCGTATCGCGAGCGCCAAGCAACCCGGCTTATCCGAGGGAATCACTTCCCCCGAGATCTGAGTGGTCAGTGCCGCCGCCTCGCGAATCATCGACGCGGCCAACATCAAATTGAATCTCGCCCATCCTTCGGTGGCGCCGATTTCACCCATCATGGCGGCGACGAACTCGCCCGCACGCGCCTCGAGCGAAGTCGCCGCCTTGTTGAGCATGGCTCGCCGTTCATTGGGGCCGCGAGCGCTCCAGGCAGCGAATGCGCTCTCGGCGGCGTCGGCCGCCGCAAGCGCGTCGGCCACCGTGGCCGCGGCGGCTTTCGAAACCACCTCTCCGCTCATTGGATCATGCCGGTCAAAGTGATGAGCGCCCTGGCGCGCCTCTCCGCCAATCAACAAAGCTACCGTTGATGACATGGATTTTCCCCCGCGGTCAATTATGCTATGTAGCATAGCAATACAAAGCGCTATACTCAATAGCAATTATGAGAATGAAAACCGTCGAGAAGTCCGACGCCGCGCCCGATCCACTTGCTCATCTATTGGGCTATCATTTACGGCGGCTGTCAGTAGTGGTGATGGCGGATCTGACGGAGGCCCTGTGTCCGCTCGGGCTCAAGCCGGCGGATGCCTCGGTGCTTTTCATGATTGAGGCCAATCCTGGAATCACGCAGAGCGACGTCGGCAAGGCGTTGGGCATTCTGCGCGCCAACATGGCGCCGCTCATCGCGGGTCTGCTTGGCCGAGGATTCATTGAGCGCGAGCCGGTGGACGGCCGCTCGCACGCGTTGCGCCTCTCTGCCGCCGGCGCGGCCCTGTGTCTGCGTGCGAAGAGTGCAGTGGGTCGACATGAGGACCGGGTTTTCAGTTCGCTCTCGAAGGGAGCACGCGCGCGCATGATTTCGCAACTTCGCGCCCTTTGGATGGAAAGACAATAATGAATGTCCCGGCCATGAATGCGACGGCGGCGCGAACCACAATCTTATTTTGTCTACTGGTGGCATTTTGCGAGGGCATCGACCTGCAAGCCGCCGGCATCAGCGCGCCGGGAATTGCCGGCGAGTTCAAACCCACCGCCGACCAATTTGGCACATTTTTCAGCGCCAGCACCTTTGGACTGTTTTTTGGGGCGCTGATTGGCGGGCGCCTGGCAGACAGCATTGGCCGTAAATCGGTACTGATCGTCTCAGTCGGCCTTTTCGGAATGTTCTCCTTGCTCACATCTCTGGCTCGAGACGTTCAGATGCTGACGTGGGCTCGGATGTTTACCGGGCTCGGCCTTGGCGGAGCGCTGCCCATGGTGATCGCACTGGTCTCGGAAAACGCACGCGCGGATCGGCAAAGCGCGAGCGTCGCGATGGTCTATGCGGCAACTCCCTTCGGCGGCGCGTTTGCCAGCCTGGTCAGCTCGCTCAGCAGCTCGGATCACTGGCGCTTGATATTCATCATCGGCGGCGCGCTGCCCTTATTGCTCACGCCCTTGATGGTCTTCAAGCTTCCGGAATCTCTGGCTTTTCGCCGACTCGGTACCGCCGCAATCGCCAGAGACGAAGGCACAATGGCGCCGATGCTTCATCGAGGCAGCTTTGCAGCCATTTTCGCCGACGGACGCGCACTGCACACGATCCTGCTTTGGGCGAGCTTTTTCTTGGGATTACTACTGCTTTACCTGCTTCTCAACTGGCTCCCGACACTGCTGGTAACGGATGGAATGACGCGCGTCGAAGCGACCGGAGCCCAAATCGGGTTCAATATCGGCGGCGCAGCGGCCGCCGTGCTCATCGGTCATCTGATGCGAGGACGGCTGCGCAACGCCGGCATCATCGTCACCTTCGTCGCTCTGCCGATCCTGCTCGTGACTCTCGCGAAAGCGCCAGCGCAGCTTGGAGTCGTCGTGTTGAGCGTGTTTCTGCTGGGCGGCGCCGTGGTTGCCGCCCAGGCATTTCTGTACGCCATGGCGCCGGTCACCTATCCGACTCCCATTCGAGGGGTCGGAGTGGGTGCGGCAGTAGCGGTTGGTCGAATCGGCTCAATCGTGGGCCCGAAGCTGGGCGGAATTCTCAAGGCCGCGGGCCATGGTCCCTCGCAGCTATTGATGGATCTACTGCCGCTCGTTATCGTGGGAAGCGCTTGCGCATTGGCGCTCGCCTGGTCTACTCGCCCGCATGACTCGAGATCCAAGGAGCCTAGGTGATCTCCAACCTCCTCATCATCGGCGGCGGCCAAGCGGGCGCACAAGCCGTCGATACGCTGCGCCGCGAGGGCTATACCGGCCGCATCGTGCTGGTGAGCGAGGAGGCGCAATTGCCTTATCAGCGCCCTCCCCTTTCAAAACAATTCCTGTCAGGTGAACTGGCGCTCGATCGGCTGCTGTTTCGACACCAGACTTTCTATGATGAACACGGCGTAGAACTCAAGCTCGGAGTGCGCGCCACTCGCCTGGATCGCGCCGCTCGTGCGGTTTCTCTGTCGAATGGGGAGGAGCTCACATACGATAAGCTTCTCCTGGCTCTCGGCGCCGTGTCGCGGCAATTGACCTGTCCGGGATCCGAGTTGCCCGGCGTACATTACCTGCGCAATATCGCGGACGTCGGCGCGATTCAACCAGGACTCAAGGCCGGAGCCCGCGTAGTCATCATTGGCGGAGGCTACATCGGGCTTGAGGTCGCTGCCACAGCGCGAAAAATGGGATGCCAGGTGAGTGTACTCGAGATGGCGGACCGGGTCATGAATCGCGTGGTCGCTTCAAATGTCTCTGAATACTTCTCACATGAACACCGCACCCAAGGCGTCAAAATTGTCTGCAACACCAGAGTCGTGCGTCTCGAAGGGCAGGATCGCGCCGAACGCGTCGTCTGCGCCGACGGCACTTCGCACGAAGCGGACCTGTTGGTGGTAGGCGTCGGGGCGATCGCCAATGTGCAGCTCGCGGGCGAGGCCGGCCTGCACTGCGATAATGGCATTTTCGTCGATGAATATTGCCGTACCAACGATGCCGCCATTTATGCGGCCGGCGACTGCACCAATCACCCTTCACTGCGCTTCGAGGCGCGAGTGAGGCTCGAATCCGTCGACAATGCTTTTGAGCAGGCAAAAGCCGCCGCGCTCAACATTCTCGACAGGCCTACCGCGCACGACCGCGTACCCTGGTTTTGGTCGGATCAATTCGACAGTAAGTTACTCATCGTTGGCTTATCACAAGGCCATGACCAACAGGTAACGCGCGGAGACCCCGCCACGCGCAGCTTCAGTGTCTGTTACCTGAAGGGCGGCGAATTGCTGGCCGTAGAAGCAATCAATCACGCCAAGGACTACATGGCCGGCCGCAAGCTCATCGCTGATCGCGCCCGCCCGAACTTGGATAAATTGGCAGATCCGCGAATCGCGTTGAGAGACACCGTCTAAGTTCTCCTCGGCGTACGCATCGTCCCCGGTGCTCTGCTCGGGTACGATCCCAAGTTGTATTTTTTACCAATGCCCGATTCTCAAACGAGAAACGGTCGCGTTGCTTGACCTCGATCGAAGCTATTTGGTAAACAAGTTGTGTTTTCGCGTCGCGTCGGCGCGACGAGAGGTCTTATGTCCCGTGAAGAAGAAGAGCCGCGCCGCGATGGCGGCAACATTGACGGCAACGACCAGAAAGATGGGAAAACCGAGAAAGACGAGAACAGCGACAAGGACGCGGATAAGAAAGACGGCGGCAAGGAAGGTGCCGGCAAGCCGCACAGCAAGAAACCGTTGATCATCATTGCCATCGTGGTCGTGGTTCTGGCGATCATCGGATTTTTCGTCTGGTTTGCGCATCGCAATCAGGAATCGACGGACGATGCGTACACCGATGGCAATGTGATTGCCATGGTTCCGAAGGTCGCCGGCTACGTCATCAATCTTTACATCGATGACAACAGCCGCGTCAAGAAGGGCGACCTGCTGCTGCGCATAGATCAACGCGATTACCTCATCGCGCAAGCGCAGGCGCAGGCGCAGTTGGCTCTGGCGATAGCCCAGCACAAATCCTCCCAACATGCGCTGCGAGTGGCGCGCGTACAATATCCGGCGCAATTGGAGACTGCCAAAGCCCAGCAGCAAGCAGCTGCCGCGGTGCTGGCGCAAGCCGACTCGTCCTTCGCGCGGCAGCACGAGGTCGATCGGCGCGCAACCACGCAAGAGAGCATTGACACCGCGACCAGTCAGCAGCAGAGTTCCGCGGCCAATCTGAGAAGCGCCACCGCTCAAGTGGCCCTGGCGAGCCTGATTCCCGAGCAGGTGCAACAGGCTGCCAGCGCCGTCGAGCAACGCGCTGCAGGCGTTCAGCAGGCGCAGGCACAACTTGACCAGGCGAACCTCAATTTAAGCTACACCGAGGTGCGGGCGCCCAGTGATGGGTTCATCACCCAGCGCAGCGTACAGGTGGGCAGTTATCTCTCCCCCGGCGATGTCATGTTTCTGCTCGTGACTCCCGACGTTTGGGTTACCGCCAATTTCAAGGAATCGCAGATCGGCCGCATGCGCCCCGGCGATCCCGTCGAGATCAAAATCGATGCCTATTCCGGATTCAAGCTTCAGGGCCATGTGCAAAGCATCCAATACGGAAGCGGTTCGCGCTTTTCAGCATTTCCCGCAGAGAACGCCACCGGAAACTTCGTGAAAAT
>Ga0302325_10013503_pt1 | contig 17411 bp, 14 predicted proteins | sample Palsa_T0_2_FD_201948 | JGI IMG/M metagenome (GOLD analysis project Ga0302325, IMG submission 201948) | Peat permafrost microbial communities from Stordalen Mire near Abisko, Sweden - Palsa_T0_2 | ecosystem: Environmental > Terrestrial > Soil > Palsa > Peat permafrost | place: Sweden: Abisko... | reverse complement strand
GTATTCGAGCACGTCCTTGAGAAGAATCTGCTCCAGTCCCTGAGGCTCATTGAGGAAATAGCTCCGGCCCCCGGCTGTGGACGCAACCTTTTCGAGGAACGCGCGATTAACGTCCTGGCCCAGACCGACGGTGGAAATCGTCACGTCGTGTTGCATGGCTTCGCGGGCCAGCTCGAAACTGTCGCCCTCCTCGGAAATCCCGTCGGTGAGCAGCACGATGTGTTTGTAGGTGCTCTTGGCCGCAAGCACCTTGCGATAGGCTTCCGTGAGAGCAGGAGCGATTTGCGTGCCGCCATCCGGCGTAATGCCCGAAATGAGGCGCTTGATCAGCGATTTATCTTCGGCGCGTCGCATCGGCACCGCCCACTGGAACGAATTGTCGAAGATAAGCACTCCGATCAGGTCCAGCGGGCGCAAGTGTTCGACCACGCCGATGGCGGAGAGGCGGGCCAGTTCAATCTTGCGGCCCTCCATGGAAGAGGACTTGTCGATGATGAGCGCGACTGCGGTTCCTTCGGGCGACTTTGGCGGCGCCAGCTTGGCGGGGAGTGCCCGATCCAGAGCATCCATCTGTTTCTCGTCCTTATAGACCTGGCGCTCGCCGCCGATCAATAGCAGCCCTCCGCCCCGTTTGACATATTCCTCGAGGCGAGACTTCTGCGCCGGCGAGAAGGAATGCAGATCGAGATTATTGAGCACAACCACCTGAATGTCGTCGAGGTTCTTGTCGATCAGGGCGCGGTCGCGCGCGACATCGAATTGTGCCTGGTCGAGCGCCTGGAGCAGATTTTGGTCGGCGCTCGGCGGATCTTCGGAAAGAAAGAGGACCTTCGCGCGCCGCAGTTGGATGGCTTCCTCGAATTGAACCTGTGCTCCCCTGCCCGCTGCGCTGCCGGACGAGAGTATGCCCGTGACCGACGTCACGCCGCTCGCGTTGATACGTGCGTGGATACGCACCGGATTCGCTCCCGCTTCCAACGTGACAGGGTACGAGCCGAGGTCCTTCCCTTCAGCCTGGATGCGGACGGAGGCCTCGAGCTTCGTGGGAGTCTCCACCATTAGGTCGATGGGTATCTGCTCGCCGGTATAGCCCTCGCGCGGCATCGAGACGGAAACCAGATGCATATCCGAGCGCGGGCGCCCATCGAGCGCGATCGTATCCACAGGTACGGAAAGCCTTTGTAATTGGGCAATGGCGCGTGCGCTGCTGCCCTCATTTTCATTGCCGTCGCTGATCAGGACCAAGCGTGGAATGCGTCCAACCGGAATCGCGGCCATGCTGTCGCGCAGGGCCGCCTCGATGTTTGTGGCTCGCGCGTCGTCGCCGGGCGAGTGAGAGAGGTGGAGCTGGCCGGACAATTCGGCGTGCTCGAGCTCGCGAGGCCGGCGCGCGAAAGGCACAATCCGCATCCAGTTGGTCCCGCGGTGCGAGGCAATGGCGGAAACCAGGGAGGACTCGCGATCCAGGCCGGCCTCGGGAATGCTGGCCGAGGTATCCACCAGGACGATCGCGCCGGTCTTCGTCTCCGGCATGACGGCGGTGGGTTGCGCAAAAGCCAGCGCGATCGCGAAAAGGGCCGCGCCTTTCAGCCCCAGACTTAACCTGCGTGCGCTGGCAGGCCATTCGCGAACGACCCAAAGGACAGGAGCCACTGCCACGAGCAACAACCACGGATGCAGGACGCTCATTTGGCCACCACCTCGGGTCGATTTGCCGCGGCGGGGCGCGGGCCAGGTTCAGAGGCCGCAGCGCGGCGGAGGACCCGTTTGCGGCGCCCGAAGAGATGCCACTCGAGCAGCAGGCACACGGCAGCCGCCAGCGCCAGCCATTGCCACAAATCCACCGACGAGGCGGAAACGGCGACTCGCGGCGGTATACCTTCCGCAACCCGCTGCGGAGCTTTCCAGACAAACTGAGCGACATCCGGCAGGGTGAGCGAATACACGCGCTTGCGTCCGAATGAGGCGACGCTCACGATGCCAGGCCGTTCGACGTAAAACTCGACATGCTGATTCCTGACTGTGTAGGGAACCGTGAAGCCGCGATCGTCGGTCACGCGAATAAAGGCCGGGTCTTCGCTGGAATCGAGTGGCACCGTAACCGACCCGACCGTGCCGGCGATGAACTCGAAGGTGCGGAAGTCTTCGGGCGCCAGCCACCGCGTGAGGTTCGCGAACAGCAGTGGCGTGGTCAGCGCGAATCGAAGTTGGCCGGCGAGCGGGTCGAAGCCAATCACGGCCAGCCGAGGGGTATTCTGGTTTGCCTCGCGCGCAACCACCGCGGGCCCCTGTGCGGACGAGGCAACCGTCGCATCGCCGGGCTGGAGCTCGAACGTCTCGGCATCCTCAACGTCAACCGCCTTGGCATGCAGACCGGCGCCCAGAGCGGATTCGGAAAGCCAGCGTGAGACGGTCAGCTTCCGGCCTTTGCCGGTGACGCGAACGGGCGAGCCATCCGCGGGAGGCTTCACCCATAAACTCGGCTCTGTCGGGCGGCGCGAAGGTGCAAATCCATCGATCACGACAAGATCGGCCGCGGGATTCGGTGTGTACTCCGCGGGCGTATGGAACTGCGCCGAAACCTGCCGGTTGGCCTCCATCAGAGGCCGCCAAACGTCCGGGCGCGCGCTGTAAACGGCGATCCGCAGACTGGCAAGCTTCGGCAAAGCGACGGAGGCATGATCGTCGGAGGTCAATTCATCGCCGGGCTCGAGCGACGCGTTGAGCGTGCCGCCCGCCTGCGTGGAGAACGCATACGGAATGCTCTTCTCTTCCCCAGGCGCGAGGCGCACCAGCCGGGGCGAGAAGCGCAGCCCTGCCCACTCGAGCACCAGGCTGGTCTCGCGCGGGCGTGAGCCAAAGTTGCGAACCGACACAGAGACTTCCCACTCATCCGGCGCTTGTTCGGCGCGGCGCACGCCCATGCGCCGGATGCCGCAGTCTTCGCCGCTGAACTGGCCGGAGGCCAGCGAGTTCAGAGGAATCACGCGAAGGTTAGCAGGCAGGCCAGCCTGCGAGCCAGGTGACCCGGCGCCACTCGATTGATCGGAGCTCGTGCGCCCGGCGCCGATATAGACGATGTCGCCAGGACGGCGGCCCGACCAGGTTTGAGCCTGCGCCGCGAAGCTGAGCGCATTGGGAAGGGAAAGCGCGGTGTAGCCGGCCTGGCTGCCGCGGATGCGCGCCAGCATCTCGCCCCGATCGGGAGTGAATGCCGTTAGGGGCGTGATGAGGCCGCTGGCTGCCACCAGCATCACCCGGTCGCGCTCAGGGAGCGAACGAAGCCATGCCTCCGCTTTCTGCTTTGCTTCCGCCATCAGCGGCGCGGGCGGTGAGCCGACGCGGGCGCTCATCCACGAGGATGTGTCGAGAATCAAGACGTGGTCACGGCCCAGGCGTTCCCGCGTTCCCCACTCGAGCTGCGCCGCCGCCAGCAGCAGGAACAAGAGCGCCAGAAGCTGCAACGCCAGTGACCAGGGCTCGCGCACGCGGCGGCGGCTTTGTTCTTCTTCCGAGTGAGTGGCAGCGGTCCAGAATTGGAGGGTGGAAACCAGTTTCTTGCGCTTCGCGCGATCGAGCAGGTAAAGCGCCGTGACCACGGCCGAAAGGCCGCCCAGCAGCGTGAGGAACTCGGCCATGCTCAGATTCAGGAAGAACATATCGGCCTCAGGAAAGCACGCCGGTCCTCACCAGCGAACCGAAAACCGCCTCTTCGATAGGAGTGGATACGGGCAATCCGATGTGCCGCCCGCCATTGCTCAGAGCCAGCCTGTTCAGCCGTTCGCCGTAATCCTGAAAAGCCTCGGTATAGCGCTCGCGGGCTTCATCGTCGAGGGCGATCTTTACCGTGGCCCCACTCTCAGCATCAGTCAGCTCCAGTTCACCGTGGCCGGAGGGCGTGGCGTCTTCGCCGCCCCAGATCTGAATCAGAAAAATTTCGTGCCCGAAGTCAGCCAGATATTGCAGCGGCTTCAAGCAATCCACGTCGTCGAGAAAATCCGAAAGGATCAGCGTCAGGCCGCGCTGCGGATAAGAGGAGATGAACTGGCGCGCCACTTCGTGAAAGCTGGTGCGGCCCCTTGGGGTCAGAGAGCGGAGGAACTCTTCGGCGGGGTGAAAGCGATGCCGGCCGCCGCCGGCCACAAAGCGATCCAGAAGGCGCGCGGCGAACGGCTGCAGTGTGATGCTATCGTGCCGAACGAGGCCGACGTAGGTCAGGGCGGCGGCCAGACGCAACGAGTACTCGAACTTGGTGATCTCTTTTTCGGAAGCGCCGCTCGCCATCGAGGCGCTGGTATCGAGCAAAAGGCGCACCGGAACGCGAGGCTCCACCTGGAACATTTTGAGGAACAGCTTTTCGAGCCGCATGTAAGCGCGCCAGTTGACGGCGCGGAGGTCGTCGCCATGGTGGAAATTGCGGTGATCCAGAAACTCCTGACCGGGGCCGGCGAAGCGGGAGGGGTTGTGGCCGCCCACCAGGCCGGGAAAGGAGCGCTGCCAGTGGAGCGTGAGCCGCTCGAGGCGTTCCAGAAATCCCCGATCAATGAGCGGTGATGTCATAAACAGGGCTGTTCCTACCGGTGGCACACCTTAGAGACTGCTAACTTCCAGATCACGATTTTTAGCCGCCGATGAAAGCCGATGAACGCAGATAAGCCATTTGTTTTCCATCAGCGTTTATCGGCGTTGATCCGCGGCCATTCCGTGCCCCCTTAAGCCCGCGCTGGAAGTGCCGCCATCACCTGCTGCAGTACTGTTTCCGTGGTCTCGCCATCGGCATGCGCGTCGAAATTCAAAATGATCCTGTGGCGCAGCACCGAGGGAGCGACTTTCTCGATATCCTCAATGCTGAGGTGCAGACGCCCATTCATCAGCGCCAGCACGCGCCCGCACTCAATCAGAGCTTGCGCGCCGCGCGGTGAACTGCCGTAACGGATGTACTTATTGGAGACTGGGGCTGCCACCGGACTGCCCGGCTGCGTCGCCATCACCAGGCTAATCGCGAATTCCTGAACATGCGGCGCCACCACAACCTGCTTGGCGATGGACCTCAGCTCAGCGATCTGTTCTCGATCCATGATCTGGCTGAGCACTGCCTCTTCCTGCTTTACCGTAATGTCGACAATGCGATTCAAGTCCTCGCGCGATGGATAGGTCACCAGAATCTTCATCAGAAAGCGATCGAGCTGAGCTTCGGGCAGCGGGTATGTCCCTTCCATCTCGATGGGATTCTGGGTGGCCATCACCAGAAACGGCAGGTCCAGCGAATAGGTCGAGTTGCCGCTGGTCACGGTGCGCTCCTGCATGGCTTCGAGAAGCGCCGATTGCGTCTTGGGGGTGGCGCGATTGATCTCATCGGCCAGGACCAGATTCGCGAAAACCGGGCCCGGCTGGAAGCGAAGCGCCTTGTGGCCGGATTCGTCGCTTTCCATGATCATGCTGCCCACAATATCGCCGGGCATCAGATCGGGAGTGAACTGGATTCGCGAGTACTTGAGGTGGAGGACGCGTGACAGGGTTCGCAGCAGAGTGGTCTTGCCCAAGCCCGGTACGCCCTCGAGCAAAACGTGGCCTCCCACGATCAGGCAGATCAGGACGCCATCAATGACGTCGCGCTGCCCGACAATGATGCGGCCAATCTCATCCCGCACTCTGCTCAGCGAGCGGTTGGCCTGCTCGATCGCGGCGGCATCCACGGTTGATCTTATCATTCGTTGTTTCTTATTCTAGAAGACGGCTCTTCAGGGGCGCGGGATACCACCAATTTCCGCGACCCTCCGCTTTTTTATCCCGCCACAAGTGCGGCTCTGCTCCGCTGCGGTCATAGCCCCATGCGTTAGCTTGGGGCTAGCGCGACTGCAGGGAAATAGCCCCAAGCTGACGCATGGGGCTGAGGCCGTGCCACAAGCCTGTAGGATGAGATTTGGGGCGCTCTCCCACACTCCGTCTGCTCCTGGGCCTGCTGGTGACCCTGCTCGCCGTCACAGGTTTCTCGTGGTATGCGCTCTCTCAATTGCGCGGTCTGAAGCAGCTCCAGGCCGATACCATGGACCGCGCCCGCCGCGATTCGCTCCAGTTGCTTCGAGTCGAAAATGATCTGAGCGCCCTTTCGCTCGCCCTCGAGGACATGGTGCTGGGCCAGGAACCCTACGGCATCCTCGCCTACCGCAGCGAGTTCTCCCGCATTCGCATTGACCTCGAAGACGCCATCGAGCGCGAGGCGGCACTGGCGCCCGAAACGCGCTCGGCCGCGCAACAACTGCGCCTGAAGGCCGCCACCCGTCAGTTCCGGCAGACTTCCGACCAGGTCTTCCACCTGGCGGAAAGCGGCGACAATAAGGCCGCTCTCCAAATGGCCAGCACACAGTTGCTCGCTCAGCAAACCAGCCTCACCGCCGTTACGCTTGGTTTGCTCAAACTCAATAATGAAGCCGAGGAGGCCGCCGCGGTTAAAGTTGCGGCCATCTATGAGGGTGTCGAACGGAACGTTTACGCCTTCCTGCTGGCCGCGCTGGTTACGATTCTCGCCACCGGCCTGTATATGACCTATTCGAACCGCGTCAGCTTCCAGAGGATCGAAGCGCTGTCCCGGCAGCGCCGCGTTCTCGCCGCCAAGCTCATCACCGTTCAGGAAGAAGTTCTGCGATCGGTTTCACGCGAGCTGCACGATGAATTCGGCCAGATTCTCACGGCCGTCGGCGCCATGCTCGCCCGCGCCGAGCGCAAAGGCCTGCCGCCCGATTCCCCGTTCCGCGCCGAGCTTACCGAAGTCCGCGAAATCACTCAGGCCACGCTCGAGAAAATGCGCACCCTTTCGCAGATGCTGCATCCGGCGGTGATAGACGATTACGGGCTGCTCAAAGCGCTGGAATGGTACGCCGGGCTGTTCCGGAAGCAGACTGGAATTGAGACCCGCGTCACCTTTGAAGGCGAGCCCATCCGCATTACCGGCCAGCCTGCCATCCACTGCTTCCGCATTGTCCAGGAGGCTCTGAACAACGCAGCTAAACACTCCAAGACCAAGACGGCGGAAGTGAAGGCCAGATTCCAGAGCGATCGCCGCCGCCTGGTGATCGAGGTTCGTGATAACGGTATAGGAATCGTCCAGGACAGGAAGAACCAACTGCCCGGTTTAGGGTTAGTCGCCATGCAGGAGCGCGCCGAGCTGCTCGCCGGATTCCTCACAGTCCTGCCTGATCCAGCCGGGGGAACCGTGGTAACTTTGGACATTCCTTTGCCCCAGGCCGAGAGCCCCGAGGGCGAGGAGTTCATACCCGAAGAGGCAGCCAGCCCGCAAGCATGATTGACGAGATTACTGTCCTGCTCGTAGACGATCATGTCCTGGTTCGCCGGGGTTTCCGCCGCATCCTCGAAGACGACGAATTCATCAAGGTTGTGGGAGAAGCCAGTAACGGCGTCGAGGCCATCAAATTAGCTGAGCAGTTGCACCCGCGGGTTGTGGTGATGGATTTGTCGATGCCCGAGCTCGATGGCGTGCAGGCAACGCGCGAGATTGTCAAGAACGTGCCAGGGGCTCATGTGCTCGTTCTCAGCATGCACTCCGACGATAATTATGTCCGCAACGCTCTGGATGCAGGCGCCCGCGGCTATCTCCTCAAGAACGCCATTGATGTGGATCTCACCGGCGCGGTCAAGGCGGTTGCGGCCGGGCGCCGTTTCATTGGGCCGGGCCTCAAGTATGTGGCGGGTGATCAGGATGACGAGCTTGACCGTCTGACCTCGCGGGAAAAGCAGGTGCTTCAATTGATCGCCCAGGGCAAATCCAACAAGGAGATCGCCGCCCTCCTCGAGCTGAGCGTCAACACGGTTTCTGTTCATCGCGCCAACCTGATGGAGAAAATGAACATCCACCGCACGGCGGAGCTGGTGCTGTTTGCCATTCGCAAGGGGCTGGTCGCGCCACAATAAAGGTGCGTGGCGCGGGCAGTCATGCCTGCAGCGCTAAGATTCGTCTCGGCGTTTCCGCGATCCACCGACGGTACTTCTCAACTTCTTTTGCCTCCGCGTAAAGTGGACATATGACGCGCCGAAGCTTTCTCGCCGCCCAGCTATCTGCTTCGACGCTCGCCGCGTTGCCGCCCTCCGCGAATTCTAACCCCGGCCTCCGTTTCGCCGACGTCACCCGTGCGGCCGGGATCGATTTTCACCACCACAGCGGAGCCTTTGGCGCTAAGTATCTGCCCGAAACGCTGGGCCCCGGTTGCGCCTTTCTCGACTACGATAACGACGGCTGGCAGGATATCCTGTTCATCGACGGAGCGCCGTGGCCAGGCCACCCGTCTCCCGCCTCCTACGCCTGCCTCCGTCTGTATCGAAACAATCGCGACGGCACTTTCACCGACGTCACCAAGGCATCCGGCCTCGACTTCAGCTTCTACGGGCTGGGCGTTGCCGTTGGCGATTTCGATAACGATGGCTTCGTCGATCTCTACGTCACCGGCGTGGGCCAGAATCGCCTCCTCCGCAACACCGCACGCGGAACTTTCGTCGACGTCACCCGCCAAAGCGGTCTCGGCGGCCGCTCGGGTTTCTCCACTTCCGCGCTGTGGTTCGATTATGATCGCGACGGACTGCTGGATCTGTTCGTGTGCAATTACGTTCGCTGGTCCCCGCAGGGCGATTTGTTCTGCAGCGCCGATGGCACTCACAAGTCCTACTGCACGCCTGAGGCTTACCACGGCGCCACTTGCTGGCTGTTCCACAACCGGGGCAACGGCACGTTCGAAGACGTCACCGGCCGCTCGGGCCTGTTTGACAACACCTCGAAATCCCTGGGCGTCGCGGCCTTCGATTACGACAACGACGGCTGGCCCGACCTGATTGTCGCCAACGATACCCAGCCCAACAAGCTGTATCGCAATCAACGCGACGGCACATTCGCCGAGGTCGCCGTTCATGCCGGTGTCGCCTTCAGCGAAGATGGCAAAGCCCGCGGCGGCATGGGCGTCGACGCCGCCGATTTCGATAATGCCGGCGCGCCCAGCGTGGTCGTCACGAATTTCGATCGCGAGATGCTCGCGTTGTATAAGAGCTCCGGCGGAGGTTCGTTCGTCGACCTTGCCCCCACCAGCAATCTTGGGCGCGTTACCCGCAAGTCGCTTGGGTTTGGATGTTTCTTCTTTGACGCCAATCTGGATGGTTATCTCGATCTGCTTGTGGTCAACGGTCACATTGACGACATGATGTTGAAACCCACCGATGCCCCTTACGCCCAGCCGCCTCAGCTGTTCCTCAACAATGGAGCCGGTGTTCTCGACGACGTGGCCGACGAGATTGGCGGCGGATTTGCCAACCCCAAGGTCGGACGCGCCGCCGCCTACGCGGATTTCGACCACGACGGCGATCTGGATGTCCTCATCACCACCAACAGCGGCCCTGCCTTCCTGTATCGGAATGATCTCTTGAACGGCTTTCACGCACTGCGTCTGCGCTTGGTTGGCACTAAATCCAACCGCAGCGCCATTGGCGCCCGGGCGACTATTCACTACGCCGGACGCCAAGCCTCTCGCTGGGTCAAGAGCGGCTCCAGCTATCTCTCACAATCGGAGCTCCCCGTCACCTTCGGCACGGCCCTCTATGATCGCGTCGATCGCCTCGTCATCGCGTGGCCCAGCGGCAGAGTCGATGACTTTCGAAATGTTCGATCAGGACGCGCCTATGTGGTCACCGAAGGGCAGGGGATGGTCGAGGGCTACTGAGGAATTGCCGAGCCCGAAGAGCGAAAGATCATAGGCCACGGAGACCTGCTGAACTGAGCCGTGACCGAAGGGAGCGGTTGTCCGTAACACCGCGGGACCTAACGCAAACCTCCCGCCACGCTACCATAAAGAATTAGCTACACATGCTTCGCTTTGAAACCGCAGGCGAGTCGCATGGCGAGTGCCTGGTCGCCACGCTCTCCGGTTTGCCTTCTGGTATCCCCATCTCTCTGAGTTACTTAGACCGCCAACTTTGGCGCCGCCAGCAGGGCTACGGCCGCGGTGGGCGCATGAAGATTGAGGCCGATCATGCCCATATTGTCTCGGGTGTCCGGCACTCCATCACCATCGGGTCGCCCATCGCCATTCTCGTGGAAAACCGCGACTGGAAAAACTGGACGAACACTCTTCCGGTGGAATCGCCCGTTGCCGCCGGGGCTGGGGGCGAAGAGGGTTCGACTGCCACTCCAGGCAACAAGCCGGTCACCCGGCCGCGCCCGGGTCATGCCGACCTCGCGGGCGCCATCAAGTACAATTTCCCGGAAGCCCGCTACATCCTCGAGCGCGCCAGTGCCCGCGAGACGGCTGCCCGCGTTGCGGTGGGCGCCCTCGCCAAGACATTCCTTTCCGAATTCGGCATCGGCGTGCTCAGCCACGTCATCGGTGTCGGCGCGGTGCGCCTGAAGCGAGCGGCCGCCTGGGAAGAGCTGGTCGCCCTGAGTGAGCGCGACGAGGTCCTGCTGGGTTGTGTCGACCCCGCTACCGAAGTGGAAATGAAAGCCGTCGTCGATCAGGCTTATCGCACCGGAGACACGGTGGGCGGCGTCTTCGAAGTGGTTGCGCATGGTTTGCCAACCGGGCTCGGCTCGCACATCACCTGGGATTCGCGGCTGGACGGCCGCCTGGCCCAGGCGATTGTCTCCATCCAGGCAGTCAAAGGCGTCGAAATCGGGTTTGCCGCGGAAGGCGCTGCGTCGTTCGGCTCCGCCGTGCAGGATACGATTCACTACAACAAGACAGAGTCGCGCTTCCACCGCGGCTCAAACCGCGCCGGCGGCTTGGAAGGCGGCATCACCAATGGCGAGGATCTCCTCGTTCGCGGTCTCCTCAAACCCATCTCCACGCTTCGCAAACCTCTGGAATCGGTGGATCTCGTCACTCGCGACCCGGCTCTTGCCGCCTATGAACGCAGCGACGTCGCGGTGGTTCCAGCCGCGGGCGTCGTCGGCGAGGCCATGGTCTCCCTCGTCCTGGCCCACGCTTTCCTCGAAAAATTTGGCGGCGACTCCCTGGTCGAGACCAAACGCAATTATGATGGCTATCGCGCGCAAGTGAAGAGTTTCTAGATGATTCGCAAGATTGTCAAATACGGTGACCCGGTACTGGAGAAGCCCGCTCAAGCCATAGCCGAATTCAATACGCCCGATCTGGAACAATTGGTCGCCGACATGTTCGAGACCATGTACGCGTCCAAGGGTCTCGGCCTGGCGGGGCCGCAAGTCGGCGTCAGCCGCCGCCTCACCGTGATCGATATTTCGCAGGGCCAGGACGAGTCGAAGCGCCTGGTTCTCATCAACCCGGAAATCATTGCCCGCGAAGGCTCACAGGTCGGCGAAGAAGGCTGCCTCAGCATTCCCGGCTTCCGCGAGCAGGTCAAGCGCGCCCACAAAGTGAAGATTCGCGCGAAGAATGCCCAGGGAGAAACACTCGAACACGAGGGCGAGGAGTTGCTGGCTCGCGCCATGCAGCATGAGGTCGATCACCTCAACGGCGTCCTCTTCCTCAGCCACCTCAGCCCGCTCAAGCGCGACCTCATCCGGCGCAAAATCCGCAAGCTGCAAAAACTCGGAGAATGGGACTGAGCGTGGCGCCCCTTTCTCAAAGTAGGGCGGGCGATCGTGTCGCCTGCCAAGAGACCAACGGCCCAGTTTGTGGCGCGGGCTGTCAAGCCTGCAGAGCCGAGAGTCATCTCGGCTTTTTCTGCATCAGGGTCCGGGACACGCCCCGGCGCCAAGATCCCCGGGCCTCATGAGAATCGTCTTCCTCGGCACGCCCCCGTTCGCCGTCCCCTCACTCGAGGCTCTTCTTGCCGCCGGCCACGAAGTGGTGGCCGTGTTCACTCAACCCGATCGCCCCAAAGGCCGCGCGCAGTCGCTTACCGCATCGGCCGTTAAGAACGCCGCGGTTGCCCGCCAGCTCCCTGTCTTTCAACCAGAGCGGATTCGCCGGCCGGAAAACGTCGTGCAACTGAGCGAGTATCGGCCTGACTTGATGGTCGTGGTCGGCTACGGACAGATCATTCCGCAATCGATCATCGACATCCCGCCGCACGGCATCCTCAACGTGCATGCTTCGCTGCTCCCCAAATACCGCGGCGCCGCTCCCATTCAGTGGGCTATCGCCAACGGCGAAACCAAAACCGGCGTCACGATCATGCGGATCGACGCGGGTCTCGATACCGGCGACATGCTTCGCAAAGTGGTCACGCCACTCTCTCCCGTCGAAACCGCTCCTGAGCTGAGTGAGCGCCTGGCCGCGCTTGGCGCCGCCGCCCTCCTCGAGACCCTTGGCGATATCGAACTCGGCCTGGCCAGGCCCGAAAAACAAAACGGCGCCGAAGCCACGCCCGCGCCCATGCTCAAGAAGGAAGATGGCTTGGCGGATTGGGCCCTTCCGGCCGCTGCCCTCTACAACCGCTGGCGCGGCTTCCAACCCTGGCCCGGCTTGCACACGACGCTTCGCGGCCAGAGCCTGCAAATCTGGTGCGCGCAGCCCGCCGGCGCCATCCGAGACGCGGCTCCCGGTTCCATTCGTATCCTGAAGAAGCGCGTGTTCGCGGCTTGTGGCGAAGGTACCGCGCTGGAACTTCTCGATCTCCAGCTAGCTGGAAAAAAGCGCATGCCTGTGGAGCCCTTCCTGAACGGGTATCATTTGACGGAGAAGGATACATTCGGAGATTTGACTTGAAGCTTCCCTCTGGTTTTCGCTACGCCGCCTTGTGCGCGGGGATTCGGAAGTCTCCCAGCGACGACCTGGCACTGATCGTTCCCGATTCGCCCGCCAGAGCCGCCGCCGTGTTCACTCAGAACAGGGTCCAGGCCGCCCCTGTCCGGCTCGCGCGCCGCAACCTTCACGACTCGGGCGGCAAATGCGCCGCTGTCCTCATCAACGCCGGCAACGCCAACTGTGCGACGCGCACCGGCGACAAAGTGGCGCGGCTGACAACCACCGCTGTTGCTCGCTTACTGAAGGTGAAGCCGGTTCAAGTGCTGCCCGCTTCTACCGGCGTCATCGGCGTCGAGCTCGATCCGGCGCTGATCGTCAATTCGCTCCCCGCTCTGGCCGGGGGGCTTTCTCCGGATCACTTCGAGAAGGTAGCCCGCGCCATCATGACCACCGACACTCGCATGAAAGTGGCGTCCGAAGAGGTGTCTTTTCGCCATGGCGTAGTGCGAATTGCCGGTATGGCCAAAGGGGCCGGGATGATCCATCCGGATATGGCCACCATGCTTGCCTTTGTCATGACCGATGCGGTGATCGGGCCGCGCCGGCTGCAGACCATGCTGGCCCACGGCGCCGGGCGCAGCTTCAATTCCCTCAGCATCGATGGCGACACCTCCACGAATGACACGCTTGTTCTGCTCGCCAGTGGCGCATCCCAAGTCAAGCTCAATGAGAAGGAGCAGCAAGTCTTCGAGGAAGTCCTGACGTGGGTCCTCGAGAGCCTGGCCGAACAGATTGCCGCCGATGGCGAAGGCGCCCGTAAGCTGGTGATTGTCCGCGTCGCCGGGTTCAAGTCCAACCAGGATGCGCACCGCATCGCTTCCGCCGTCGCCCGATCGCCGCTGGTGAAAACCGCTATCGCCGGCAGCGACCCGAACTGGGGGCGCATCATTTGTGCCGCGGGTTACGCCGGTGTCGCGTTCGATCCGGCCGATATCGATATCCACCTGCAGCGCCAGTTAGTCTGCAAGAAAGGCCTCGCCGCGCCTTTCGACGAAGACCAGCTCAAGAAGCTTCTCTCGGAGCCCGAAGTGCGAATTCGCATCGATAACCGCAAAGGCGGGAATGGCGAGGCCCGATACTTCACTTGTGATCTCACGGAAGGCTACATCGAAATCAATGGCAGTTACAGAACCTGATCACTCGATTGCCGGCCAGAGCATCACGCGCCGCAATGCGCTTCGCGTGTCGTCACTGGCTGCGTCTGCCCTGTTGCTCCCCGCGACCCTCGCGGCGGATCGTTCTGAAGATGTAATGAAGGTTATCAATTATGTCGCCACCGCGCTCACGGCCGGCAACGGCACGGACGCCCTCGCCCCTTTCGACCCCGCCATGACCGGCTACTCCACTCTCTCGAGCTACTTCGAAGCGCTGTCGGTGGAAGTCACTGTTCGCTCCGATGTTGAGCTGCTCGAAGAAACCGGTTCTGATTCTGAATCCAAGGCGCTGCTTCGCTGGACGCTCGATCTGCGCGAACGAATCAGTAATGATGAGCTTCAACGCCGCGAACGCCAGGTGCGGGTGCGGTTTGTGCCGGCGCCCCAGAAAGCGAAATACGGATTGTGGAAAATCGCCGCTTTTGACGATATCGAACTCTTCAATCCATCGATTGCCTGAGGAAACTAAGGCAACCACAGCCTGAAGGCTTTGCCACAGGGCTCAGGATGCGCCCGCTCCGCGCGCCATTTGCGGCGCTTGCGGGCCTGTCGGCCTCGGACCTGCCAGCGCCGCGACGTGTTGTTCCAAGGCAGCGTAATTACTTACTGTCAATAGCCGAAGCTCCAGTTTGAGCTTTGTATATTGCTGTAACTTGGCGAGTATCTCATCGCCCGGCGGTTGCACTGCCGCCAGTACCAGATGCCCCGCCTGCGCTCCAATGGCAATCACGCGGTATTCGCGTTGAATCCGCCTCGGCAGCATCCGCGCGGCGCGCTTGTCGACAGTTAGCGGATCCACATAGCACTGCACCGCGGTGACGCCGGAAGTGAGGCTTGCCGCATCTCGCAGGTCTTCCTCGGAAACCAGTCCTCGTGACACAAGGTAGGCGCCCAACTCCTCGCCTTCCGGCAGCTCCTCGCGAGCCGCGGCAAGCGCCTTGGCCTCTACGTATCCTGTCCCGACCAGCACCTCCTCGAGGCTCTTCCAGTTGTGCGAAAGCGCCGTGCGCCCTGGATACATGTGTTCCGTCTTCACCCACACCAACGCCCGTTTTTTCCCGCGCGCGACAACCCAATTGCGAAACGCCCACAAGGTCGCCATCCCGTTCACAACTCCGCCGTAGTAAGCGCGCAGAGGCACCGCCAGGGCAAACGTCACTCCGAAGACCCGGCTGACGCAAAGCATGCGGATGGCTAGGCGCAAGCACTGGATCGCCAGATTGATCCGGCAGAGCTGGATGCCTAGCGAATTGTGCACTGCAAAGAACCATGTGCGCCCGGTCAATGCCCACGCCCCGTCGAGCACCGCTGCCAACAGCAGCACGTTTACCAGCAGCCCGAGAGGATTCGTCAACAGCGCCTTGCGGTCTCTCCAGAACCAATAACGATCAATCGCGCTGCCGCGCCAGCCAAGCCGCTCCCAGCTTTGCAGGCAGATGCCGGTTACCCAGCGTGTCCTCTGCCGCAGGGCCGCGCGGAAATTTCGCGGGAAGTATTCACGCGTTGCAATCAGCTCGCCCTGGGCATTGTTCGCTCGAGCAAACACCTGCCTGAATCCCAATTGATGAATTCTCGCACCGTTTTCATAGTCCTCCGTCAGACTTGCCGGGTCGAAAATCCGGTTCGAACGTACTTCCGCGAGACGGTCCAGCACTTCGCGGGCATATCCGGTGCCCACGCCGTTCGACGGCACAAACGACTTGCTGTATACCCGCGCAGGCATGTCAATGGCTTGGAACTCGGCGAATTCATCGCAGTAGATGCCGTGAGTAAGCTCCTGAATCGGTGTAGGCAGCGGCAAAACGGGAATTTGCACCATGTCGTACTCGAACCCAATGCTATGGATCAGTTTCAGCGCATCGGGATGTATCATGTCTTCGGCATCGTGGACCACCACGGTATCGAAGCGATAGCCGTTCCGCTCTTCGAAATCGCACAGCGCCTGGTACAGCCAGTTCAGGCAATCGGCTTTTGACGTCGGGCCGTCATGCGGCACCAGAGCGCCGTGCACGTTCTTGTACTGCTGCTCCAGCTTCCGGATTTCGAGCACCGTCGGCTCGTCATTAGGGTAGGCGCCCAGGAACAGCTGCAAGCGTCCATAGCGGATCGTCGCCAGGTTGTGCCGGACCATGTTGGCGATCACTTGCGATTCATGCCAGCAGGCGACGAAGATGGCGATGCGCCGCTCACCTGTCGAGAGTGCTACAGCCGGTCCGACACCCGGTTCGCCGCGGGAATCGCCTCCCTCATCGCCGCGGCCAATCCCGTTGAGCCCGCTGCGCACCGCCCAGTGCCAGGCGCAAAACACGGCCGGCGCCAGGTCATCAAGAGCATTGATCAGTAAAAGCAAGGCGACCGCTGTGAACAGGATCGTGTAAGCGTGATGCACCACAGTACTGTAGTGCCCACCGAGCCACAAAAATCTTGCCGCCGGAACGAGCATTCCGGCGACGAGCGTCCCGGATTCCTCCGCTGGGGCACGAGCCCGATGTTCGAAGCGGCCCTTACTGGCCAGTGATCTTCTTCCTGCTGAAAGTGCCGCAGTCCACCGCCTGCAACGAGCCGGACGTGGCCGTATCGATCGCGGCGATGATCTTTGAGAGGTTTTTCTTGAGGATGGGCAGTTGGATAGCTGACAACGTCACAATTGCCAGTCGCCGCCCGGTAAGGTTCTGCTCATAGTTGATCGTTTGATCGCCTGTGACAAGAACCTCGATCCCGTTTTCCTCGGCGGTCCGTAATAACTCGCCGCGCCGTTCTTGAGCCCGGCCCATCCCATAAAGCTGACCGTCACAACATCGTGGGCGCCCAAGTGCCTTCGCAGACCGTGGTCAAGATTCTCGTCGAGCAATCCCTCACGGCTGGCGCTGCGCTCGTCGAGCGTGGGCAACCTCGATCTGCTGTTTGATCTGGTCAACAGAGAGCGCGGGATACCCTTGGCGGAGCTCCTCAATGGTTTCGCCGAGATCGTAGCTGTCAACAATGGCGTCCGGTAGAATGCGCGTCCCGCGCACGATGGGCCGTCCGGATACCTTGCCGGGGATTTGTTCGATCAGTTCGCAAGCCATCCAATCAATGTCTGATTCTGTGCCGACGTTCGCCACATTCCTACCCTTCCCTTATCGTAAGCTTTCTTGCCACGGAACGATGGAACCTTCGTCGCGCAGTCTCGGCCCCCGGCCAGCCCATTAAGAGGATTGCGAAAGTGTGCAATTACCGGTCCAGCGGGCTCTTCGCCGTCTTCGGCCACACCACACCCTGGTCCTGTGAAGTGACCGGCGCCAGACCCTTATATGCGAACTTTTGGACGCGTTGCCCCCGATAGGTCTCCGTTGTGAACAAGTTTCCTTTCGAGTCGGTCACGATGCTGTGCACCGCGTAGAACTCGCCCGGCTGCCGCCCTCCGTCCCCAAAACTGGTCAACACCTCCATCGAGTGGCGGTCCAGGATGTGAATCTTCTCATTCGTCCCATCGGCGACATACAGGAATCTTTGCTGTGGATCTTTCGAAAAAGCTATATCCCAAACTGAG
>Ga0302325_10013502_pt1 | contig 17412 bp, 18 predicted proteins | sample Palsa_T0_2_FD_201948 | JGI IMG/M metagenome (GOLD analysis project Ga0302325, IMG submission 201948) | Peat permafrost microbial communities from Stordalen Mire near Abisko, Sweden - Palsa_T0_2 | ecosystem: Environmental > Terrestrial > Soil > Palsa > Peat permafrost | place: Sweden: Abisko... | reverse complement strand
TCGTTTACATACAGGACTTTTTCCGCGACGGTTTGGGCGTCGCCGATCAGCAGGGCGCCGGTGGGGCCGCGGACGGCGTCGAAGTCGGCGCGGGTGGTTGGCGGCCAGCCGCGCTCTTTGCCGATCTCGGTCATGGTGTAGGCGTAGCCGGGGTAGAAATCATTGGCGGCCTGCTCGGTGGTGTCTCCCAGAAATCCTATAGAGTGAAGACCCACGATGAGTTTTTCCGCGGGATGACCGGCGCGACGGCCGGCCTCACGATAGAGATCGATCAACGGACGGAATCGCGCCGGTTGGCCGCCGATGATGGCGACCATCAGCGGTAATCCCAGCGTACCGGCGCGGACGAACGAGCTGGGCGTTCCGCCGACGCCGATCCAGATCGGCAGCGGGTCCTGCAGGGGACGCGGGAAGATCGCCTGCCCAGTCAATTCGGGGCGATATTGGCCGGACCAATGGACATGCGTGTTGGCGCGGATGGCCAGTAGAAGATCGAGTTTTTCCGCGAACAGCGAATCATAATCTTCCAAACGAAGGCCGAAGAGAGGATAGGATTCGATGAACGACCCACGCCCGGCGACGATCTCCGCGCGGCCATGGGAGATCAAATCGAGCGTGGCGAATTCCTGAAAGATGCGAACGGGGTCGGCGGCGCTGAGAACGGTGACGGCGCTGGTGAGTCGAATTTTCTTGGTGCGCGCGGCGGCTGCGGAAAGAATCACCACCGGGGCAGAATCCAGAAACTCGGCTCGATGATGTTCACCAATTCCAAATACATCGAGCCCGACTTGATCGGCGAGTTCCATTTCTTCCAGCAGATGCTCCATGCGTTCGACGGGGCTGAGAGTCTGCCCGGTGATCGGGTCTGCGATGGATGCCGCGAAGCTGTCGATGCCGATTTGCATGGTCATATTCTATGGCAACCAGACGGTCTCTGCCGTGCATGGAAATATTCATTGATGTGGGTAAAAAATATAGTGCGGTTTAACGTGAACGCGCGTTATTATGCCAACTGCCGCGCTGAGTTGGTGGTGGGGACCATTCGGGGAATTGAGGTTCGCATGAAAAACAATCCAACACACAATCGAATTAAATCGTCCGCGAAGAACGCCAACGGAGATAAGAACGGATCGGGGCCGCTTCAACCCGGCACGGTCGCGCCGAATTTTGAATTGAACAGCACGCCGGATCAGAAAGTGGATTTGATCCACTTCCGCGGGCGGCCGGTGATCCTGGCATTTTATCCGGCTGATTGGAGTCCCGTGTGCGGCGACCAACTGGCGCTGTACAACGAAATCCTTCCGGACTTCAACAAATACGCGGCCCAGCTCATCGGCATTTCGGTGGATGGAACGTGGTGTCACACGGCTTATGCCCAAAACCGGCAACTGCATTTCCCGCTGTTGGCGGATTTTGAGCCCAAGGGAGCGGTGGCGCGGATGTATGGTGTCTATGACGACTCAGTCGGCGAGTGCGAACGCGCGCTCTTCGTCATCGACAAGGACGGAATCATCCGCTGGTCGTATGTTTCCCCAGCCGGCGTGAATCCGGGCGCCGATGGCATCCTTCGCGCTCTGGAATCCCTCGACAAAAAAAAGGAGTTGGCCCATGCCTAATGAATCGGAATCCCCAACGCTTTCGATGCCGGTCTCGGATCGGCGCGATCATATTCAGGGTCCGGCGACGGCGGCGGTCACGCTGGTCGAATATGGCGATTATCAATGCCCGTATTGCGGCGAGGCGTACGGCGTGCTCAAAAAACTGATGCCCAAGCTCGGCGATAGCGCCCGGCTGGTCTTCCGCAATTTTCCCCTGACGCAAATTCATCCCCACGCCGAGCACGCCGCCGAGGCAGCCGAGGCGGCCAATGCCCAGGGAAAATTCTGGAAAATGCACGACATTCTGTACGAACGGCAGACCGCGCTGGAGGATGAGGATCTCGTGTCCTATGCCGGGGAAATCGGGCTGGATGTGGCGCGCTTTCAGGCGGAATTGTTCGAACGAAAATTTATCGACCGCATCCGCGAAGATTTCCAGAGCGGCGTCCGCAGCGGCGTCAACGGAACGCCGACATTCTTCATCAACGGCCGACGGCACGATGGGCCGTTTGATCTGCAAACATTGTCCGAGGCAGTAATGATGGCGATGAATTCTGGCCAGGAGGCCAGGCCGCATAAGCATCATCGTCCGCAAGCCTGACGCCTAGTGTCTGGACAGCGAATGCTTCCGCATCGTGTGCCAGGCGATCAGCACCACGATGGCCGCGATGGCGGCGTACATGATGCTCATTACGTTGAACCCCGACACGGCGTTGCCGCTGAAAAAGCTGTATAACACGCCGCCCACCACCGCGCCGCCGGCGGCCATGCCGATGCCCATTTTCGGATCATCGCCCTTGAGGTTGAGCAATTTGCTGACGATAAATCCCGCGATCAGACCCAGGGCAACCCAGCCCATGATTCCAAGCAACATAGTGGACTCCCAAAAAGGTGGAGACGAAAGCGGCTCGGCCATCCGTCGGAAAGCGCGCTGCCAAAGAGCCCGCGCCAAACGGCAGTCGGGCAAACCGGATTGCCAGGAATGTGGAGGGCAAAGAGGTCGGCGGGAGAGTCGTGTGCAACCTCAATATACTTGATGGAGGGGGACAAAGCTACTACGAAAATTTGGGGATGTAGGTTGGAAATGACATGGGCACAAAGCGTATTGCCGGTAAGTGCTCCGTTTTTGCTTCCGTTTGTTGATATCCTCATATTTTCGGTAGGGGTCAGTTTGAAGTCCCGGGGTTTGTCATGAGAAGCGCGTTTACCAGGACCAATCCCCGCGTGGATGTCACCCCAAGTAGGAATGGAACGGCGGCAGTGATACCTTTGCTGAAAGGCCATGAATTCTCAAGAACAGACAAGCCGTGACTTGCTCCGTGCGCATGGGCGCTGTACGGGAGCTTTGATCTTCTCTGTTTTTGGTGGCTGCTGGTTTCTTTTGTCCTGCGCTTACTTCCAGCAGTTCCGTCTGATGAAGGTCGTGCCCATCTGTATCGTTTCCGGTCTGCTTGCTCTGGCAGCTTGGCGTCTGCAACACGTTCGGCCAGCCGCTGTTCTTGAAGGCGCTCTAAAGAAGCAGAAGGAAGCGGACGACCGCAGCTTCGGAATAATTAACGCGGTGACCTACAGCGCTGTGTTCTTGTTGTTCCTGATCTTGCCGAGACTTGGCCTACAGAACTACATCTTTCCCGGCTTTGTGGCCTTGGTTGGTTTCCATTTCTTTCCAATGCCTCCTTTATACCGTCACACCGCCAACGTTGTTACCGGATTTCTCATGATCGTTTGGGCTATCTTCTGTGTGGTCGTATTTAGAGCCGATGGGAACCGCGAGGCTGCCTACGTCGCCTTTGGGGCCGGAATAGCTTTATGGAGTAGTTCTGCGTGGGCGCTCTTGATTGCAAAGCGACTGTTTCAGTCTTCGTAAGTGGACAAGGTTTTTGAGTCGGTTTTTAACCCCCGACAGACGCTTAGGAAGACGAATTGGATCGGTGACGATTCCTGCGCCGACGTGCGTGCCCCGGCTCGAATGCGTGAGATGGCTGCCGCCGCGAGAACCGTTGGCTGGCCCGGCGACGTTCGCGAGGGCATTTTCGATGGGACGGAGAAGATAGAGTATCCCGCCTGCGGCGGCGGGATGCGAAGGAGTTTCGCGCTCAAGCGCGCCCTCAACCGTCCAATGCAGCCCCGCTCGTCCGACCTGCCCCAGGGATTTGCAAGGGGTGCTGCTCTTGCTTTTCGAGCGGGAGGTCGGACTTGGGGCGTGAAGGACGGTTGAGGGTCGCGCCTGAGCGCGAAACTCCACTGCATTGGTCGCCGCAGGCGACAGCTCCTTTCCGTCCCATCGAGAAGGATCACTCGACCATCGCTGGGCAAGCCGGCGGGTTTCGCGGCGGCGACGCGTGTCCATATACGAGCCGCCGCATGCCTGTCGGCGCGAAAATCGTAACCGATAAAAGTATTCTTCATGCTCACCCGTGAATGTCGCCAATTCAGCCCAAGCGATGTGCGATTGATCTAAATTCAGCGATTAAAGATCCGCCAATTACTGGACATCCGGCAAATAGCCGATACACTTACAGAACAACTGCCTGTCTCGATCCATCGCAGACCCTCGCTATTAGCGCACTGAAATTGGATGTAACGAGCCTAGTTGTAGCGCACTGATTGGTTCTTTCATCGGCTTTTGCCGTTGGCCCTTTGGTACGCACCTTTACCAAAGGATGTATCCCTTGAGTTTTTCTGAATTGTTACTTTCCGAGCCGATTCTTCGGGCTCTTGTTTCCGAAGGTTATACCGTCGCCACACCCATCCAGGCCCAGGCGATCCCGCCGGCATTGCGTGGACGCGATGTGCTGGGATGTGCTCAGACCGGCACCGGCAAAACCGCGGCATTTGCGTTGCCGATTCTTCATCGACTTTCCATCGCCGCCCGTCCCGGTGGCGTTCCTCGGCCACGATGCCTGGTCCTCTGCCCCACGCGCGAATTGGCGACGCAAATCGCTGAGAGTTTTCGCACCTACGGCAAACATTTGGGATTGAAATGCGCGGTCGTATTCGGCGGCGTCGGCATTGGGCCACAGGCCGAAGCGCTTCGGCGCGGCGTTGATATTCTGATCGCCACTCCGGGCCGATTGCTCGATCTGGTCGGTCAACGGCTGGCGGATCTTCGGGAGGTTGAAATCCTCGTGCTGGACGAAGCCGACCGAATGCTGGACATGGGGTTCATTCAGGACATCCGAAAAATCATCGCCGGTCTCCCGGCCCGGCGGCAATCGCTGCTGTTTTCCGCCACGATGCCGACGGAAATCCGCAAGCTGGCCGGCGCGATTCTGCGCGATCCGGAGACGATCCAATTCGCGCACAATTCTCCCGAAGCGGATGGCATCGATCAGTCGGTTTATCACGTGGCCAAGGGCGACAAGCCGGGGCTGCTGGCGCATCTGGTGAATGAATTGCCAATGTCGCGGGCGATTGTCTTTACCCGCACCAAGCATGGGGCCGATCGTCTGGTTCGCCGGCTGCATGGCTATGGAATTCGAGCCGACGCGATCCACGGTAACAAGAGCCAGAACGCCCGTCAGCGGGCGCTGCAGGATTTTCGCACCGGGAAATTATTCCTTCTGGTGGCAACCGATGTCGCCTCGCGCGGGATCGATGTTGATGGCATCTCGCATGTCGTGAATTACGACCTGAGCGACGAGCCGGAAACGTACGTCCATCGCATCGGTCGCACGGCCCGAGCCGGCGCGAGCGGGGCGGCGATTGCGTTTTGTGATCCGGAAGAAGCGTCGAATTTGCGGGCAATTGAGAGGCTGATTCGCCGGAATATTCCGGTGAAAAAGGCGGCGATGAAACACGCGCCGGCGGCGGCCCCGATGGCGCAGCCGGAAGTTCGACGTCCGCAACCCGAGCATCGTCCCCGTCAAACCGGCGGCGCGTTCGGACAGCGGCCGACCCAGCCGGCTCGTCCGCATACTCAACCGGTTCATTCACGACCTGCTCAATCGCAGCCCGTGCATACCAAGCCAGTTCACTCGCAGCCGGTGCATTCTCGGCCGGCGGCGCAGAACGTGAAACATCCCGCCGATCCGCGTCGGCAGTTTGCTCGTCCGCCGCACGTGAGCGGGACGGGAACGAATGGAAACGGCCGACGGAACAAACGGCGTGTGTTACAGCCGGTGTGAATTCCCGTTGTGAGTTGGATTCTCGGTGGTGCGCAGCGTCTGCAGCATTTGATGCAATGTTTCGTCAATGGTCCGCAGGATTTCGTCTTCGCTCAAATCCGCTAAATGCATTGGCGGGCCATACCAAACGCGGATGTTGGCCGGCTGAAACACGGAACGCGTGAGCGGCCATGCCTCAAACGATCCATCGATCACCACGGGAATCACCGGCACTTTTGCCCGCCGCACAACCAAACTGACGCCGCGCGAGATTGGAAGCAGCTCGCCGGTGTTGGTGCGCGAGCCTTCGGGAAACATCGCCAGCGCCTTGCCCGATCGCAGGCGGTTGATTGTTTCCCTCACCGCCCCGACATCCACCGCCCCCTGACGAACTGGAAAACTATTCAGCCAGCGCAGCAGCCGATCCGCATAGTGATTCTCGAACAATTCTGATTTTGCGATGTAACTCAGCGGCCGCCGCAGCCGCACGGCGATTAGCACGGGATCGAGATTGCTCTGATGATTGGCGACCAGCAGCACGCCGCCGTCGATGGGGACATTTTCATCGCCAAACACCTTCAGATCGAAGCAGCAGGTGGTGACGATTCGGCAAAAGCTCTGCGCTAGTTTCCAGAGGGGTGGCGGATTTTCCATTCATCCATTCGGAACGATTAACTGATGTTACGCCCGACGTGGTACCATAGCGAGCGGAAAAGCCCATGTTAACTGCGTCGCTACGACTTCAGGCCGCGCGCCGGCCTCACGAATTGGTGATCGCGGATGACCACGGGGTTGTTACATTCGGACAATTGGCGGCGATGGCGGGGGGATTTGCGAAGCATATTTCGGAACAGACGCAATTGCCGCGGGTGGGATTGCTGTTGCCATCGAGCGCGGCGTTTGTCGCCGGATTTTATGGAACGCTTCTGGCGGGGAAGACGGTTGTTCCGATCAACTTTCTGTTGAGCGAGGCGGAGATTGTTCACTGTATCCGGGATAGTGGGATTGAAGCGGTGGTAACGATTCCGCAGCTTGCCGGCCGGATCGAGAAGACGGGGCTGAAGATCATCGACGCGACGAAAATCGCGCCGGCTCCGATTGGGGGCATTCCGACCGTTCCAACCGCCGCGGCGGATGACATTGCCGTTCTCATGTACACCAGCGGAACGAGTGGATTACCCAAGGGCGTGCTGCTGAGCCATGGGAATATTCAAAGCGATGTCGATGCGGCCATCGCGCACATGAATTTGCAGGAGCGGCATAAATTTTTGGGAATCATTCCGCTGTTCCATGCGTTCGGAATGACCGCGATGATGCTGGCGCCGATCCAACTGGGGTCATCCATCGTTTACATGGCGAGATTCAGTCCGGTCGGCGCGCTGAATGCGATCCGAAAATACGGTATCTCGCTCGTGCTGGCGGTGCCGAGCATGTATGCGGCCATTCTTCGCCTGAAGGACGCATCGGCCGAGGATTTCAAAACGATCTACGCCATGATCAGCGGCGGCGAGCCATTGCCGACGAATCTGCGCGATGGGTTTGAGACTCGATTTGGGGTGAAGTTGTTGGAAGCCTATGGCATGACCGAGACGAGTTTGGCGATCGCGCTGAACACACCGCAGAGCCAGCGGGCCGGCAGCGTCGGCAAGCTGATTCCCGGTGTGGAGATCAGGATCACAGATGATGCGGGAAATAAAGTGGCCGGAGGAGGCGAAGGCGAGATTTGGGTGAAGGGGCCGATGGTGATGAAGGGGTACAAAAATCTTCCAGATGAGACTGCCGCGGCGCTGACGCCGGATGGATATTTCAAGACCGGTGATCTCGGACGCATCGATTCTGATGGATTTTTGTTCATTACCGGACGCAAGAAAGACTTAATCATCATCGCCGGGGAGAAAGCCTCTCCGCGCGAGATCGAAGAAATGCTCCAAAGCCATCCCGCCGTGGCGGAAGCCGCGGTGATCGGCAAGAAAGATCCGACCCGGGGCGAAGCGGTTTTGGCATTCATCATTCCCCGTGAGGGCTTTTCGCCGACACTTGAAGAGCTGCGAGAATTCTGTCGGCAAAGTGGTCTGGCCGCATGGAAGATCCCGAAGGAAATCCGGATCGTCCCGGATTTGCCGCGCTCGGCGACGGGCAAAGTTCTTAAAAGAGTCTTAGCGCGAGAATCAGCCGAGTGATTTGGATGCGCCTGCGTCATTGTTTTGAGAACGCAGGCGCACTATAATCTTTTTCTCGGATTACTCCGCTAAAGGGCATTTGCGATAACCGAATTTCGCCGATGCTGAAGCATCGAAGGAGAGAATGTAGCGGTCGAGCCCGCTGCGAGCCGATCTTCGGTAACGAACAGTGGAGGTTCCAATGACCCAAGCATCCCAAGCCAACCCCGGAATATCCAATATGACTATGTCCGCCTCGCCTATCATCGAAAAAACTGTCCAAAACAACGAACCGGCCAGGGTGAAATTCAACGGCAGCGACCGTTTCATCAAGGAACTCCGCAAGCGAGTTGATGCGTACTTCGAGCGCACCGGCCGATCCCGCCGGGATTGTCCGCAGATGTACTTCAAGACCGTGACCATCCTGGCATGGTTTTTCGGCGCCTATTTTCTGTTGCTGTTCTTTTCAGCCAGTTGGATGACGGCGGTGCCACTGGCGATCATCCTTGGCCTGGGCGTGGCGGCCATCGGGTTCAATATCCAACATGACGGCAATCACCGCGCCTATTCCGAGCACCAGTGGGTCAACAAGCTCATGTCGCTGACGCTGGACCTCATGGGCGGTAGCTCCTATCTGTGGGATTGGAAACATAATTCCATCCACCACACCTACCCCAACATCGAGGGGCAGGATGACGACATCAATCTAGGCTTCCTCGGCCGACTGGCGCCGGGGCAAAAGCGATTTGCATTCCATCGATTCCAGGGGATTTATCTCTGGCTATTGTACGGATTCATGGCCGTCAAATGGCATCTGATCGACGATTTCCATCAGGTCTGGATTGGAAAGATCGGCGAACACAAAATCCCGCGCCCAAAGGGCAAGGATCTCGTGATCTTCATCGCCGGCAAAGTCACATTTGCCTCGATGGCGTTTGTGATCCCGATGCTGCTCCATCCCTGGTACGACGTGCTGGCGGTCTATGTGCTGGCGGCGTTCGTCAGCGGGGTGGTGCTGAGCGTGGTATTCCAATTGGCTCACTGCGTCGAGGAAGCGCAATTTCCCGTGCCGACTCACGTCGAAGGCGGCGGCGAGAAGATGAGCACCGACTGGGCCGTGCACCAGGTGCAGACCACCGTGGATTTCGCCCGCGGCAATCGAGTGCTTTGCTGGTTTCTTGGCGGACTGAATTTCCAGATCGAACACCATCTGTTCCACAAGATTTGTCACGTTCATTATCCCGCGCTGTCGAAACTCGTGGAAGAAGCCTGTAACGAGTTTGGCATTCAATATGCGGCACAGAAGACGCTTTTCTCCGCGATCGCATCGCATTTTCATCATCTGGTGAAGATGGGCCAGCCGGACCCACTGCCAGCGGCGTGAAGAATTGTTTACCCAGGCTTGGTTGCTTGGGCCAACACAAAATCCCAATCCGCGCCGGCGGTTTTTGGAATCGCCAGCACATGTCGGATCAATGCTCGCCCCGTCGCATCCAGCCGATGCGACGATGCCAGCGTCAGTGCTGAAACACTCAAATCATTGACCAGCAGATGAAAAATCACCGCGACCATTTGCGGCGGCATTTCGAATCGAACCGCATTCTCCGCAACCAGTTGGCCGTACGCGATGGTGGCCAGACATTGGCCGACCGAAATTGCGGTTTGCGTGTCGGCGGCGGGGGGGAGATCTTTTGCAAAGAGCCGGAATGATTTCGCCTGCCGCGCGAAGATTTGCACGTTTGGGATCGACCAGAGCGGCCGATATGACTTGCGAAACGGGGGAAATGCGACGGTGTTGACGGAAGTCGAACGGGCCTCCATCAAATATTGATTTTCATTCGACGGGCTTTGTCCGGCGGCGAGTGATGGCGGGTCGGGCAGATCGGGATTGGGATCATTGAAATACTTGGGAATGAACTGCGAGGTCATCGTCAGATTGATGTGCGTGCTTCCCTCCAGGCCCGGAATCAACTGAGCATCGCGCAGGGCCATCTCGAAATAAGTATCCGTTTCAAATCCGCGCGCGTTGACGCACTCTGAGAGCAATGACATGACCTTCACGCCTTCGGTGCTCACCCTCGCTTTTTGCACGGCGCAGTACAGCAGATAGCGCCGGTCATCGGCCGAGGCGGCATGAACGTAATCGAGCGCGCGGAAGGCATACAACTTCATCGCCGTCAGCCGGGCGTATGCCTGCGACACCATTGACGCGATGTGCGGCATCTCGATCACCGGCTTGCCATATAAAATTCGCTTCGTCAGATGCGCGATCGACTCACTGAGCGCACGTTCGCAGATTCCGATGGAGCCGAATCCCAGAAAAAATTTCCCGAGCGTGACTGTGCCCATTACGGAGTCCCACGCCTGGCGCCCCTCCGCAATCACGTCGCTTTGCGGAAACTCGTGCTGTTTCACCTCGAATTCGCCGACGAATGCCGCGCGAATGCCGAGGGCGGGAATTTTTTTTACGTTTCCAAATGCCTTGGATTCTTTGGGCCGCAGAGCGAACAAAACAGGCGAGGCGCGTCTGGAAGCACGGTCCTCCAATTTGCGCGCTAGGATCAAAATCATCGAAGCGCAGTTTGCATTGCCGATGTAATACTTCGAGCCGTTGGCGATCAAACGATCAGGACCGGCACTGGCAACCGTGAATTCATTCCCCAGCAAATCCGAGCCGTGTTCCTTTTCAGAGATTCCAAATGCAAAAAGCCCGCCGGATTCCAGCGCGGCCACCGCTTCTTTTTTCAATCCAGTATTCGACCCCATCAAAATCGCGAATAGCCCGAGAAATGAAACATGCAGGCTATACCCATGAGCCGCGCTGAAATACCCGAAAACCTCGAGGAAACGCGTGAGTTTCAGCAAATCCAGTTCATGTCCGAGCGTCGAAAATTCCTTCGGCGAAATCAGCGACGCATAAATCCGATGGGTTGTCTGATAGGAAATCCAATCTTCGTACCACTGCTGGGATTGGTCCTCGGCCTTGATGGCGGCCAGGCCTTTTTTCTCGAAGAACTCGACGAGTTTTTGGAGGGATGGGCTGCGGAAATAAACATCAGCCGCGCCGGAGCGCCGCTGGGTGGAAAATATCAGGGGATAGATGGTCTGAAGATCAGCCGAGGCGGGCGCGCCGCCGGTCGCGCTGTCGGTCTGATCGCCGCTGGCCATCTGCGATCACTACCGTTTTGGTTTGGTTTTCGCCCGCATGCTGGTCTGGTCGCGGGAATAGAGCGCAACCGTTGTGCCCCGATGCGGCATGTCCACGCGCGGCTTGACGCCGGTGGTCACATCCCGGCCGAGGCTGCCCCAATCCTCCGCGGATCGAAATCCGCTTTCGGCATATGTCCGCAAAACGCTGTCAATGTGTGTCATGATGATCTCCGTTAATTGTTTTCGGTCGTACCCGCCGGCATCTTTTCGCGCTTCAGCGCCATGGCCGATTCCGTGGGCAATTTCACATTCCACGCCAGGCCGAGCTTTTGCATGAACTGGATGAGCAGATAGCTGGTGTCGATCTGCCACCATTTCAATCCATGCCGGGCCGAGGTTGGAAACGCGTGATGATTGTTGTGCCACCCCTCGCCAAACGCCAGGATTCCGAAGATGGCGTTGTTCTTGCTCTGATCGCGCGTGCGAAATGTCCGGCCGCCCCAAATGTGGCAAACCGAGTTGATGCTCCACGTCACGTGGTGGATCAGAAAAACCCGCACGAGCCCGCCCCAGATGAATCCGAGAAATGCGCCGTTCCATGAGTGCGTGATCAATCCGGCGACAACAGCGGGAAGCAAAAGTCCGAGCACCACCCACAATTTGAATAATCCACCCGTTCGTCGAATCAGCGGATCGCGCCAAAGATCGGTGACATATCGGTACAAATCCGGATCGGGCGGATCGAAGAACCACCCAATGTGCGAATGCCAAAATCCCGCTAAAACGCCGTGCAATCCGCTGCCGTGAATATGCGGCGAATGCGGATCGCCGTCCGCGTCCGGACTCTGATGGTGCCGCCGATGCTGGGCGACCCACGTCAGCAGCGTTCCCTCCACCGACATCGACCCGGCGATGATCAGAAGCACTTGCATAAAACGATTGGTTTCAAAAGCGCGGTGGGTAAACAGTCGATGCCAGCCGATCGTGACGCCCAGCCCCGTCACGCAGTACATCACCAACATCAGCGAAAGCTGCAACGCATTGCATCCATGCCCCCACAGCAGCACGATGGCGATGACCAACCCCGCGAATGGCACCAGAACGCCGAAGACATTCCAGATGCGAACGTCCGCGGAAACCAGTTGTTCCAAATCCTCATCGTGCAGGCGCTCGGGGCGGGCTTCGGCCGGGCCTTCAGCGTGTGCCTCGGCGGGAGGGGCAGTGGTTGAGGTATCGGTCACAAACTCCTTGGTCGCTAATCATCGGCCGCGAAGTCATCCGCATGCCTCGGCGGATTCACGTCCGCCAGCCACATTATATCCGTATCATCGACACGTGAACACTGTCCAAGTGCGGCAAATCGCCCCACTCGATGTTGTTTCAGGTATGATGAAGATTCAGACCGATGACGATCTAACCCAAATTCAGCAACCGATCGAGATTGATCCGTAAGAAGGCTCACGAATGAAAGCGACCAAGGCTCTGGCAGTGTTTGAAAGCGATGACACGCAACGCTTCGAGGAATTGCTCGAGGATCAGCTCTCTTCAAATGCCAAAGAGATTCCCGTGAAAGATTACATGGACAACGACGGCTCGCCCGATCCGCAGTCTTTCGACAACCGCATTTCCAATGTCCATGACGACGAAGATTTCGTCTATGCCGATCTTGTGGTTCATTTCGAGGAGACGCATTCATCCGATGCCGACGAGCCGGATGACACCGACAGTTACACCGTCAAATTCAAATTGCGAATCGACAAAATTGGTGGGGAAGTTCACTTCGAGGATGGGGGATATCGAAATACCACAGACGATCAGGATGACGAGGACGACGAGGATTGATCCCGCTACTTGGTTGAGGAAAGCACGTAAGTCCCACCGACATCTTCGACCCGCTTGGATGCCACCAATTTCCGAAGTGATGCTTCAACCGCCGCTGACAGATCGCCCTTGATGCCTTCGGAGCGGTGCAAACCCTTGCGAACTGCAACGGTGAGCGTGAGCAATCGCTTCTCGCCATGCCCCAGCTCATCGAGAATGAGCCGCGTGATGCGAACGGTTGTTAACGCCATTGAGGCATTGTAACTTAAATCGGGGAAATATGGGGATTAAATCAAGGCACACCGACTCGACGCTGACATTGGCCGCAATTTAAAGAACCGGTGACAGCTCAGAATTGGGCGGAAGAATATTTTTATCGGTTACGATGACCTCGCCGACGAGCATGCGTTGGCTCGTATATGGACATGCGTTACCGCTTCGAAAACCGTGGGCTGGCCCGGCGACGGTCGAGCGATCCTTATCAATAGGTCAGAAGAGAGTTCTCGCCTGCGGCGACTGATGTGGCGGAGTTTCGCGCTCAAGCGCGACCCTCAACCGTCCTTCACGCCCCAATGTCCGACCTCCCACTAGAAGAGCAAGAGCAGCGTCCCCTGCAAAACCCCAGGGCAGGTCGGACAAGCGGGGCTGCATTGGACGGTTGAGGTCGCGCCTGAGCGCGAAACGCCTTCGCATCCCGCCGCCGCAGGCGCGAAACTCTCTCTTCCCCGTCCCATCGAAAATGCCGCCGCGATCGTCGCCGGGCCAGCCAGCGGGATTCGCGGCGGCAGAGCTTTGTCATATTCGAGCCCAACCCTGCTCGTCGGCACGAGAACCGCAACCGATACAACTCATCTCTCCAATCATTCATCGCGGGTTGAAGCGTGCCTCCTTGCCTTCGTGCCGCGCCTGCATTGCGCCCTATCTGCCCAGACCCATTTGGAGTATAATCCCCTCGTGCCCCTGCGGGTCCATCGTGACCCAGGCTTTCCCGCGACGCTGCCGGCACGGGCGGCGTCTCATTCGCCCAGCTGCGAAGATCTGTAGCTGCGAAAAAATCCGGAGTCGTCCATGCCAAGCGTTGCAGAGAGATTCGAACCCGTTCTGGAACGGGCGGGTGTCAAGGAACGAACCAAAATCGAAAAGCACTTAGCCGTCTGCGATGCCGAAGGCACTGGCGCCCACGGCCAACTCTGGCGCCGCACCGCCGCCATCCTCGGCGAACTGGCGCCCCTGGCCATCCAATCCGCCGGCAGCACCGCATGGAAATTCTTCATCGCCGACGGCAAATACCGCATGCAGGTTTTCGCATTGGAAGACACCTTTGACGGACTGCTGCGCATTTACATGCCCGATATGCTCAACGAAGCGGTCAAAACCAAAATTATTTCACGGACCCCGGTGCCACAGATGTTCGCGGTGGAAGGTTCATCGACGCATCTGAAGATCGAATCCCTCGGCGCGGCCGAGGCCTCCGGCGCTCCGCCGCACTATCAGCATATGCTCGGCTGGAACCGCAAAGCCGTCCGGCTGATTCTGCCGACGACCAAGGCGGATGATAAATTGGAACACGCCGTGCTGGCGCTGGCGCAATTGGCGTCAAGGACATGGAAAGCGGTCGCCGCCCCCGCAACTGCTGTGGCGCGGTGAGGTCGCACACTATCGATTTAACCCCGTGTTAAAAGGCGATTCAGGATTCTCCCAAATCCACCATCGCCCCAAGACATGGTGCCAACCGTTTTCACCCGCATGCAGGCTGCCAAGGCCGTCGTACGCGACGTCTGTTGTACCCATGTAGAACTCGACGCCCGCCGGATTGACTTCGAGATCCCAAATCGGCTGCAAAAGACACCAATGCCAGTTATGCGGCCCGTTCGCCGGCTCCTTCTCGTACAACCTGTGCACATTTTGACTCAGTAATGGAAACTCGATGGCGAACAATCCAAATTGCGGTATCTGAAGAAGCGTTAGGACCAACCCAATGCCGAGCCAACGCCGCGTACGCCAAAGCATTGGAGCGTCTTTTACCAAATACTCCCCGGAAATTTTGAAACGCCTGATCGCATGCCGCTTCGCACTATCGCGTTTCCAATAGGAACCCATTATTCCGACATAGATGCAGAGCCACCAAAATAGGGCGAACCAAGGGGGCGGCCAAAGAAGCGCCTCTGTCACGATCAAAACGCTCGTACAAATTTTCGCGGATCGCGCCGGCCAATCAACCGGCTTGAGAAGCTCCATGACCCGTGGCGGATAGGGTGGATTAGGATCAAATTCTTTGCCGCATTCCGGACAGCGTGTGGAAATCAAACCGCGAAGTGAATATCCGCATTTCAGGCAGTTCTGTTCGGGCATTTTACACCCTGGAAACGTCCGCCATTCGTTGTACGTGTTTCCCTTGCGCCTTGTTTCAAAATCGTGCTAGCGTTGATGGGCGTAGATGAGACATGCCTGAATGTGTTCTCGCGTGATATGATCGTATTCCTTGAGGATATCCTCGACAGTCCAACCTTGTGCGAGCAGGCCCACGATGAATTCCACGGCCAGTCGTGTGCCGCGGATAACGGGCTTGCCGACCAGAACCGCGGGATCAATCATGATTCGATCATTCATGGTGGGATTATTGTAACTCAGGCACTTCACTGTTGCACGACTCTTGAATCAACCTCCTGAGCAGTTAAATTGTCGGCCGTATATGACAACAATCGCGTCATCCGTCTCCCCCTCCATCGCCAATCGCGAGCTTTATCTCGATCTGATGAAGAAATGCCTGACGCACTCGCTTTGGTACGATCAGGAAGATGACTACGAGCCCAAATTGCACGGCGTGGCGAAGCTGGCATTCAACACGCTCGTCCAGCCGCGATTGAAAAAGAAACGGAAGAAATCCGTTGAGGAAAAAATCGAGGGGCAGATCTGGCCGAAATTCGCGCACACGATGATCGGATTTCCCCGGCTGGACAACATTCAATTCTGCGTCCAGAGCGTAATCGACGACAATATCCCCGGCGATCTGATCGAAACCGGCGTCTGGCGCGGCGGGGCGTGCATCTTCATGCGTGCCATCCTCAAAGCCAACGACATCACCGATCGCACCGTCTGGGTGGCCGATTCATTCCAGGGATTGCCCCCGCCGGACCCAAGCAAAGCTCCAGCCGATGCGGGGGCGAAATGGCACACCTACAGCGAACTGGCCGTCTCGGTCGAGCAGGTGATGCAACATTTTCGCGTGTACGGCTTGCTGGACGATCAGGTGAAATTCCTCAAAGGCTGGTTCAAGGACACGCTGCCCAAAGCCCCGTTCAAAAAGCTCGCCGTCGCCCGGCTCGATGGCGACATGTACGAATCCACCATGGACTCCCTGACCAATCTCTATCCCAAACTCTCTCCCGGCGGATATCTGATCGTGGACGATTTCCACCCCGTCCCCGCGTGCAAGCAGGCCGTCGAAGATTACCGCAAAGAGCACCGAATCTCCGACCCGATCAAGGACATCGACAAGTCCGGCGTGTTCTGGCGGAAAAGTTGAGCGCCGACAAAGGCCACGCTGCGGATTATCCCCCAAGCCTCCAAAAATTTAAATTTTGTACGGAATATTTTAGGTATTGCCGCGTACTAAGTATCGGCAGGTAATCTGCCAAAGCGGAAGGCCATTTCGGTCGGAAATATGGTCGTACTCGAATGCAACAAATTGCAACAGAATGCAACACTTGCCCCCCCCTCCCCCCCGGTGCGTAACACCGTCGGCAGGTCGCCTTCATCCCCTCCTCCGGTACTCCCGGGGAGGGCTAGGGTGGGGGTTTTTCGCGGGCCGTTCGACGTTCGGCCCCCACCCCAACCCTCCCCCGGATTACCGGAGGAGGGGGAAATTCTGCATTCGGGCGATCGGCAGGGCGCCGATGTTACGAAATGTTACACAATGTTACGAAAACCCCCCCCGGGGGGTCAGGCAGTTTCCCGTTTGCGGCGGCGGGGCGGGTATGTAAAATCCCCACACCCGGCCCGTAGCGGAGACGGATCGGCCTTCAAATCCCAATCCCCTCACTTTCACGCGGAGACTCCATGCCCAAATGGCTCGCATTTGCCGTCGTCGTTTTCGCCAGCGCCTGTGTGTTAGCCGCGGATGATTCGCCGAAGGATTGGATCGATCCGGATACCGGGCATCGCATTATTCGGTTGTCGGAAAAGGATGGCAGTCGAACGCTCTATTTCCATGATAATTCTTACACTCCCGAAGGGGACAAACTGATCTTCAACACCCCCGATGGTGTTGCCGTGGTGGACATCACACAGCTCGGCATCGTGCCGCCGCAGATGGAAATCGTCACGCAGGGCAACAATGCGATCATGGCGCGGCGATCGCGCGAGGTTTATGTCAGCCGTGGCGGACGAGGCGGAAGAGGTTTTGGCGCGGCGACGCAACCCTATGCCGGACCGGCAACACAACCCACCGGTCGGCGCGGTTTTGGCGGGGGATTTGGCGGTCCCATGGGCCCGGTGTACGCGGTCAATGTCGATACCAAGCAGGAACGCCTGATCAAAAACGCTGTCAGTACGGTGATCAATTGCGATGAAACTTTC
>Ga0302325_10013501_pt1 | contig 17413 bp, 15 predicted proteins | sample Palsa_T0_2_FD_201948 | JGI IMG/M metagenome (GOLD analysis project Ga0302325, IMG submission 201948) | Peat permafrost microbial communities from Stordalen Mire near Abisko, Sweden - Palsa_T0_2 | ecosystem: Environmental > Terrestrial > Soil > Palsa > Peat permafrost | place: Sweden: Abisko... | reverse complement strand
TGAGCGAGAACCCGTCGCTGCGGATCGCTTCGGACCGGCCGCTGCCGGCGCCGGTGACAGTCGACATCGTCGACTCCAAGGATGCGCACTTCAATGCCAGCTGGCGCGGCGGCGTCGCCACGAGCGCCGCGAGCAACACGACGGCAGGAGCCGGCGGCACGCATTGAGATGCTGGACAGAGCGACACCTCTGCCAGCATCAGTTGCAGAATTCCGGCGCATCCGGCTGCGGGCACTCCTTTTGCTCGGGCTGACCTGGGCCTCGACCGGTGGCGCCGAGACCGCCCTCACGATCCGCGAAGTGGCGCCCGGTGTGTTCGTGCACCTCGGGCAGCAGCTGGCGCTGGATGCTCCGGGCCACGACGACATTGCCAATATCGGCTTCATCGTCGGCACCCGATGTGTCGCCGTCATCGATACCGGTGGCTCGGTGCGCATCGGGCGCGCACTGCGCGCCGCCATCAGGCAGCGCACCCGGCTGCCGGTCTGCTACGTCGTCAACACCCATGTGCATGTCGATCATGTGCTGGGCAATGCGGCATTCGTGCAGGACCATCCGAGCTTTATCGGACACCGGGCACTGGCCGCGGCGATGGCGCGCAGTCGCGACTTCTTCCTGCAGCATTACGCGGCCGATCTCGACCAGCCACCGAGCGCGGCGCAGATCATCGCGCCGGACCGAACGGTTGAGCAAAGCCTCGAGCTCGATCTCGGTGAGCGACCTCTGAGCCTGCGGGCTTGGCCGACCGCCCATACCGATTGCGATCTCACGGTGTTCGATGATCGGAGCGGCACGCTGTGGACCGGCGATCTGCTGTTTCGCGAGCGCCTGCCCGCCCTCGATGGCAGCGCCAGCGGTTGGCTGGCCGTGATCGATGAGCTCGCGCGCCTGCAGGTCCGGCACGCCGTGCCCGGCCATGGACCGGTGACCGAGGATCCCGGCCCGGCATTGCAAGCGGAGCGCGCATACCTGCGCGCGCTGATCGAGGGCGTGCACGATGAACTCGCGCAGGGCGGATCGATGCAGGACGCCATTGCGCATGTGGCCGCCGCCGAAAAACTGAAATGGCTGCTCTGGGACAGCACTCATGCACACAATGTGGCGCGCGTGTACGAGCAGATGGAATGGGAGTGATCGGCCGGCGCCGTTGCCTGCAGTGGAGCGCCCTGGCCGCCGCCTGCGGCGCTGCCGGATTGGGTCCAGCGGCGACTTCGCGCCCGCCGGCCAGGGGCCGCGTCGTGATCATCGGCGGCGGTTTCGCCGGTTCGGCCTGCGCCCTGCATCTGCGGCAGCTCGATGCATCGATCGACGTCAGCCTCATCGATCCGGACGAGTACTACGCCACCTGTCCGATGAGCAATGCGGTGCTGGTGGGCCTGCGCGCCATGGCGTCGATCACGGTGTCGCGTGCCGGTGTGCGCCGCGCCGGCGTCAAGGTAATCCGCGCGCGCGTCGCCGGCATCGATGGCACCGGACGCAGCGTGCGGCTCGAGGACGGACTCGCCCTGCCCTTCGACCGCCTGGTGGTCGCGCCCGGCATCCGCTTCCTGTGGAATAAGCTCGAAGGCTACGATGAGGCCGCGACGCAGGCGATGCCGCACGCCTGGCAGGCCGGTGCCCAGACCCAGCTCCTGGCAATGCAGCTGCGCGCCATGAACGATGGCGGCGTGGTCGCGATCAGCGTGCCTTTCGGCCTGATGCGCTGTCCGCCGGCGCCCTACGAACGTGCCAGCCTGATCGCACAGTACCTGTCATTGCACAAGCCGCGCTCGAAGGTGCTCATATTCGACGCCAACAATCATTTTCCGCGCCAGGATCAGTTCACCGATACCTGGCAAACGCGCTATCCGGGCATGATCGAGTGGATGCCACCGACCCAGGACGGCGCCGTGGTGCGCGTGGACCCCTCGAGCATGACCTTGTATACCAGCCAGGCGGCGCACCCGGTTGCCGTCGCCAACATCATTCCGCCGCAGGCGCCAGGGCAAATCGCGGCCGACGCCGGCCTGGCGTCGGATCGTGGATGGTGCCCGATAAAGCCCACCACGTTCGAGTCGCAGTTGATCAGCAACGTACACGTCGTTGGCGACGCCTGCATCGCCGACGCCATGCCGAAGTCAGCCTCCGCGGCCTGCAGCCAGGCTAGGCAGTGCGCAGGGGCAATCGCCGCGTTGCTGGCCGGACGCGAGGTCCCGGAGCCGGCATTCGACAGCGTGTGTTACAGCATGCTGGCCGCGCACAGCGCACTCGCGATCCACGGCCGCTTCATCGTGCAGGACGGCAGGATTGCCGCGGTCGAGTCGACGGCGGCCGCGCCCGCTGCGGCCTCGACCGCAGTGGCGCCGGGCGCCACGACCGCCGGTGCGCAGGAAGCGCTTGCGGCGCAGCGCTGGTATCGGAGCATCCGCGCGGATTCGTTCGGTGGCTGAATGCCTACACCGGCAGCGCGTCCCCGCCGCGAGCGTAGAGTTCGGCGGCCCGGATGAGGCTGGTGACGACTGTGCGCTCAGCGGCATCGCGCGGTGCGAAGATCATGAGGGTCTGCGGCGATACGCTCGGCCGGCCGGCCAGCGGGTGCGGGAGGCCCCAGCCGTTTTCGATCGCTGCGCGGCGCACGCCTGTCGGCAGCACCATATGCAGGCTGCCGTCAGGCAGCGGATGCAGGTGCGCAAACTCGGTGCCGAGCAGGAACGCCTCGCGCGGTCCCTGGGCCGCTTCGTCGCTCAGGAATAATCCGACGGTGCCGTGGGGCGCACGCTGCGAAGGCCGTTGGATGACGTTGGGCCACGCGGTCACGATTGCGTGCATCGCCGCGTGGTTCGCGGCATCCGGGATCTGCTCGAGCTGACTTTGCGGGGCGCCATCGGTCGTGGCCGGACGCGCGCCCGCACGGATCGGCAGCGGCACGGCGGTCGGTTCAGGCGCAGTCACGGCAGTTGCTGTTCACAGCCCGAGTCGTTGCCGCAACTCCTTCGCCGTCAGCAGCTGCACATAGACCGACGAGCCGACGTCAAACAGTTTCGCACTCGAGAGCGGGCCGACCACCACCGGCTCGAAGCCTGCGTCCTTCACCAGTTGCGATGCCACCGCCAGCGCATGGGAATCATCGCCGGCCAGTGGTATCGCGATCGGCTCGCCGGCCCGATGCGCTTCACTCTGCAGGCTCTTATAGTTGATCGCATTGAACGCGCGCACCAGTCGCACGCCGGGCAGGAACTCGGCGGATGCCACACCGGTACCCTTGCGGCGTGCCTCGATCGCCATGTCGCCGTCGCGCTCCGGATACGGATTGCCGGTATCGAGCACAATTTTTCCGGCGAGCTCGGCCGCCAGATCCTTGCCCACCTGGGGCAATGCCCCGTACGGTATGGATATCAGTACCGCATCGCCAAACACCGCGGCTTCGCGCGGCGTGCCGACATGCGCCTTGGGGCCGAGGGATTGCGCCAGCGCCTTGAGTTCATCCGGATGGCGCGAAGAGATCAGCACCTCATGGCCAGCCTGCACCCACAATGTAGCCAGCGTGCCGCCGATCTTTCCGGCACCGATGATGCCGATCTTCAGCGGCTGGGGCGTGGCGCCGGCGGCGACACCCTGCAGGCCCGGTAGGCTGAGGATCACCCCGGCGGCAAGCACGAGCAGCGCTGCGCCGGCAGAGCGCCGCCGGCGCGCAGCTGCGCATCGCCGCACTGACATTAGCGGCACTGACATTGGCTGCGTTGACGTCGGTTGCGCTGACATAAGTCCTCCGCGGCCAGGTCGGCCCAGCCAGTATAGTATTCGCAATCCACTTGATCAAAACGGCCGCTGAAGTATCGTGATGCACATCGATGGCTCTGGCGCCATACGCGGCCCGCGCCGCATCGTCTGCCTGACCGAGGAGACGACCGAGACGCTGTACCTGCTGGGCGAGCAGGACCGGATCGTCGGCATCTCCGGCTTCACCGTGCGGCCGGCGCGCGCGCGGCGGGAAAAACCGAAAGTCTCGGCCTTCACCAGCGCCAGAATCGAGCGCATCGTCGAACTCAAGCCCGATCTGGCATTGGGCTTTTCCGATCTGCAGGCGGACATCGCGGCGCAGCTGATTCGCTCCGGCATCGAAGTGCACATCTTCAATCAGCGCAGCGTCGAGGAGATCCTAGCGTTCATCCGCCTGCTGGGCGGCATGGTCGATGCGGCCGCACGCGCCGAGGCGCTGATCGCAGCGTTGCAGCATGGCCTCGATCAAGCCCGCGCGGCGGCCGCCCGGCTAGACCGCCGCCCGCGAGTCTATTTTGAGGAGTGGGACCAGCCGCTGATCTGCGGCATTCGCTGGGTCGCTGAGCTCATCGCCATCGCCGGCGGCGAGGATTGCTTTCCGGAGCTGTCGGCGCAGCCGCACGCCGCCGGCAGGATCATTGCCGATCCGTCGGAAGTCGTACGCCGCGCGCCGGACGTCATGATCGCCTCGTGGTGCGGCAAGAAATTCAATCCGGCCAGGGTCCAGGAACGCGCTGGCTGGGACGCCATGCCCGCCGTTCGCAACGGACGCCTGTCCGAAATCAAATCCTGCGACATCCTGCAACCCGGACCGGCAGCGCTGACCGACGGACTGCGGCAGCTGCAGGGCATCATTGCCTCGTGTGCACGGCAGATTCGAGGCTGAGTTGCGTGCGTTGATGATTCAGGGGGCGAGCTCGGACGCGGGCAAGAGCACGCTGGTCGCCGGACTGTGCCGTGTGCTGCGGCGGCGGGGCGTGCGCGTCACGCCCTTCAAACCGCAGAACATGTCGCTCAACAGCGCCGTCACGGCCGATGGCGGTGAGATCGGCCGCGCCCAGGCGCTGCAGGCACAGGCCGCCGGCATTGCTGCCACGGTCGACATGAATCCGGTACTGCTCAAGCCCGAGGACGATACCCACGCCCAGGTTATCGTGCACGGCCGTGCCATCGGCCGGATGGGCGCCGGCGACTATCACGATTACAAACGCATCGCGCGCGAGGCGGTCCTCGCCTCCTACCGGCGACTGCAGGCCGGCTACGACACCGTCATCGTGGAGGGCGCGGGCTCACCTGCCGAGATCAACCTGCGCGATGGGGATATTGCCAACATGGGCTTTGCCGAAGCCGTCGACTGCCCGGTGATACTGATTGCCGACATCGATCGCGGCGGCGTCTTCGCCCATCTGGTCGGCACGCTCGCGCTGCTGAGCCCGAGCGAGCAGAGCCGCGTGACCGGATTTGTCATCAACCGCTTTCGCGGCGACATGCGTCTGCTGCAGTCCGGGCTGGACTGGCTCGAACGGCACACGGGCAAACCGGTGTTTGGCGTGCTGCCCTATCTGCACGGCCTGCAACTGGACGCCGAGGACGGCATCGGACGCGAGCCGGTCGCGGCGCCGGCTCAAGGTGTCCTGCAGGTGGTGGTACCGGTGCTGCCGCGCATCAGCAATCACACCGATTTCGATCCGCTGCGACAGCATCCACAGATTCATCTGCGCTACGTCGACGGCACGCAGTGCCCGCCTGCCGCCGACCTGATCATTCTTGCGGGCTCGAAGAACGTGCGGGCCGATCTGCACTGGCTGCGTACGCATGGCTGGGCGGAGCATCTGCAGCGGCATCTGCGCTACGGCGGCAAGCTGCTGGGCGTGTGCGGTGGATTCCAGATGCTGGGCGCAGCCATCGCCGATCCACACGGCGTTGAAGGCCCGGTGGGCGAGAGTGCGGGCTTCGGTTGGTTTGATATGCGCACGGTACTGCAGCGCTGCAAGCAATTGCGCAACGTCGACGGCACCCTATGCCTGGAGCAGGCGAGCGTCAGCGGCTATGAGATTCACGCGGGCCACAGCGACGGCCCGGCGCTGGATCATCCGGCGGTCGTGCTTGAGCATGGACGGCGCGACGGGGCGATATCGGCCGACGGCCGGATTCTCGGCACCTACCTCCACGGTCTGTTCGAGCGGCCCGCGGCCTGCGCGGCGCTGCTGCGCTGGGCCGGCCTGGAGCAACCCGTGAGCGTGGATCACCCGGCGCGACGCGAGCAGATGCTCGACCGGCTGGCCGATGCCGTCGAGTGCTCGCTGGATGTGCCACGGCTCCTGGATCCGCTGCACCCTGAATGATCAGCGCGCCCGCCGCGGAGCCCGCGATCTCGCGCGGGCTCCTGCGTCGAGCTCACTTGGGTATTGTCGGCAGGGTCCCCGCGATCGTGGTGGCCTCAGCACTGCACACTGGATGTCCCCAACCTTTCGCACTGTCGCCGGGCATCTGGCCAGTCTGCGGCGTGATGTCGTACACAATGTTGTCGGGGCGGGTCGCATCGCCGCTCACGCCCCCAGGCACGTAATCGAGGTGCAGATTGTTTCGGGTTCTCCAGGCGATGTTGTGGTCGGCGCAGGAGCTGTCGCCACTGACACCGACTGCCCCGATCAGCACGCCGCCTTTGGCGTACAGGGCCAGTCCGCCGCCGAAGACATTGATACCACCGATGCGATAGCCGACCAGCGGGTCAAAGCTCTGGCCAAAGCTGGTGGCCGGACCGAGGTAGGCCAGGGCAGGGTCGATCGGATTGCTGGTGGCAAGGCCATAGAGGCTGCCGCCTGGCTGCACCGCCGTGTAGAGATTGGCGGTCGACAAGGCAAGGGCGGGCAGGCTGAAGGCGTTGGCGGTGTAGGCCTTCTGCGCCGATATCACGCGACTGCCGGGCCACTGCGAACCGCGATCCGAACCGGTGAAGGCGACTGCGCAGACCTGACCATCGCGATCGACGATCGTGCCCCACATGTCCAGATTGAAGCCGCCGTTCGACTCGTCGCGCGCGGCGATGAGTGCCGCCTTCAGCTGGGCATGACTGGGTAATGCATCGCACTCCCATGCGCCAGCGGGCGACATCCCGACCATGCACAGCGCGATCGCCGCACTGGCCGCTAGTTGCAGCGGCCGAAATTTTGAGACAGACATAGTTCTTCCCCTTGGTATTTGAAGCAGGCATTGGCCGTGAAGACGTTGCAGCCCGGAACGCGGCCAGCGCCCCGAAGGCTCTCGGATGTGATCTCGCTTCCCCTGTAATTGAAGGCCATCAGGCTCGATTTCGATCGGCCCTAGACTACACTCGAAAATATTCTGCTGTCACGCGGTGACACCTGAATGACTGCGGTCTCGTGCCACGCCCCTGCATGGCATTCGGTACCGAGGAGCGCGAGGTCGTTTTACATATTGCCCGACCGGCGCTTGTGGCTCCCAAACAGAGGGGATCGGCGCCGCGCGCTGTCGAGCACCGACGGCGTTACCGGTCACTCGATTCTTCCCGCACGCGATGATCGCGATCATCGCGAAAGAATCCGTCGAGATCTCTGCCGGCTGCAGCATCGGCCAACCCGGCGAAGCTGCCCAGCTCGGCGAGCAGTCGAGCCGAGCGCATGAAGCCGCCCCAGGCGGCGCGCGCCAGTGCGCCGCCAATACTGATGCGCCGCACTCCCAGTGCGCCAACCTCCTTCACCGTCAGTTCACTCGGAAAGCCGAGCAGCAGGTTGACGGGCTTGGGCGAAACGGCGCGCACCACGGCCTCGATCTGATCCCTGGTGTTGATCCCGGGCGCATAGAGACAATCCGCTCCGGCCTGCGCATAGGCTTTGAGCCGCGCGATCGTCTCCGCCAGATCCGGCCGGCCGACCAGAAAGCATTCGGCCCGCCCCACCAGCAGCGTATCGGCGCCGCTGCGGTCAATCGCACGGCGCGCAGCGCGCATTCTCGAGACCGCCGTAGCCACGTCGTAGAGTGGCTGCGCCGGGTCCGCAGTCGAATCCTCGATCGACAGTCCCGCCACGCCGGTCTCGACCGCGAGGCGCACGCTCTGCGCCAGCGCCTCGGGTTCGTGCGCGAAGCCGCCCTCGAAATCGGCATTCACCGGCACATCGGTAGCCTCGACCATGGCACTCAGATGCGCCAGCACCTGGTCTCGCGGGACTGCGCCGTCGGCATATCCCTGCGACCACGCGAAGCCTGAACTCGTAGTGGCCAGAGCCTTGAATCCGAGCGACTGCAGGTAGCGCGCACTGCCGACGTCCCAGGGATTGGGAATGACAAAGCATCCGCCCTGATGCAGCTGGTGAAACACGCGCCGTTTGTCGGCAACGCTCAGGCGCGACACGAGCGTCACCCGATCACGGAATCATCCAACGAAACACGTACTGCTGCAGTACCACCAGCACGCCGAGCAGCAGCGTCAGAATGATGCTGTGCTTGAAGGTCCGGGCCACGACCAGACCCTCCTGACCTTTGAGGTTGGTCACGGAGATACCGGTGGCGATATTCTGCGGCGAGATCATCTTGCCCATCACGCCGCCGGAAGAATTGGTCGCGGCGATGAGCACCGGATTGAGGCCAAGCTGGTTGGCCGCGACCACCTGAAGGTTGCCAAACAGGGCGTTGCCCGAAGTATCGCTGCCGGAGAGAAATACGGCGACCCAGCCCAGGAATGCCGAGAGCATCGGGAAGAAGATCCCCGCCGACGCGACACCCAGGCCGAGCGTGTAATTCAGGCCCGAATAGTTCATCAGGTATGCCAGACCGACGATCAGCGCCACCGTCAGGATCGCCAGGCGGCTCTGCCGCCAGGTGCTTACGACTGCCTGGCAATAGCGCGCCGGCCCGACGCCTACCAGCGCGGCGGTGATTATGGTCGCGACCAGAATCGCCGTTCCGGTGCCGAGCGGCTGGAAAACCCAGTTCGCCGCATAGGCCTTGTTGTAGAGCGTGATGAACACCGCGTTGTGCAAGCCGGGCCAATGAATCGTGTGCTGGGCGATGGGCGCGATCTTGAGGCGAGTCCAGACGATGACGACCGCCGAGACGATGATCCACGGGAGCCACCCCTGCCACGGCGAACACGTGGCGGGCGCACCCGCCGCGCTGGCGACCGGCTTGCGTATGGCAAATTCGGCATCGGGGCTCGGCGACCATAGGCGCAGAAACAGCAGCGTTACGATCAACGACGTCAGCGCCGACAGCACGTCGGTCAACGAATAGTCGATATAGTTCGACGTGATGAACTGCGCCAGCGCGAAGCTGCCGCCGGCAACCAGCAGCAGCGGCCACAAGGCTCGTATCGAGCGCAGCCCGCCATAGATCCCCATGACATAGAAAGGCAGTATCAAGGCGAAGAAGGGCAACTGGCGGCCCACCATCGCACCGAGCTTGATGGCAGGCAAATCGGTAACCTGCGCCAGCACCGTGATCGGCACGCCGAGTGCACCGAAAGCCACGGGTGCGGTATTAAAAATCAGGGTGACTGTCAGCGCTTCCAGGGCCGGCAGGCCGACCAGCATCAGCAACGCGGTGGTGATCGCGACCGGTGTACCGAAACCCGCGATTCCCTCCAGCAGGCAACCGAAGCAGAAGGCGACCACCACCAGAACGACGCGCATGTCGTTAGGCAGGTGCTTGAGCACCCAGTCCCGAAAGGCGTCGAAGCGGCCGGAGATGACGGCAATGTTGTAGAGCAACAGCGCGTTGAACACCAGCCACATGACCGGCCAGAGCGCAAACACACTGCCCGCAACAATACTGTCGAGTGCAAGTCCGACCGGGAACTGCCAGAACAGCACGGCAATGACCAGACCGACAATAAGGCCGGCCAGCGAGGCCTGCCATGCGGGACGACGCAGCACTCCCAGGACCACCAACACGGTCACTATCGGTAATGCCGCTATCACGATCGATAGCAGCAGGCTTCCGGCAACAGGCGTCAGTATCTGATGGAACATCGGGCTCTCCCTGGTTGCTGCTTCTTCTCGTCGTTATCAGGCTGCTGAAACCGGCTCGGTGCCCGGTCAGCCTATATTGGCCGCGACGACTTTCAGTTTCAAACAACTTTCGCATGTCGCGAAGTGAGGCGTTTTTGACACCGCGGGCCGCCCCAGTCGATCGCCTGGCACTATCGCGTGCCGCCCGACGTATGCCCGGCGGTGTGCTTGCTCCACGAGATGGCCAAAGCGATAATGAAGCCTCTGGGGGACTCTTGGTGCGCGGCACGGTGGGCCAACTCAATGCCGATGCAGCGCACTGCATCGACAATGCGGGCACGCGCCGGATAAAAAACACTTTTTGCCTTTCTTTAAGGGGAACCGAGCAATGTTCAAGTCACGTCCAATCCGCCACGCGGCCATTGCTGCTGCCGGCGCTTTCGCACTCACTTTCGCCGTGGCCTCGAGCGCGGACGACATGGTGTCTTTTTCCACAGCAGGCTATGCCAGTGGCCTGCACTCGATGGCACTGATGCACAAGATCGACACCGACGGGGACGGCACCGTGTCGAAAGATGAGTGGCTAGCATTTCACGAGAAGGTGTTCGCGATGCTCGACAAGGACAAGTCGGGCAATGTCAACGCGAAGGAATTCATCAGCGCGAGCGGCGGGGACGTCTCGGGCTTTGCCACTGGAGGCTTTGCCCGGGGACTGCGAACCAAGGCGATGATGCACAAGATCGATACCGATGGAGACGGCACGGTGTCCCACGATGAATACATCGCCTATCAGGGCAAGGTATTCGACATGATGGATACCGGCCACAAGGGCATGTTGACCAAGGAGCAATTCGCGACCGGTGGCGCCAGCGCCCACTGATCTGGCATCCGCCCGCGGCCCCAGCGCCGCGCCCGCGGGGCATGTGCCTCGCGGGCCCAGGGCCCTACTTCAGCCGGGAGGATAGTCGGGTTCGGCCGATGTTCCCGGCGTGTCCCGCGGTCGGGGTGGCGGCGCAGGCGCAGGCGTGGGCGCGGTTTGCGGTGCCTCGTTCAATTTCAGCACGCGCCGCTGGCTGCTCACCACGTAGGTACGGTCGGCGGCCTCGTAGTCGGCCGGCGGGTTGCGGGCCTGGGGCTCGCACTTCGAGAAATTCATGCACTGGATCACCTGAAAGCGCACGCCCATACGGAATCGATGCGCAGCCGCGGCGCCTTGCTGCCAGCCGGCCGGCACCTCGAAGCGCAGATTGCGGACCAGACGGCGGGCCGAGTCCTCAAACTCATGCGGCGGTTCAGCATTCACGATCACCACGTCGCTCGGCACACCACGCCCGTCCAGGGTGAACTCCAGCAGCGCGCGGCCCTGCAGATAATGCTGGCGCGCATCCTCGGGGTAGTAGTCGTCCTTCAGCTCTCCCTTGTATGCCGGCAGCTCGATCTTGTCGCTCGCGGTACCCTGGGTCGCGGCTCGGCCATCGAGCACGCAGGTGGCAATCAGCGTGGCCATCGCGGCTCGCGCGATCAGCTTGATGCGCTGGCTGGTCATCATGATCGATCCTTTTAATTATTCTGGACTGAGCTAATCGTACTCGCGCTGCGATCGCCCGGCGCAATGTTCAGGCATTTCGAGCTGCCCGCCGGCGCCAGCGTACCACTGTGCCAGGCGTCGGCACTACGCCGGCCGCCGCCACCCCCGGCAACCGCCCAGGAACAGCCGCACCGATGCGTCGGCCCACGCCTCCAGCTCCGCGGCGGTCATCGTCTTGTCGAAACCCAGTGCGCGACGCTGCGGCACCACGACGACCAGCTGCAGAAACTGCAGCGCCGCGAACTCGCGTACCGGTGCCGTAAAGTCCGCGTGCTCGATCTCGCGGGCCAGCAGGGTGCTGATCAGGGTAATGGCCTCCTGGCTCGCGCCCTGGGCATTGACCGCGCGCGCCAGCTCCGGAAAGCGTCCCGATTCGGCCATGATGAGGCGATGCAGGGCAATGGCCGGCGGTGACAATGCCGCATGCATGATGAGTCCCGCCAGCCGCTTCAGCTTCTCGTGCAGCGTGGCGCCCTCGAGCAGCGGCACCCCGGGTGGTGGACGGATGCCTTCGATGATGCGGTGAACGACGGCGCCGAACAGCACGCCCTTGTCGGCAAAGCGATGATAAAAGGTGCGCTTGGAGATGCCAGCGCGCCGCGCCAGCGCTTCGATGGTCGTCAGCCCATAGCCCTGAGCGAGAAACAGCTCAGTCGCGGCATCCAGGATCCGCTCGTTAAGCGCCAGCGCCGCGGCACGCGAAGGACGGCCGCCGCGGCGCCTGGCAGTCGCGTGGCGGTGGTGCGGATCTTTAGCGCGGGTAGTGGTAATAGCCGGAGCGCCGGGCGGCCTGGTAGCCGGACGGCGCATAATATCCCGGCCGCGCGCCATAGTAGCCGGCCGGCCGGCCGTAGTAACCGACCGCCGGCGCGTAATAGCGTGGTGCCGGCGGATAATAGACGGCGCGCGGCGCGTAGTAGCTCGCAGGCGGCGCCGGATAATAGCTCGGCGCAGCGTAATTTCGCGGCGCCGGGTAATACCCCGGCGCGGCGTAATAGCCCGGGGCGGGCGCATACGCCGGCGGCTGTCCGTAATTCACTGCCGGCGCGTAATTCACCGGTGGCGCGTAGTTTGGCGGCGGTGCGTAGCTTGGTTGCGGTGCGTAGTTCGGCGGTGACGCGTAGTCGCGATCGTTCTGGGACTGCGCCGCGACCGCGCCGGCAATGGCGAGCGGCAGGGCTGCGAGCCCGAAAAAAGTGTGGGCGAACACCGCGCCGAGGCCGAAGTGGCCCAGCGCGTAACCGCCAATCCACGGTCCCGGCTCCGCGGCCCCGGCCGGTGCCAGCGGTGCGATCGAGAGCGCAGTGACACTGAGCGCGGCAACGATTGCTGCTCGAATTTTCATACGATGGCACTCCAGGCTGACGGCGGACGATCGATGGCAACGGCACCCTACACCCGCTCGCACGATAATGCAACGCTACCGTAGCGTTTCTTATAAGCAGATGATGTTGCGAGCTATTTTCACGGCCCGTACCCCGACTGGCCGGCTGGTCTTGTCCTTAAGGTCTGAGGCGGCGAGGTATGCCGGTCAGCTGCAGAATGCGGCTGGAAATCTCCTCCACCGAGCAATGCGTGGTATCGATGTGCGGCACGCCAAAGCGCGAGTACATGCGCTCGGCGGCGCGCAGTTCGTACTGCACCTGTTGCGCCGAGGCGTAACGGCTCTCAGGGCGCCGCACCTCACGAATCTGCTGCAGCCGCGAAGGCTCGATCGTCAGGCCAAACAATTTGCGTGCGTACGGCCGCACGGCCTCGGGGAGCTGCCCGCTCTCCAGATCTTCCTCCATCAATGGATAGTTGGCCGCGTAGATCCCGTACTGCAGGGCCAGGTACAGGCAGGTCGGCGTCTTGCCCGATCGTGACACGCCCAGCAGCAGCACATCGGCGCGTTCGTATTCCCTGTTGTGGCCGCCGTCGTCGTTCGCCAGCGCGAAGTTGGTCGCATCGATACGAGTCATGTACCCGGCCAGGTCGATCATGCCGTGGGCGCGGCCGAGCGCATGCGAACTCTTCTGCCCGAGTTCCGATTCGAGCGGCGCCAGGAAAGCATCGAAGAAGTCCAGGAACAGGCCGTTGGCCCCTTTGACCAGCTCGCGCTCGGCATCGCGCACCAGGGTACTGAAGATAATGGGCGGCGCGCCGTCGGCGACCGCCGTGGCGTTGATCCGCTGCAACGCTTCCGCCGCCTTTTCCATCGTGCTGATAAACGGCAGGGTGACCGCCCTGAAGGCGATGCCTTCGAACTGGCTTAGCAGACTGTGCCCCATGGTCTCCGCGGTCACACCGGAGTGATCGGAAATAAAGAACACCGTGCGTACCACCGAATCGTTGCTTGCCACGCATTGCCTCCGACCGCTGTTGCGGTGGATGATCGCTAGTGTTTCACTTAACTGTTCGTGCCGGCAACAACCAACCTGCTGGGGGATCGCGCGTGACCGAATACGCAGTGCCGTTCACCGAGCTCGGCATGCACGATGTCGAGCGGGTCGGCGGGAAAAATGCCTCGCTCGGAGAAATGATCGGCCATCTGACCCGTCTCGGAGTCAGCGTGCCGCCCGGATTTGCCACCACCGCGGCCGCGTATCGCGAGTTTCTGGCACAGGGGGGTCTGGCGCAGCGCATCGAGGCCGAGCTGTCGCGCCTGGACATCGAGGATGTCGCGCAGTTGGCGCGCAGCGGCGCCTTGATTCGAAATTGGGTGCTGGCGACGCCGTTTGCGCCCGCGTTCGAGCAGCAGTTGATCGCGGCCTGGGCCAAGCTCGGGGGCGATGCGATCGCCGTCGCGGTCCGATCCTCGGCGACGGCGGAAGACCTGCCGGATGCCTCCTTCGCCGGCCAGCAGGAAACCTTTCTCAACGTGCGCGGCAGGGACGATCTGCTCAGCACGACCCATCAGGTGTTCGCCTCATTATTCAACGACCGCGCGATTGCCTACCGCGTGCATCACGGTTTTGCGCATGCCGAGGTGGCATTGTCCGCCGGCGTGCAGCTCATGGTGCGCAGCGACCTCGGCGCCAGCGGCGTCATGTTCACGCTCGACACCGAGTCCGGCTTTCGCGACGTCGTATTCATCACCGCATCCTATGGCTTGGGGGAGACGGTGGTACAGGGCGCGGTCAATCCGGATGAGTTCTACGTCTACAAGCCCGCACTACGCTCAGGCCACCTGTCGATCGTGCGTCGCGGCCGGGGCAGCAAGGCCGTCAAGATGGTCTATGCCGACGCAGCCAGCTCCGGGCAACGCGTGCAGACCGTGGCCGTTGCCGCCGCTGATCGCGAGCGTTTCTGCATCAGCGACGCCGACGTCGTGACGCTGGCGCGCCAGGCGCTGATCATCGAAGAACATTACGGCCGGCCGATGGACATCGAATGGGGCCGCGACGGCGAGAGCGGCCGGATCTATGTCCTGCAGGCGCGTCCCGAGACCGTCCAGAGCCGCACCGGCAAGGACCTGCATCGCTACAATCTGCAGGATCGATCGGCGGTGATCGTGACCGGCCGGGCGATCGGCTCGCGCATCGGCGCCGGCGCGGCTCGTGTGGTGCGCTCCGCTGCTGACATGGCGCGCGTTCAGGCCGGCGACGTGCTGGTGGCGGACATGACCGACCCGGACTGGGAACCGGTCATGAAGCGCGCGGCGGCGATCGTCACCAATCGCGGCGGGCGCACCTGCCACGCGGCCATCATCGCGCGTGAACTGGGCATTCCTGCCGTCGTGGGCTGCGGCGATGCTACCCAGAAAATCCCCGAGGGCGAGGTAGTGACCGTGTCCTGCGCCGAAGGGGATACCGGAAACGTCTACCGGGGCCGGCTCAAGTTCGAACGGCAGATCATCAAGCTCGACGCCATGCCGCCGGTGCCGGTCAAGATCATGATGAACGTCGGCAATCCGGATCGCGCCTTCGACTTCGCGGCCATCCCCAATCGTGGCGTCGGTCTGGCCCGGCTGGAATTCATCATTAACCGCACCATCGGCATCCATCCGCGCGCGCTGCTCGAATTCTCGTCACTGCAGCCGGCGTTGCAGGCCACGATCCGGCAGCACATCGGCGCCGGCACCGATCCGGTGGAGTTTTTCGTCGATCGTCTGGCCGAGGGCGTCGCGACCATCGCCTGCGCCTTCGCACCCGAGCCGGTGATCGTGCGACTGTCGGATTTCAAGACCAATGAGTATGCGAATCTGATCGGCGGCGGCCAGTACGAGCCGCACGAAGAGAATCCCATGCTGGGATTCCGCGGCGCCTCACGCTTCATAGACCCGGGCTTTCGCGCCTGTTTCGAACTCGAGTGCCGGGCGCTGCTGCGCGTGCGCGAACAGATGGGACTGCGCAATGTGCAGATCATGGTGCCCTTCGTCCGCACGCTCGGTGAAGCCCGCGCCGTGTCGGGCCTGCTGGCCGACAACGGCCTGAAGCGCGAGCCCGGCGGCCTGCAGCTGATCATGATGTGCGAACTGCCGACGAATGCCTTGCTGGCCGATCAGTATCTGGAATATTTCGACGGCATGTCCATCGGTTCAAACGACATGACTCAGCTCACCCTGGGGCTGGACCGGGATTCAGGCGTCATCGCTCACCTGTTCGACGAACGCGATCCGGCGGTCAAAGCGATGATGTCGATGGCCATACAGGCGTGCCGCAAGGCTGGCAAGTACGCCGGCATCTGCGGCCAGGGGCCCTCGGATCACCCGGATCTGGCGCAATGGCTGGTCGATCAGGGGATCGAATCGATGTCACTGAATCCGGATACGGTGGTCGAGACCTGGCTGAAGCTCGCCGCGAACAGCAAAGCGATACCGGCGGTGAGCTGATCGCAGATTGTGCGGTCCGCGCGTGCCCGTGTGCCTCCCTCAGGCGCTCGCTCGACATGCACCTCCTACCGCCGCCACGGCGCTGCGGCCTCAGTGTCGATGCCATAGCGCTCGATCGCCTGCGCCGCCGTCTGCCGGGGAATAGCGCCAAGCTGCGACAGGGTCGCCAGCGTCGCGAGCACGATCGAGTACCGGTCGACCTCGAAGAAGCCGCGCAGCGCGGGACGATTGTCGCTGCGACCAAAGCCGTCCGTGCCCAGCGTTACAAAGCGCCCTTCGACGTACGGGGCGATGAGCTGCGGATAGGCACGCACGTAATCCGTCGCCGCAATCACCGGCAGCGCGCCCGTCAGCTGCTGTTCGACGTGGCTGTGCCGCGGCGCCTCCAGCGGATGCAGACGGTTCCAGCGCTCCGCGTCCGCTGCCTGGCGCGCCAGCTCGCTGAAGCTGGTCACGCTGTGCACCTCGCTGCCGACGTTCCAGTCCTGCGCCAGCAACTGCGCCGCGGCAATCACCTCACGCAGGATGGCGCCGGAACCCAACAGACGCACTCGGGCCAGCGGCTGCGCCGGCAGCTCACTCGCATAGCGATACATGCCCTGGATGATCTCGTGCTCCACACCCGGGGGCATCGACGGCTGGGCGTAGTTCTCGTTCATCATGGTGATGTAATAGAACTCATCGACCTGCTGCTCCATCATGCGACGCATGCCGTAGTCCAGAATTGTCGCCAGCTCGTAGGCAAACGCGGGATCGTAGGCGCGGCAGTTGGGCACGGTCGCCGCGACCACGTGGCTGCTGCCGTCCTGATGCTGCAGGCCTTCGCCGCCGAGCGTGGTGCGGCCGGCCGTGGCACCGAACAGAAAGCCACGGCTGCGCTGATCGGCCGCAGCCCAGATCAGATCCCCGACCCGCTGGAATCCGAACATCGAGTAGTAGACGTAGAATGGCAGCATCGCAATGCCGTGCACGCTGTACGCGGTACCGGCGGCCACCCACGATGACAGCGCGCCGGCCTCGGTGATGCCCTCTTCCAGCAGCTGCCCGTTTCTGGCTTCCTTGTAGAACAGCATCGACCCGGCGTCTTCCGGTTCATAGAGCTGGCCGACGGGTGAGTAAATGCCGATCTGGCGGAACAGGTTATCCATGCCGAAGGTGCGGGCCTCGTCGGCCACGATCGGCACGATGCGGCCGCCGAGCGTGCGGTCGCGAAGCAGGCTGCCGAGCATGCGCACCGCCGCCATGGTGGTCGACATTTCCTTGCCAGCCGCGCTGAGCGCGAATTGC
>Ga0302325_10013500_pt1 | contig 17414 bp, 17 predicted proteins | sample Palsa_T0_2_FD_201948 | JGI IMG/M metagenome (GOLD analysis project Ga0302325, IMG submission 201948) | Peat permafrost microbial communities from Stordalen Mire near Abisko, Sweden - Palsa_T0_2 | ecosystem: Environmental > Terrestrial > Soil > Palsa > Peat permafrost | place: Sweden: Abisko... | reverse complement strand
GGGCGGCGCAAGCCGCCGGCTCACGGCGGCGGAGTAGCTCAGCTGGTTAGAGCGGCGGAATCATAATCCGTGTGTCGGGGGTTCAAATCCCTCCTCCGCTACCAGCTAAAATATTGATTTAATTATCGAAAGCGGTCTCGCCGAACACGCTTGCAGGGAGAGGTTGACACTTTCTCCGGTAGGTTTGAATGCGCGCGGCTCAACGGCCCAACTTTGGAAGAAGCGGTTGTTTGGGCGCGGCAGGCATCGAGGGGCATGTTGAGCACGGCCACGTGGTCGGCCATGAAGAAAGCGTCGAGCTTCGCCCGTTCCAATGTCTGCACAAAGCGCCTGAGGTGCGCGATGTTGAAATTCGCATCCGGAAACGCGCGCCCACCGTGGCGGGCACAGTGCCCTGCGGACCCGCCGCGCAATCGTGGTATGCTCACAGCCCTCGATCGGAGGCAAACATGGCGAAATATCTGCTGGTCAGCTTCAAGACCTGTCCCTGGGTGCAGCGCGCCGCGATCGTGCTGCGGGAGAAGAAGATCGAATTTGAATTCCGCCACATCGAGCCCGACAACCGGCCCGATTGGTTTCTCGCCATATCTCCGCACAAGAAGGTGCCGGTGCTGCGGGTTGACGATTCCGTATCGCTGTTCGAATCGAATGCCATCGCCGAATATCTGGACGAGACCGTCGCGCCGCGGCTGCACCCGGAGGATCCGGTTGCGCGCGCCGTGAACCGCGCCTGGACCGATTATGTGCCGACTTTCGCCGAGGTGGTGACGGCGACCGCCTATGCCGACACCGAGGCCGGCTACCACAAGGCGGCGGAGAAGATTGCGGTGCCGTTCGAGCGTCTCGAGCGGGCGCTGGAGAAGCAGGGTGGCGGCCCGCTTTTCAACGGCGACCGGTATTCGCTGGTGGACGCCGCTTACGCCCCGTTCCTGCAGCGTTACTTCTTCCTCGACCGGGTGAAGAGCATCGGACATATCGAAAAATTCCCGCGGCTGGAGGCATGGGCCAAGACCCTGATCGCGCGTGCGTCGACACACTCCTTTCCTCCGGACGAGTTCGAGGCGCTGTACCGCCTCAATCTCAAGCGCCGCAACAAATGGGTGTCGCGGTTCATCGAAAGCGTTCAGGTCGCGGCGGAGTAGCCGGGTTGGGCATGTCGGAATCGCGAAGCGTGGTCATCAAAGGCTTGCAAATGGGCAATGACGTCACGACTGCAATCGCGACGCCGTCAGACGTTCCTCAAATCATCGCGTATTATCACGCCCACATCTATTACGGTCCGGGGTCGATCCGGAACCGGGTCGCGCTATTGAGGGAACGCGTGGCCGCGGCATCCGCTTCTCCTCGTCCTCCGCGGCGGAAGACGGGGAGGGCGGGCGCCGCTAGTTCCCCGTGACCTTGCGGATCAGCTTCTCGAAGCCGGCGAGCTGCTGCTTGATCAGGTCGACGGCGGCCTGGTCCTTCAATTCGAGCCCGTCGTCGAATTTCTGCCCCGCGAAGGTGACGATCACCTCGGGCCGGCCGAACAGCACCGCGTCGATCGAGGTCAGCGACTGGCGCAGGTGATACTGCATGCGCGCGCCGCCGAGGAGGCCGGTCGCGGCCGACTGGATCGCCACCGGCTTCATGGCGAACGGCTGGTCCTTCATGCGCGACACCCAATCGATTGCGTTCTTCAGCACGCCGGGGATCGACCAGTTATATTCGGGCGAGCAGATCAGCACGCCGTCGGCGGCGCGGATCGCGGCGGCGAGAGCGTCGACCGGGATGGGAAATCCGGCGCTCTCCTGGACGTCGTGATTGTAGAGCGGAATGGCGTCGAGCGGCGGCGCCGGCACGATCTTCATGCCGGGCGGCGCGAGCGTCGGCGCGAGTCGCGCCAGCGCGGCGTTGTACGATTTCTTGCGCAGCGAGCCGCAAATGCAAACCACTTTGACCGGATCCGTCATGACCATCCTCGTGCCGTGTTGAAAGCTCCCGCCGCCGTGCGGCCGGCCGCGCGGCGGGCTTTCCCCGCGCCCTTATAGCCGGAAATGCGCGCCGGCAAGTCAGGCGCCTGTCCGCTCCCCCCGCGAGCGCGGGAGGAGAAATCCGGCCCCTCACCCCGCCGCTTACTCCGGCTGCAGGCCGATGTCGCGGGAGAGACGGCCCCACAAATCATATTGGGCGCGGACATAGGCGCGCACGGCGTCAGGCGTGTCGGCGCCGGTGGTGAAGAATCCGAGATCGGCGAGCTTGCCGGAAATCTGCGGGTTCTTGAGGATGCGGTCCATCTCCCCGTTGAGGCGCGTCACCACCTCGTCGGGCGTGCCGGCAGGCGCCGCCAGGATGAACCAGCCGATGAATTCGACGCCGGCAAAGGTCTCGGCGATGGTGGGCACCTGCGGGTAATTTGCGAGCCGCTCGGCGGAACTGGTCGCGATCGGGCGCAACGCGCCGCTGGCGATGTGCTGGGCGGCGGAGGGAACCGCGAGCACGATGAGCTGGACGCGGCCGGCCAGCACGTCCTGCACGCCCTGCGGCATGGTCGCATAGGGCACCTGCAGGATGGAGCCGCCGCCGAGCTTGTTGAGCCACGCCGCCAGTATGCCGGACAGGTTGCGCGGACCATCGGTGGCGAACGCGAGTGCGCTCGGATTGGCCTTGTCGAAGGCCATGATCTCGCGGAGGTTCTTCGCCGGCACGCTCGGATTGGCGAGGATGAAGAACGGCCCCTTGGCGATCATCGATACCGGGACGAAATCCTTGAGGGGATCATAGGGCAGCGTCTTGTAGGTAAAGGGGTTGGTGACCAGCGCCGCCGCCGTCGCGAAGAACAGGGTATAGCCGTCGGGCGCCGCGTGGGCGGCGACCTGCGCCCCCACGATATTGCCGCCGCCGGGGCGATTCTCGATCACGACCTGCTGCCCGAGCGCGACCGAAAGCCGGTCGGCCAGGAGACGGCAGATGATGTCGGGGGTTCCGCCCGCGGCCAGCGAGACGATGATCCGCACCGGCTTGGCCGGCCAAGTCTGCGCCTGGGCCGGTTGGACCAACAATGCGGCGGCGAACGCCAGCACCACGCCGATGAGCCTCATGGGTCGTCTCCCTCGAATTATCTTTGCCTCATCCGCGTATGCGCATGGCTCCTTCGCCCCGCCCCGCTTGAGGTCGGCGCGCTCTTGCGCGCCGGGTGATCGCCATAGCGCCTTTCAGGGGAAGGGAGAAGGTGCCCTCATGTCACTCCTCCCCGATCGGGCGGCCCTGGGCGGCGCGGATCGCCCGCAGCACCGCCTCCGGTTTCATCGGCAGCTCGGTCAGCCGCACCCCGATGGCGTCGTGGATGGCATTGGCGATCGCCGGCGAGACCCCGAACGTGCCGGATTCGCCGAGGCCTTTGGCGCCGAACGGGCCGTTGCCCTGCTCCGTCGCGACCAGTTCGCCCTCCATCGGCGGGATATCGTGGATGCCGGGAATCTTGTAGTCGGCGAGGGAGGCATTGGTGACTTGGCCGCCGTCGAACTCCATCTTCTCCTGCAAGGTGAAGCCGAGCTGCATGATGGCGGCGCCGGAAAGCTGGGTGCGGGCGACACCGGGATTGAGCGGCACGCCGGCGTCGGCGACGTTGACGAGTCTCACGACCCGGACATGCCCGGTCTCGGTGTCGACCTCCACCTCGGCGCCGGTGCCGCCGACCATCCAGAACGGCGTCACGTCGGCCGAGGCGCCGGTCGCGGCATCGGGCGGCGCGTAGCTCGGAATATAGGTGCCGGTGCCGACCACGTTGCCGGCCTGCATGCCATAGCGCTTGCGGAAGATCTCCGCCGCCGGATAGTTGGTTCCGGGCGGCAGGCCGGCCTCGGCCGCCAGTGCCGCCAGCCGCGCGCGTGCGTCCGCCGCGGCGAGGCGCACCGCGTTGCCCATGTGGAAGGTCGAGCGCGAACCCAGCGTCCCCATGTCGTAGGGCGTGACATCGGTATCGGGCAGGATGACGCGGACATCTTCCGCCGCGAGCCCGAGCACCTCGGCGACGATCAGCGCCATCGCGGTATCGGCGCCCTGGCCCATGTCGACGGTGTTCATGGCGAGCGCAACGCTGCCGTCGGCGCCGATGATCACGATCGCGACCGAGGTGGTGGGCGAGATCGAGGCCTTAAAGCCTATCGCGAGGCCGCGACCGCGCCGGACCACGCCGGTGCCGCGGTCGAACGGCGCGCTCCAGTTCATCCGCGCCGCAACCGCCTCCAGCACCGCGCCGATGCCCGCGTCCCGCATCGCCGTGCCGGTCGCCTGCGGACGGCCGTCGCGCAGGATATTCCTGCAGCGGAACTCCAGGGGATCGATGCCGAGCGCGCGGGCGATGAGATCGGTGTGGCCCTCATAGGCCCATACCAGTTGCGGAATACCGAAACCGCGCAGCGCGCCGGCGGGCGGGCGGTTGGTGTAGAGCTCGTAGGAATCGATCGCGACATTGTCGATGTCGTAGGGGCCCGCGGCGGTGAAGCCCGATTTCTGCGTCACCCGCGGCCCGATGTCCGCATAGGCGCCGCCGTTCCACCAGACCTCGCAGCGCCGCGCCGTGACGCGGCCGTCTGCCGTCACCGCGCTCTTGATGCGGAATGTGGTCGGGTGCTTGGTGATCACGTAGAACTGCTCTTCCATGGTGAGGGCGACCTTGACGGGGCGGTGCACCAGAAGAGCGAGCGCCGCCACCAGCGCCTCGAGCTTGATATAGACTTTGGCGCCGAAGCCGCCGCCGAGGAACGCGACCTTCACCCGCACCCGGTTTTCCGGCCATCCCAAGAGCCGCGCGATCTCGCTACGCACGAAGGACGGCGTCTGGGTCGCGGAATGGATGGTCAGGCCGGGATGGACGGGATCGGCCACTGCGACCAGCGGCTCGAACGGCAGATGCAGGCACTGCTGGGTCTTGAAGGTATGCTCGAAGACGCGGTCGGCCGCGGCGAAGGCTTTGTCGACGTCGCCGCGGCGCAGATGAAAATCGAGCGCCACATTGGTGCCGCTGCGGCCGGCAAGGTGCTTGAGATCGGCGAAAGTTCCGGCCGGCTTGAGCACGTCGTGGACGATGACGGCGCCGTCGAGCGCTTCGATCTCGTCATAGACCGCCGGCAGTTCGTCATAATCCGCCGTGATCGATTGCGCCGCCTGCTCCGCGACGTGCGGATCGGCGGCCAGCACCACCGCCACCGGCTCGCCGACGAACCGCACCTTGTCGAGGGCCAGGATCGGCTGATCGTGGAAGGCCGGCCCGTAATAGGGCGACGGGATCAGCGCCCTGATGTCCTCGCCGGTCACCACGCGTACGACGCCGGCGAGCGCCGCGGCTGCGCTCGTGTCGATCGCGCGGATGCGGCCATGGGCGACGGTGGAGCGGAACACCTTCCCATACAGCATGCCAGGCAGGCGCAGATTATGGGCGTATTCAGCGCGCCCGGTAACCTTGGCCCGCGCCTCCAGGCGCGCAATCGAGCGGCCGATCTGTACCGTCATGGCGTAAAGGCTATGGCTGTTTGGTCAGTTCCGTGCAGGATGCGATGCGTGTGGCCGGCGTTCTCGCGAGATAACACAGATCCATCCGGTCCGGCGCGACCATGGTCCCCACGCTGTAGCCGTCGTCGTCGACCAGGTAGATTGCACCGGAGCGCCCTATGACGGCGAGGACTTTCTCGCTGTGCTTCGCCGAGGAGAAGGTGCCGGAGATGCGACGGCCGTCCTGCTTGTCGATCACCATCGTAAACGGAACGGACGAAAGCCGCGGCTCGGTCGATCGGGGCCCGGCATGATGCTCGTTGCCGCGGCCCAGGACGACCGATTCGCTCTCGCCCTTCCAGGTGCCCCGAAGGTCGGGAACGGCGGTCTGCGCTGCCGCGGGTGCAGCGGCAAATGCCGCGAACACGACGATACGAGCGAGCTGTGACATCAGGTGCCTCCTGCGGATATAAACTCGACGAGATGCGGAGTTTCGAACAAGATGGGGCTCGAGGTCAAAGACCTTGGAGCACTATGCAATTCAATTTGACACAATGCTGCGCTGCGGAGATCCGGCGCCGGCTCTTGGTTTCAATGGAACAGCCGGTGTACTCGCGATTGGTGCCGGCGACAATTCTTCGTGGAGGCTGCCAATGGCGCGCGAAGTAACAGGCCCGTCCAAGCTCAGTCCCGCCGCCGATCTGCTGGCGCTTGCGCTGGGTGCGGCGGCGGTCGGTGCGGTCGCCATCGGTGCGCTGGCGATCGGTCGCCTTGCAGTCGGTCGTCTCGCGGTCGGTCGTCTTGCCGTCAAGAAGGCGCGTTTTGGCGTGCTGGAGGTCGACGAATTGACGGTTCGCAGATTGCGCGTCGTCGAGCGCCAAGGGCCGAAGTCGTGATGGCCCGCGTCGATCCATCGCATCGGTGATCATCGGCTGGCTTCGCGCACCCGCCGGCGCTACACTGCAAAAAAACACAGGGAGGATGAACGTCATGAGATCGGTCCAACTCGCCGCCATATGCGCCTTCGTCGTCGTCGCTGGCGCGGTTCCAATGATCGTGCACAGCGAGACCGGGGCACCAGCCGGCAAAGGCACCTGGACCCAGAAGGCGCCGATGATCACGCCCCGCGCCGAGGTCTCGCTCGCCGAAGTCGGCGGCAAGATCTACGTGCTCGGCGGCGGCATCAACGGCACCTCGGTCCCGCACAACGAGGAATACGAGATCGCCACCGACCATTGGCGCAGCCGCTATCCGATGCCGCGGGGGCTCGACCACATGGGCGTCGCGGTGGTGAACGGCAAGATCATAACGGTCGGCGGCTTCGTCGCTTCGGTGCACAGGGACGGCCAGCCGGCCGTGTTCGAATATGACCCGGCATTCGATGTCTGGCGGGCGCTCGCCCCGATGAAGGCGGGCCGCGGCTCGGTGGGCGTCGCCGCGCTCAACGGCAAGGTCTACGCGATCGGTGGCCGGTCACCGGCAGGCATGACCGTCGACACCAACGAGGTCTACGATCCCGCGACCAACACCTGGACGACGCTCGCGCCGCTGCCGAAGGCCCGTGATCACGCCGCCGTCGTCGCGGCCGAGGGCAAAATCCACGTTATCGGCGGGCGCTTCACCTCTCCTGCGGACCGCACCGACAGGCACGACATCTACGATCCCGCCACCAATACGTGGTCGTCCGGACCGCCGCTGCCGACCGCGCGCAGCGGCCTCGCCTCGGCCTATTACAAGGGCCTGGTGATCGTGCTCGGCGGCGAATTCCCGCAGGAAAAGCGAACCTTTGTGGAGAACGAGGGCTACGACGCCAAGGCCAATCTCTGGCACACGCTGACGCCGATGCCTCAGGGCCGCCACGCCGCCGGCGCCGCCAGCGACGGCAAGACTCTCTACGTCGGCGGCGGCAATTTCCTGCCGGGTGGCATGGGCGGAGGCCCCACCGGCGAGTTGATGGCGTTCACCCTGCCGTAACGGCCGCTGCGGCCCTCACTGCAGGCATTCACCGGCGGCTCGCTGACCATCGGCCGGAGCAGGCGCCTTGGGAGCCGATCCCGTGCCAGGTCCCGCCGCCCGAGTTTCCGGACAATCGCCCGCTCCCGCTGGCGCTGCTGCTGCCGGAGGCGACACTGACCCTGACGGCGCCGTGGCCCGACACGGTGCCGCGAACGGGTGTTCCGCCGGAGCCGGTGATGCTGCTGCCGCGGATCTCGACGCCGATGCTGGAGTTGGGATCGCAGGTGCCGCGCTGCGTCATGATCTGCACGCTCCAGCTGCCGTCGAACGACGTACGCGCGTGCGCCGTACCGGCCGCGGCAGCCGCCGCGATCGCGACGGTCATGACGGTCGAAACGACTGGGGGCGACATCATTTTCATGACAACCACCTTCGAACATCAGGTTCACAATATGATGACGCCCGATCAATATCGCAGCAATCCGGCGTGGGTCGGGTGGTGTGAACACTACCAAGCTTCGTGATCGCTTGGAAACTGCGACGCCCATTCACCGGAAGACGAAAGGCAACGAATTGCCGCCATCGCGGCCGCAAGGCGCTGCGCCTCGGGCAGTCCCCGTACATAGCCATGAATTCTTAGCGTAAAATCGTGTTAGTCCTCTCCGGCCGCCGAGTCCTCCTTTACAGTGGATCCCCGGCCCCGCATCTCATGCGAAACTGATCGGAGAGTTACCATGCGAAAGCATGCCCCGCCGTCCATCGCGTTGGCGTTATGCATCGCCTCCTCTGCAATGGCGCAAGACAAGACGCAAGACAAGACGCAAGACAAGACGCAAGACAAGACGCAAGACAAGACGCAAGACAAGACGCAAGACAAGACGAAGGACGATATCGACGCGTTGAGGGAGCAGGGATACTCCGTCAGGATGATTTCTCCGATTTTCAACCAGCTGGTCATGTTGTCCTTTCCCAAGGGATTCGAGACAGTTTTCGAAAATACCAACGGAAACCGCTACACGCGGGAAGCGGTGCTCAAGGGTGAAACGGTCGATCAATGGACCCAGATGATCACGGTGACCGGCGCGAAAGGGCTCGCCGCCAGCCCTGATTTGAGCGCGCAATCAGTCGTCGAGCAGATCGCAAGCGGATTCAAGGGCGCGTGCCCCGATACGTTTTCCGCCAACGCGGTGGGCGCGATGAAGATCAGCGGGCGGGACGCCTTTGCTGCCTGGGCCAGCTGCGGGACCGTCCAGTCCGACGAACCCAAGCACAGTGAATCGGCTTTGCTCATCGCGATAAAGGGCACTGCCGATTATTATACGATTCAGTGGGCCGAGCGTGACCCCGCGTCGAGCCAACCGATCGCTTTCAATGATGAGAGGTGGAAGGACAGGCTCGATAAATTGAAACCCATCAAGCTTTGCCGCTTGATACCGCGCGAAGCCCCGCTGTATCCGAGTTGTGTCAACCAGAAATAGCCCGCTGCGAACGGACGGCATCGATATCAATACGAGCGCGGCATTCCCAGCACATGCTCGGCGAGATAGCTCAGGATCAGATTGGTCGAGATCGGCGCCACCTGGTAGAGCCGGGTTTCGCGGAACTTGCGCTCGATGTCGTATTCCTCGGCGAAGCCGAAGCCGCCATGGGTCTGCACGCAAGCTTCGCCGGCCGCCCAAGATGCATCCGCCGCCAGCAGCTTCGCCATGTTGGCCTCGGCGCCACAGGGCTTGGCGGCGTCGAACAAGGCGGCGGCCTCGCGGACCATCAGCTCGGCCGCGCGCGTCTGCGCATAGGCCTTGGCGAGCGGGAACTGCACGCCCTGGTTCTGCCCGATCGGTCGGCCGAACACGACGCGCTCGCCGGCATAGGCCGCGGCCTTGGCGATGAACCATTTGGCGTCGCCGACGCATTCCGCCGCGATCAGGATGCGCTCCGCGTTCATGCCGGAGAGGATGTAGCGGAACCCCTTGCCTTCCTCACCGATGAGATTCTCCGCCGGGATGCGGACATTGTCGAAGAACACCTCCGTCGTGGAGTGATTCATCATGGTGCGGATCGGCCGGATCGTGAGCCCGGCGTGCCTGGCCTCGCGCATGTCGAGGATGAAGACCGAGAGCCCGTCGGTGCGCTTGCCTTCGTCCTTGGGCGCGGTGCGCGCGAGCAGTAGCATCAGGTCGGAATATTCCGAGCGCGAGGTCCAGATCTTCTGTCCGTTGACCACGTAATGGCCGCCGTCGCGGCGCGCCATTGTCTTGATCGACGAGGTGTCGGTGCCGCTTCCGGGCTCGGTCACCCCGAAGGCCTGCAGGCGCAACGCCCCGGAGGCGATCTGGGGGAGGTACTTGCGCTTCTGCTCCGCATTGCCGTGCCGCAGCAGCGCCCCCATGATGTACATCTGGGCGTGGCAGGCGGCGCCGTTGCAGCCGGCGCGCTGGATTTCCTCGAGGATCGCGGCGGCCGCGGCGAGCGGCAGGCCGGAGCCGCCATATTCCTCCGGAATCAGGGCGGAGAGATAGCCGGCCGCGGTGACCGCTTTGACGAATCCCGCGGGATAGGCGCGCGCGCTGTCGAGCTTGCGCCAATATTCGCCGGGGAAATCGGCGCACAGGCGGCGCACGCCGTCGCGGATCTCGCGATGGGGGTCGTCGTCGTGATCGAACGCGGCCATCACGACGCCTCTCGCGCCAGCACGTGAGAGGCGATCTGCGCGCGGGTGCCGATCCACACGTCGGCAGCGGCGGCGGCCGCTTCGACGATCTTGCCGTAGTAATGGGCGCCGCGCGGGTGACCGAAGATGTGGGCGTGGCAGGTCACGTCGATGATGGTCATCTCCCCGGTTTCCCGCGCGATGGCGAGGTTCTCGGTGAAGGACTCCAGCATGGTGCGCGGCGCATTGCCGTATTTCATGAACGGCATGTCGTTTACGTCGGTGCCGAGCGGGATCGCGACGATCTTGTTGTCGCCGAAGGTCCGCACATAGGGAAGGTCGTCGTCGAACACGTCGCCGTACCAGGTGTAGCCGGCCTCGGCGAGGAGGCCCGGCGTCGCTGCCCGCGAGGTGCCGCGCGGGCTCAGCCAGCCCGCCACCTTGCGGCCCGACGCCTTCTCCAGCAGCGCGGTGCAGCGTGCGATGTTGGCGCGCTCGTCGGCATCGGAGAGCAGCGCCGGGATCACGTCCATGGCATAGGAGTGCGACAGCACCTCGTGCCCGGCATCGGCCACCGCCTTGACCGCCTCGGGCGCGCGCTCCGCGATCACCGCATTGACCATGACGCTGGCGACTGCGCCGTGGCGCTCGAAGGCGTCGAGCAGGCGATAGATGCCGCTCTTGACCCCATAGGCGGCCCAGGAGATCGCCATAGTGTCGAGCACGCCGGCCGGCAGCGGATTGCCCATCGGGCTGATGCCGGGCGCCTTGCCGTCCGACCACGCCTCGAGGCAGACGTTGAACACCACCGCGATCCTGCGGCCTTCCGGCCAAACCCAGTCCACCTGCCGTCTCATGTTGCACTGCGCTCCGATTGCCTGCCTGGAAGAGAGGTCCGTCTTCCGTCCGCCCTGCATGGACCATCCGGCGGGGATCATGTTAGTAACCCGGCCGGCTTCGCCTCGGACTCAGCCCGGACAATCAACTCGTGTCAACGCAATCAGCGGATCGAACGATGGACAACGCCAATCCTGCCGCGGCGCGGCCGTGGTACGAGATCGTGCAGGCCACCCTCAAGCGCAACGACGTGAAGCTCGTCGCCTATGTGCCCGACAAGGTGTTCACGCCGCTGATCAAGAACCTTCACGCCGACAAGGATTTCCTCACCTTCGCCACGGCGCGCGAGGAAGAGGCGCTCGGCATCCTTTCCGGCGCCTGGATGGGCGGCCGGCGCGGCGCGGTGCTGATGCAGACCAGCGGTTTCGGCACCATCCCCAATGCGCTGGCGTCGCTGGTGGTGCCCTACCAGATCCCCGCCATCATGTTCGTGTCCGAGCGCGGCACGCTGGGCGAATTCAATCTCGGCCAGGCGCTGGTGTGCCGGACCATGAGGCCGGTGCTGGAATCGCTGGCGGTGGAGCATCACACCATCACCCGCCATGACGAGCTCGAATTCATCGTCGACCGCTCGGTCAAGCAGTCGATCGCGACCCAGGCCGCCGTCGCCTTCATCCTGTCGCCGCTGCTCACCGGCGGCAAAGTGTTCGAGAAATGAGATCGCCCATGCCCGCCTCGACAATTTCGACAGCGTCACCGTCCCGCGCCGCCAGCTACGACAACGCCAAGGTGGTCAACCGCTTCGACCTGACCAAGCGCCTGGTCGCCAAGCTCAGGAAGGACGAGGCCGTCATCGGCGGCATCGGCAACACCAATTTCGACCTGTGGTCGGCCGGCCGCCGCCCGCAGAACTTCTACATGCTCGGCAGCATGGGCCTCGCCATCCCGATCGCGCTCGGTGTCGCGCTGGCCCAGCCGCGCCGCCACGTGATCGCGCTGGAAGGCGACGGCTCGCTGCTGATGCAGCTCGGCTGCCTCACCACCATCGCCGCGCTGAAGCCGGCGAACCTGACCATGGTGATCATGGACAACGGCCTCTACCAGATCACCGGCGGCCAGCCCACCGCCGCGGCCGGAATCGCCGACTACGTGGCGCTCGCCCGCGCCGCCGGCCTCGCCAAGAGCGCCTGGGCGGCCGACGAGGACGATTTCGACAGCCTGGTGGACGCCGCGCTCGCCGAGGGCGGCCCGACCTTCATCGCGGCGCGCATCGACGACAAGCCCGGCGTCGGCACCACCGACCGCGACCCCGTGCAGATCCGCGAACGCTTCATGCACGGGCTGGGCGTGCGTGCGAGGCCGTAGCCGGGGGGCGCCGATTGACGCCGTAGAAACCGTAGCCCGGGTTGAGCGCCAGCGATACCCGGGGCAGCATTGCCCATCGCAAAGGGTAATCCCGGATTTCGCTGGCGCTCAATCCGGGCTACGCTTGCTTCCCCTCACGCACCGCAAGCACGACCGCGCCGGCGAGACCGGCGAAAACCGCCCACAGCGCGTAGCGGAAATCCGACGAGATCCCCACCGGAATGAACGTCGCCATGTAGACGACGGCCGATCCGCACACGCCGATCACGAACGCTCCCGACGTCGTGGTGCGGCGCCGCCACGCCAGTGCGCACCACAATATGCACAGCGCCAGCCATGTCCCGGCACGAAACAGCGGCGTCGGCGCGAGGCGGTCGGTGACGGTCTTGAGGGCCTGGAACCAGCGGTTATCGGCAAACACCACCCGATCCGGCTGCGCGATGTCGACGGTCCACATGATCAGGTTCTGGCTGAACAGGAAGTTCGCCATGAGGCCAGTGCGGTGCTGCAGATAGGCGATCGGGTGCGCCACGATGGCGCGCCACCACGCCTCGGTCAGCGCCGGCGAGCCGAAGACCTTGTCGGCTTCCAGCTTCATCATCACGAACTGGCATGGTTCGCGGGTCCAATAGATGTCGAACTCGGTGGGCCGGTAGCAACCGTCGGTGAGCATCGCGGTTTCGTCCGCCGTCCAGGTCACCGGAAACTGGTTCGACTTGGCGAAATGCGTGATGCCGGCGAGATCGAACACGAAAATCGAATGAATTGGATTCTCATGCCTGGCATCGAGGATGCCGTAATAGACGACGGGCTCGAGGATCGCGAGGACGACCGCCACGGGCACATAGAGAATGGCGACGCGCTTGAGCTCGAAGCGCGACGGCCACACCAGGTAGGCGGCGAGAATGGGCGCCGCGAACAGGGCGTTGGGCCGCAGCAGGAAGCCGAACACCAGCAGCGCCATGGCGATCGACTGCGCGATGATCCGCCATGCCCCGCGATCGTCCGCGACGGCAAACGCCAGCGCCGCGGCCAGCAGCCAGGCCGAGGCCAACAGCACGTCGCGCCAGATGATGCCGACGAACACGAAGGCCGGCGGGGCCAACGCAAGCACGACCGCGGCGAGTCCGAGCCACGGCGAACGCCGCGCCAGGGTCAGCGCCAGAACGGCGAAGGCCAGCCAATAGAGTGCCGCGATGAACAGGAACATGCTTCCCGAGCCGGTCGCGATCGGGTCGATCGCGGCCCACAGGGTGGTCATCAGCGGCGATTGCCAGTCCCCGGCGCGGCCTTGCGCGATGTAGGAGTAGATGTATCTCGCGTCATACGTCATCACGCCCGGATAGAAGATACGCAGCGTGAGCGCGAAGCAGGCCGCCGTCGTCGCGATGACCGGCACGGTGCGCCGCCACGACGGCAAGTGTCGCAATTCGGCGGGATCGCTGGTCGCCATCCCGGTCAGGCCGCCGGCGGTGACGCGGGCGCCGCCGCCATGGCCGCAAGCGCAAGGGGGCGCAGCGCAGCCGGCGCTTCGGTCTCTTCCGGCAGGCGGCCGACGCCGTACCGCACCAGGGCTGCGCCCACCGCCGGCAGCGCCGAGATCACGGCGAGCGGGATCGACAACGCAAGCCCGGCCGCCAGCAGCAGCGCATATGGGATCGCAGCCGGATGGGTCGCGGCCAGCACCGCGATCGAGCCAACGCCGACCGCCGTGTACGGCCACAGCGCGCGGCACGCGAGGCCGACCGGCACGGCGTGGTCGTCGCGCATCTGGCTGCTCCATCCGAGCGTGCGGGTGAACGGCAGGCGGGCGAGAAACAGCGTGTGCCCGAACCACATGATGGGCGCCAGCAGCAGCGAGAACACCGTCTCGCAGGCGGCGCTGGCGAGGAAGCGCGGCGTTCCGCCGAACGATCTGCGCTCGGCCGGCCGCGACAGCACGTTCACGAAGGTGGCGAGCTTGGGCGACAGCCACATGACCAGCGTCAGGACCAGCACCGCCATGCCGGCATCGGGGCGGATGAGGTCCGCCGGCGGGTACCACGCAAACGCCAACGTGCCGGCGACCAGCAGCCCGATCCAGGCCGGCGAGCCGACGAACATCAGGATCGCGAACACCAGCTGATAGCGGCTGACCGGCAGGATGCCGGGCAGGCCGAGCAGATGAAGGTACTGCAGGTTGCCGTGGCACCAGCGCAGATCGCGGCGAATGAATTCGAGCAGCGCCGCAGGGTTCTCTTCCCAGCTCTGGTACTCGACCGGGAGGACGCGCACGTGGTAGCCGGCGCGGCGCATCAGCACCGCCTCGATCTGGTCGTGGCTCAGGATGTGGCCGCCGAGCACGCTGCCCGCCGGCAGATCGGGCAGGCGGCAATGCGCGATGAAAGGCGCGAGCCGCAGCAGCGCGTTGTGGCCCCAATAGGGCCCGCAGTCGGCCTGCCACCACGCGCTCCCGATCGTGTAGGAACGCATGCCGAGCCGCATGCCGAACTGGAACAGGCGCGCGAACGCGCTGGTCGACGGCAGGCCCACCACCAGGCTCTGCACGATCCCGAGCCTGGGATCGTCCTGCATGATCCGCACCAGGCGCAGGACGGCATCGGCGGTCATGAAGCTGTCGGCGTCGAGGGTCAGCGCGAATTCGTAATCGGCGCCCCATTGCCGGCAGAAGTCGCGGATATTGCCGGCCTTGAATTCGGTATTGGTGCGGCGCCGCCGGTAGGTCACCGCGACGCGGTCTTGCCATGCACTCGCAAAGGCACCGAAGCGCTCCTCTTCGATGGCAGCTAGCGCCGGATCGCCGGTGTCGCTGAGCACGAAGACGTGGAAGCGGCCGCCGACACCGGCGGTGGCAAGTCCGGTCAGCAATGGCGAGAGGTTACGGATCACCCGCTCCGGCGCCTCGTTGCGAATGCAGATCAGGATCGCGGTCATTGCGGCGATGGGCTCGTCGCCGCGGATGCGCGCGGCCCCCGGAAAGATCGCGGCCAGCGGATCGCGCGCGAACTGAAGGACGCAGAATCCGATCACCGAGATCGAGAAGCCGATCACCAGCCACGGCAGCGCAATGGCGTAGAGCGCCAGCAGCACGAGGTCGACCACGCCGAAGCCGCCGGGCGACAGGGCGACCGCGGCGAGCCCGAGCGCCATGACGGTCGTCACGGCCACCAGCACGGAAAACAGCACCCGCCGCTGCGTAACCGGCAAACCCGTCCGCGCCATGGCCGCGACGGTCGAAGGATTGAGCATTCCGCCACCCGTGTCTTTTGCGCCGGGGGAGGGTATAGCGCGGGGGTGGGGATTTAGTCCAACCGGGGAGGGAGACGTGGATTTCAGCCGTAGCTCGGGTTGAGCACCAGCGAAACCCGGGGCAGCATTGCCGGTTGGGTGGTCCGCATTACCGCAGCGCCGTCCCGGATTTCGCTGGCGCTCAATCCGGGCTACGTTTGCTCGGGCGGCGCAGAACCTCCACCGCGTGGTCTTGCAAAGTTAGGCCCCCTCGGCAAAAAGGTCCATTGGACCGGCCCCCAAGGTTGCCGGTCAGCCCAGGCAAGGGCCTCGGCCACGCTCAGAAATTCGCCGCCACTGGTTTCACCCACATAATAAACCAAACCGTCGGCCGTGGCAGGAACTGGGCTACCTTCATCGATAATGAACTCGCCGGTTTGAACATCTTCGATCCAACGTGAACCTGCTAATGTCGCGAGACGGGCACGCAACTCGATCTCATGCGGCACCTTGCCGTCATAGAGCCAGATTCCGATTGCTATGGTCTTGCCAAGTTCATGAGGCATCTTTCGCTCCACCGTTGGCATGCATGTTTGAGACTCAGCCGCAGCCTGGTCGGAGCGGCAGCGATAGGGACGTCCCGGATTTCGCTGGCGCTCAATCCGGGCCACGCTTGCTGAGCTGTGTTAAATTGGACTGGATCCATTATGCGCGAGATCGGCGCCTCCGAGACTAAAAACAAGCTGGGCCAATTGCTCGACTGGGTCGAAGCCGGCGAGGAAGTCGTGATCACCCGGCGCGGCCGGATCGTGGCGTGGCTGGTGCCGCCGCGCCCTGCCGTCAATCCCGAGCGCGCCCGCAATGCCGCGGCGGCCATCCGCGCGATGAGCAAGGGCGTCAGGCTCGGCGCGCCGAAGATCAAGGACCTGGTTGCTGAAGGCCGGCAGTGAGCCGAATCAAGCCGAACGTCCCTCGTACGCCCTCTTCAATCCCTCGATATCGAGCTTGACCATCTTCAACATCGCGTCGGCAACCCGCTTTGCGCGCGCGCGGTCCTGATCCTTCATCATCTCGCCGAGCACCGTGGGTACGATCTGCCAGAACAGCCCATAGCGGTCTTTCAACCACCCGCACCGCTCGGTCTTTCCGCCTTCCGACAACGCCGCCCACAGCCGATCGATCTCGGCCTGGTCGTCGCACTCCACCATGAACGATACGGAATGGTTGAACGGGTCCAGCGGTCCCGCGCTGATGGCCATGAACGGCTGCCCCATCAGGGTGAACTCGACCACCTTCACCGAGCCGGCCGGGCCGCTCGGAGTATCCGAAAGGAGTGGTGTCACACTGTCCACCCTGGAATTGGGCAGCACCGAGGCGTAGAAGGCGGCGGCTTCGTCCGCTTTCTCGGAGTACCAAAGACTCGGAGCTATTCTCGACACCGTCGCCTCCCTGCATAGACGCCCATCTGCCGCGGCCGCCCTACTCCGCGATCATCACGTACTCGAATTCGCCGGGCTTGTTGTCGATGCCGACCTTGGGCGGCGCGATCCAGCCGGCGAAATGTCCGGGCTCCTGCATCGGCTTCATCAGCTCGACGATGAAGTCGCCGTCGGCTTGCGAGGGCAGCCACGCATCCTTCTGCCGCGCCCAGGCGGCGGCATCGATCAGCTCGCCCGCCGGCGTCGTGTGTACGTCGCGGAACTCGCCGATCTCGCGATGGAACGCCACGTGGGGGAGTTCGAGGCGGAACGCGACGCCGTTGCGGGCGATGATCTTGTTCCAGCGCTCGATGCCCTTGGCGCAGTCGGCGGAGTAATCGTCGCGCAGGCGCATGTTGAGCGCGGTCAGCGCCGGCTCGTCGACCCGCCTGATCTCGCCGTCGACCAGCTTGAGCACGGGATAGGTCGCG
>Ga0302325_10013498_pt1 | contig 17415 bp, 15 predicted proteins | sample Palsa_T0_2_FD_201948 | JGI IMG/M metagenome (GOLD analysis project Ga0302325, IMG submission 201948) | Peat permafrost microbial communities from Stordalen Mire near Abisko, Sweden - Palsa_T0_2 | ecosystem: Environmental > Terrestrial > Soil > Palsa > Peat permafrost | place: Sweden: Abisko... | reverse complement strand
AACGGCTCGAGGCCCTGTCCCTCGCGCTCGGTGTTCAGGGACTCGAGGTCCCGGCGGTAGATCACGACCTCACCCCGCAACGTCAAACGGCGCTCGTGAGCGATGCGGAGGGGGACGCTGCGCATGGTGCGCACGTTCTCGGTGATGTCCTCGCCGACGACGCCGTCGCCGCGGGTGCTCGCCTGAACCAGCCGCCCGCGGTCGTAGATGACCTCGATGCTCGCGCCGTCGAGCTTGGGCTCGACGCAAAAGCGCGGCGTCTCGCCGGCCGGGAGCCCGTCGACGACGCGACGGTAGAACTCGGCGAGGTCTTCGCGCGAGTACGTGTTGTCGAGCGAGAGCATGCGGACGGGGCGCTTGACCTGGACGACGCTCGTGCGCGCCTGTCCGGCGACGCGCCTCGTCGGCGAGTCGTCCGTGGCGAGCTCGGGGTGTTCTTCCTCGAGCGCGCGGAGCTTGCGGAGGAGCGCGTCGAACTCGGCGTCGGTGACGTTCGGATCGTCGAGGACGTAGTAGCGATAGTTGCTCGCCTCGATCTCGCGTACGAGCGAGGCATGCCGTTGCGCCGGCGTCATGATAGGGAAGGGTTTCTACCATGGCGCGGCAGCCCTCCCGAACCGAGCCGGACATCGGGCGGATCCTCCTTCAGGTGGCGTTCGTCCTCGTCGCCGCGCTCTTCGTCTACGGCTTCGTCGCCGTCAGCAAAGAGGGCGAGACACGCCGCGTGTGCAGCGCGCCCTGCTTCCTGCACCCAGACTACATGGCCGCAGAGCGCCGCGCTCCGGACTTCTCGCTCAAAGACCTCGGCGGCGCCACCGTCTCGCTCGCGAGCCTGCGCGGCAAGGTCGTGATCCTGAACTTTTGGACAAAGACGTGCGGTCCTTGCATGGAAGAGATGCCGGACCTCGCCGAGCTCGCGAAGATCGTGCGCGACCGCCCCGACGTCGTCGTCGTCACGGTCTCCGTCGACGACAGCCCCGACGAGGTGAGGCCGACGCTCCAGACGATCTTGCGCGAGCCGCCGCCGTTTCAGGTGCTCATCGATCCGGGCTCCGAGGTCGTGCACGGCCTGTTCGGCACGCGTCTTTTCCCCGAGACATGGTTCGTCGACAAGCGTGGCGTCATCCGCGCCCGCTTCGACGGCGCGCGCGAGTGGGCGAACCCGCTCGTCGTCGACTACATCGACGAGCTGCGCCGCGGCGACTACTGCGCGGTCGAGATCGACGGGCGCACGCTGCGCGGCAAAGCCGCAAAGCTCTGCGACGAGATGACCGGAAGCTGACGCGCCTCGTCGGGTAAGGCTCAGCGATAGATTCCGGGTGTCGCGGCCCTGGGCCCGCGGCTCCGGGACCACCATGGATCGCAGGCCCAGGGGGCCGCGAACGCGTCACGAAGGACGATCTCGGCGAGCTTGCCGCGCGGGGAGAAACCCCAAGGAGCCTCCTGCGAGGTGTCGTCGGGGTCGGCGTAGAGGCGCCAGACGAAGAAGCCTGCGAAGTCTGGCTCGTCGAGCTCGGGGCCGAGGAGCGCGCGATACGCCGCCGCCTGCGCCCGCTCGTCGACGCGGACGGCGGCCATCGAGTCGGGCCACTCCCAGGGGCGGACGGCGGGATCCGGGCGCGTCGTGTAGCCGATCTCGGTGAAGAGCACCGGCTTGCCCCACGTCGTCGCGAGCCGGTGGACCCGATCGCGGATGGCGGCGCCGTGCGCGGCGAGCGTCGCCTCGGAGGCGCCGTCCGCGTCGGCCAGCGGGTAAAACGCGTTGACGCCGATGACGTCGATCGCGCCGAGGATCACCGTGTCGTCCACGTCGTCCCAGTTGGCCGAGTAGGTGAGAAGGCCCCGGTAGATGCCGCGCACGTGCTGGACGATGCGCTCGAAGCTCGGTGCGTGCGCGGTCGTCACCCACGATCGCAGCTCGACGCCCGCCGAGAGCATCTCGGCGCGTGATGCCTGTGCCACCTCCGCCCAGGCGTCGAGAAACCGCCCGTAACTCTCCGCCCAGTGGGCCCACGCGGCATCGCTGCCGGGGGCGAGCATGCCGCGCCACTCGCCCGACTCGACCCAGAGGTGCGGCACGAGCATCACGTGCAGGCCGCGAGCGTGCGCCATCTCGATGGCGCGCGCGACGTCGCGGCGGTTGCGATTGAACGGGGCCTCGAACGTGGGGTCGATCCCGCGGGCCGCGAGGTCGCCCACGCGGCCGAAGGGCGTCAGCGCGATCCACGTCGCGCCCATCTCCCGAGCCTCTTGCAGCGATCGCTCGAAAGCGGGCGAGCCGTAGCCGACGCCGGCGTGGTAGCCGTTTTCGATCGGCCCGATCGTCAGGCCGCGCACGCCGCCCATCTCCGCGCGCGTCCACGCGTCGCCGCCCGGCAGCGCGCTCGCGAGCTGCGCGGCGAGGGCGAGCGCCACGGGCGCGGAGGCCGTCAAACGGCGCTCTCCAGGACGTCGTCCGTCAGCGCCGCGAGGTCCGCGACGACCGCGTCGGCGCCCGCCGCCAGCAAGACGTCGCGCGGGTACGACTGCGCCACGCCGATGCATCGCAGGCCCGCGCGCTTCGCGGAGGTGATGCCGCCGGTCGAGTCCTCGACGACGACCACTCCGCCGCGGTGATCGAGGCGGCGCAGCTCGTCGAGCCCGAGCAAGAAGGGCGCCGGATCCGGCTTGGAGGCGCGCGACTTCTCGGCGCTCACGATGAACGCGACGGCGTCGCGGACCCCCATCTTCTCGAGGGCGTAGACGATCTCGCGCTCCAGGGCGCCCGACACGATCCCCACGGGACCGCGGGCTGCTCGGCGTGCGACCAGCTCGGGCGCGCCCGGGAACGTCCGGAACGCCTCCTCGAACCGCGCCATGAACCGCGGCGCCTTTGCCGCGATGCACTGGCGGACCTCTTCCTCTCTCAGCGTGTGGCCATCCCGCGAGAGGGCGGTGCGGAAGACGCCCGCGTCGTCGAGGCTGAGATACCGATCGAGGTACTCCTGGTAGCCGATGGTGATCCCGTGCTTCGCCAGGACGTCGTTGAAGGCGGCGTGGTGCACCGGCTCGCTGTCGACCAGCACGCCGTCGAAGTCGAAGAGGGTCGCGATGACCATGCCATGGCCTCTTACTTGTCCGACCGCGCGAGGTCGAGGACCACGATGATGGCGCGACCGAACCGCGCCTGGATGGCGCGCGTCTCGGCCACGTAACCGTCGCGTCGGACGACGAGGGTGTGCGCGCCCGCGCGGACCTCCACCGAAAGCGGCGTCGGACCCGCCGCCGGCTTGCCATCCACCGAGACCGACGCCCCCCCCGGCTGGGTCAGGACCGTGACGGCAGACGATCGGTCGCGCAGCGACTGGCCTTCGCGCTCGGCCTCCGCGCGGTCCTGGGGCGAGAGGTCCTTGGACGCGAGGTAGGCCTCGATGCCGTCCGCGGCTGCTTCGGGGTCGTCCATCCGCTCCCGGCTCCGCGCGATGTTCCAGAGTTCGCTCGAGGGGCCTCCGGATCGATAGGCCGCCTGGAAGTATGCGATGGCGTCGGCGTACCGCCCGTCTCGAAAGCTGCGGACTCCCTCCTGGTCGAGCACGCGCGCCGCGACCACCGTCGCCCTTGCGGCCACTCCCTCGTCGCGCGGGCGCAGGCCGGGCGGATTGCAGGCGGCCGCGAGCAGAGCGACGGCAGGGAGGCGCGTGACGGCGGGACGCATCACGAGAGCTTCGACGATACGTCATGGGCCCGCCCGCGACCTCAAGGGATTCGCGCGCTGCCGCTCACGACGCGCTCGACGCGGGCGTGGTCACGGCGCACCCGGACGTCGACGAAGCCCTGCCGCTCGAACATCTCGCGGACGGCCGGCGCCTGGCCGAACCCCACTTCGACGGCGAGCAGCCCGCCGCCCGCGAGGTGCGTGCCGGCTTGCGCGACGATGGCGCGCAAGAGTGCCAGGCCTCCGTCGTCCGCGACGAGGGCGGCGCGCGGCTCGTAGTCCCGGATCTCGGGCTGAAGGCTCCGGATCTCGTCGGGGGCGATGTACGGCGGGTTCGCGGTCACCACGTCGAACCGCCACGACGGGTCGATCTGCGCGAAGAGGTCGCTGCGGCGAAGGGCGACGTTGTACGCCCCGAGGCGGAGCGCGTTGTCCCGGGCGACGGCGAGGGCGTCGTCGCTGAGATCCGAGGCAAGCACACGAGCTGTGGGCCGCTCCCGCGCCATCGTCACGGCCACGCAGCCCGTCCCCGTGCACAGGTCGAGGGCGCGCATCGACAGCGACACGGGCCGCGACCGTTCGAGGGCCTCGTCGACCAGCGTCTCGGTGTCGGGTCGCGGGATGAGCACGCGCCGGTCGACGCGGAACGTGCGCCCGTAGAACTCGCGCTGGCCCAAGATGTAGGCAACGGGCTCGCGCCCGCGCCGGCGCTTCACGAGGTCGCGGAACCGCGCGAGCTCCGGCTCCTCGAGCGGCCGCTTCGCGTCGACGATGAGCCGGATCCGTGTGGCCGACAGGGCGTGCCCCAGCAAAAGCTCCGCGTCGAGGCGCGGGCTCTCGATGCCCCGGGCGCGGAAGTCGTCTGTGGCCCAGCGAAGCACCGATTCGATCGTCCACTCGGGCGGCTGCGACTCGGATCCCACGAGAGTCCCGTCTGATAACTGGCCGACAGCTTCCCGCTACTGTGGTGACCGGTTGTTCGTCGACGGTGCGAGCCCGCTAGGCGCGCAAAGGCGCCGGGAAAGAGGCCCGCTGATTCTCTATCGTGCCCTCGCCGCTTTGGCGCCGTCGCCGATCTGCTAGATTGCCGGCCCTTGGACGCGCTCCCGCCGCCTCCGCCCGCCATCACCCAGCGCGCCGCAGGCGATATCTACCCGCGCGATCGCCGCGAGGCCGAGCTCTGCGCCAAGGCGAGCCATCCCGACTGGGTGTATCTCGGCGGCCTGCTCGTCCTCGACGCCGGCGCGATCTGGGGCGGAAGCTCCCAGGCCGTCAAGTACTCGGACAGCGTCCCCGTCCGGGCCGTCTTGGGGCCGGGGGTCATCGGGCTCACCTGGGGCGCGACCGTCGGCGGCGCGTGGATGGCGCTCCCGCAGTGCTCGCCGACGTGGGTCGGCGCGCCCCCGCCGGAGGGTCAGGTGCGTGAGCACTGGCCTCTCGCGCTCTCGCTCGCCATCCTCGCGGGGGTCACGGCGCCCGTCGTCAACGGCATCGCGATCGGATTCAGTCTTCCGGTGCAGTGGTCGGACTTCGAGCGCGAGATGCACTTGGTCGTCGCCGGCCTCGCCGGCTTCGCGGGCGCGTTCTTGCCGTACGCAATCCCACCGAGCACATGGTCCGCGGCGCGCGAGCTCGAGCACCTTCGCGTCATGTCCGACGGGCACTCGGCCTTCATCGGCTACGGACGCGAGTTCTGACACCTCGGTAGGTCGAGGCAGGGCCGGCGCGAGGCGCGTCAGCCTGCCGGCTTCAAGAAGCGGGCGAGGATCTTCTTCTCGCCCCAGCCGGGAAACACCGCCACCACGGCCGTCTCGCCGACGCTGACGACGCGCACCACCTCGCCCTCGCCGAAGCGATCGTGGCGCACGCGCGCGCCCCGGCGCAGCGAGACCTCGGGGACGTGATCGACGAAGAAATCGTGGTCGACGTACCGGCCGGCACCCTCTTCGACGCGGCCCGAAGGCGCCGCTCCGCCCTGCGGGTGCCTCCACGTGGGACGGGGCTCGTCGAGATCGCTCGCGTGGTCCACGTAGCGCGCGCGCGACCCCTCGCTCGCCATGGCCGCGGTCGACTCGTGCTGCGCCACCCCGGCGGGGAGCTCGCCGAGGAAGCGACTCGGCCGGTTCCACCGCGTCTTGCCGAAGATCTGGCGCATCTGGGTGTGCGTCATCGCGAGGTGCCGGCGGGCGCGCGTGATGGCGACGTACGCGAGGCGGCGCTCTTCCTCGAGCTCCTCGCGCTCGCCCGGGTCGATGCCCTTGTACGGGAACATCTCTTCTTCCATCCCGGTCAGCAGTACGTGCTCGAACTCGAGGCCTTTGGCCCCGTGCACCGTCATGAGCACCACCCGTCCCCCGTCGTCCACGCCGCCGTCCAGCGAATCGACGTCGCTCTGGAGCGTGACGCGCTCGAGGAAGCCCGCGAGGCTCGGCGGGTCGCCGGCGGCCTCCGCCTCGGCCTCGTAGTCCTGCATCGAGCTGGCGAGCTCCTGCAGGTTCTCGACCCGCGCGTCGCTCTCGGCGGTGTCTTCTTTCTCCAGCGCCTGGATGTAACCCGTCTCGGACAGCACCTGCGACAGCGCTTCGCTCGGCGGCAGCGACGCCGCGGGGGCGAGCGCCCTCAGCAGATCGCGAAAGCCGGCCACCTTCTTCTTTGCGGCGCCCGCGATGTCGGTGATCTCGTCGAGGCGTTCGAGGGCATCCGCGATCGAGGCCCCGTTCGCCGTCGCCCACGCACCGAGGCGCTCGACCGTCGTCTGCCCGATGCCGCGGGCCGGCACGTTCACGACGCGCAGCAGGTCGACGTCGCTCCGCGGATTGACCAGAACGCGCAGGTACGCGAGGGCGTCCTTGACCTCCGCGCGCTCGTAGAACCGGGTGCCGCCGATGATCTGGTACGGCAGCCGGGCCGCCCGCATCGCCTCCTCGAGCACGCGGGACTGGGCATGGATCCGGTAGAAGACCGCGATCTCCCGCGCGGGCGTGCCGGCCTCGCGTGCGCGGCGGATTGCGTCGACGACGAAGGCCGCCTCGTCGCGCTCGTCACGCGCCGCGACGACCCGCACGGCCTCGCCCTCGTCGTTCTCGGTCCAGAGCTCCTTGGGCTCGCGCTCGTACGAGCGCGCGATGACGCCCAGGGCGGCGGCCACGATGCGCGCCGTCGATCGGTAGTTTTGCTCGAGCTTGACCACCGTCCCGTCGGGGAAATCCTTACGAAAGTTCCGGATGTTGCGGACGTCGGCGCCGCGCCAGCGGTAGATGCTCTGATCGTCGTCGCCGACGACACAGACGTTGCGGTGACCGGACACGAGGTCGCGCACGAAGCGGTACTGCGTCGCGTTGGTATCCTGGAACTCGTCGACCAGCACGTAGTCGAACCGCCGCCGGATCCGGTCCCCCTCGGGGCCTTCGAGGATCTTCGCTACGAGGAGGATGAGATCCTCGAAGTCGACGGCGTTGGCGGCGCGAAGGCGCTCTTCGTACGTGCGAAAAAGGCGCAGCGCGACGTCGTCGATGTACGAGTGCGCCGCCGCGTCATCGGGGCCCCGCCCTTCTTGCTTGTGCTTGTGGATGTGCGCGAGGACGGCGCGGGGCGGGTAGCGGCGCTCGTCGAGGGCGAGCTCCTTCAGCGCTCGCGCGACGACGGCCTTCTGATCGGCGGTGTCGTAGATGACGAAGTTCGGCTGGACGCCGACGGCCGAGCCGTGCGCACGTAGGAGCTTGGCGCACGTCGCGTGGAACGTCCCGACCCAGAGGGCCCGCGCGAGCTCGGGGCCGCAGAGGCGCTCGAGGCGGCTGCGCATCTCGCCTGCGGCCTTGTTGGTGAACGTGACGGCCAGGATGCGCCAGGGCGGGACGCGCAGGCCCGCGAGCAGATTGGCGATCCGGTACGTGATGACACGCGTCTTGCCGCTGCCCGCCCCCGCGAAGACGAGCAGGGGCCCGCGGGTATGCTCGACCGCCGCCGCCTGAGGCTCATTGAGGTCCGCCTCGAACACGAGTGGTGCAACCTAAGCGCGCAGCCCAGGGGCGTCTAGCACTTCAGACATAATCCTCGGGGGTGAACCGCACGTCGGCGACGCCATTTTCCTGCATCTTCGCGCGGAGGGCGTCGACGACGATCGAGACGACGTCGTATCGCGTGCTCGGAGCGTAGTATTCGTCTTTCCGGACGGACGGGAGAGACACGAGGCGGGCTTCGATCGCGTCGCGCTCGCCTGGATCGAGCTCGAAGTGCGCGTGCCAGCCCTCTGCCTCGCCCTGGAGCAGGGCTTCTCGCGCCATCCCGATCGGGTTGAACGCGCAAAAGACCGTCGAGAGGAGGAGCCGCCATCCCGGACGCTCGCCCTCGGCGCTCCAGAACGCGCCGAACTCGCGGCGGATGACCTCTCCCAGGTACGCTCCCGCTGCCGACTCCACGAGCTCCGCGAGCTCGGGCCGCTCGCCAAGCTCCTCCTGCGCCTCGCGTACCCAATGGTCGACGAAGCTGAGGGTGTCGGGGGCAAAGTCGAGCGTTGCCCCGTAGCGCGCTCGCACGAAGCGGACGCACGCTGCGGCAAGCTCGGCCACCTGGGGCGGAGCGGGTTCGCTGGCCTCCGGGCCGGGCTCGGGGGGCGGCTCGAGCCCGTACTCCTCGTCGCTGTCGCCAAGATCCATGGGGGATGACGCCGCGTCATCCTCCTCGCCTGCGGGCAAATCGCGATGTCCAGGCGAAAGCGCCCGCGCGGCCCCCGCGACGTCGTCTGTCTCTTTTCGTTGCTCCGCCATAGCCGCCTTTGCCCCAAAAGGCGTAAGCTCGAAAGCTTGGACCTGCAAGCTTGGACCTGCAAGGACGAGAGCGCGAGCATGGGGAAACACTGGCGGCTTAGGGCACATCGCTCTACGGTGCATTGAGTCGATGCGTCTCGGTATCTTCAGCGACATCCACGCCAACCTCGAGGCGTTCTCCGCGGTGCTCGAGGCGTACCGGACGGAGGCCATCGACATCTACTACTGCCTGGGCGACACCGTGGGGTACGGCGGCTCGCCCAACGAGTGCGCAGACCTCGTGCGCGAGACCGCGAAGAAGACGATCCTCGGCAACCACGACGCCGCGGTGAGCGGCCGGATGGACTACTCGTACTACTACGAGGCGGCCCGCCACGCGCTCGACGCGCACGCCTCGATGCTCTCCGAGAAGAACATGGCGTGGCTCAAGAGCCTTCCGTACGAGGAGAAGCTCGACGACATCAACGTCCTTCTCTGCCACGGCTCGCCCGTCCGGCTCGAGGAGTTCGAGTACATCTTCGCGCCCGAGCAAGCGCGCGAGTGCCTCGCCATCTGGGACAAGATCGGGCACATCACGCTCATCGGCCACTCGCACCTGTGCAAGGTGTTCGCGCTGAGCTCCGGCGGCACGGTCGAAGAGCTGCCCGCCGTCGACTTCGACCTCGCGAACGACAAGAAGTACATCGTCAGCGTGGGCTCCGTCGGTCAGCCGCGCGATTTCGACAACCGCGCGAGCTTCACCGTCTACGACACGGCGCGCAAACGCTTCGAGTTCAAGCGCATCGAGTACGACATCGAGCTCGCGGCCGACAAGGTGCTTCGCGCCCGCCTCGAGCGCAACTTCGCGCACCGCCTCTTCATCGGCGTCTAAGAACGCGCGCCATAACCGCGCGATACCTTCGCGATTTCGCGGTCGGGGGTCGTCACCGTACGGGAGTACGGCTCCTCGCCCCGCCCGCGAGCTCGCTCGGTCTCGCGCGGTTCTGGCACGCGTTCTTCCCGCTGGTTTGAGGGGTTGGACCGCGTCACGCGCCGTGAGAGACGAGGGGGCGGAGCCGAGTCGCGTACGAACATCTCTGAGCGGAGCATTTTCTTGGCTCGCTGGTGCGCCCCCGAGCTGGAGGCTCTCGCGAGCATGTCCGAGCGGAGCATCTTCTCGGCTCGCTGGTTCGCCCCTGAGGTAGAGGCGCTCGCGAGCATGTCTGAACGGAGCATCTTCTTGGCTCGCTGGTGCGCTCCTGAGCTGGATTCGTGCACCGCAGCGGAGAAGCGGCAAGCGCTCTTGTCATCCTGAGTAGGCGAAGCGAACGAAGGAGCCCGGAGGGAGTGAGGTGGGGTCCCTCGCTTCGCTCAGGATGACGGTGGGAGGGATGGCCGATGCCCCTTCTTCACTCTCTCTTGGCGTCCCTGGCGTCCTGGCGGCTCTCCTCTCGCCATCCACGACGGCACTCTCGGAGACGTGCAGGATCCCGAGACGGGAAGTGCGGCGCGTCGCGTGTTCTCTAGTTCGGCTTGGGGCGGCTCGGTCGCTTTTGGCCGTCTTTTGCGAACGTGCGGTCCCAGCTCGCGCGGTAAGCAGGGGAGGCGACCTGGGGGGGGCCGCCGGCGGACTTGGATGGGCCGGGCGGCGCCGTGTAGTCGACCTTTACGTCGTAGAGCTGGTTGCTGTCGGCACGCTCGACGAGTCGGACGATCTCCCCGCCGGGCGCGATCGGCTGCCCCTCGCGGAGCGGACGCACCTCGCCCGCTTCGACCTGGCCGGGCCGTGCGCGGAGCACTCGCGCGCCCTTGCCGTCCACCGTCGCGCCGTGGACGAGGACCACGTCGAACGGTTCGCCCGCGTCCTTCTTGTGCGGCGTGTCCGACGCCATCTCGCTCGAAGCGTAGCGCAGATTAGGGCGCGCCACCGTTCGGGGCGACGTCGTCCTCGTGCCGCGCTGCGGCGGCCACGATGTCGGCCGCGGTCACGACGTCGTGCACGAACGTGGTGCCCTCGAGGTGAATGGTGGGGTTCCCCGGGCCGAGCGGGCCGTCGACCGTCAGAACGACGGCCCCTCCGCGCTCCCGCCCGAGCTTGCCGATGTGGAGCGTGAGGCCCGGGGCCGCCGAGGGCTGCATCACCAGGAGCGGCTGTCCCGGGAGCTGAAGCTGCAGTCGTCGGACGCGGGCGTCGACCGCGTCGGCGCTTCCGCGAGGGACCACGACCTCGATTCCGAAGGTGGCGGCTCCCATCGGCGGCGGCGCGAGATACGCCGGCTCATCGTCGGTCAGCGTGCCGAGAATGAACGACAGGCCGGTACGATCCTCGACCAACACCGTTCCGCCCTCGAGCTCGTGCGTCAGGTCGATCGTCCTCGATGGGGGCGGCCCGCCGCCGTCGTCGACGCGGTCGACGCGCAGGGTCGCCGCGGGCCGGACATAGGCATCCGCGTGCACCCCGGGGGTTGCCGCCGACAGCGCGGATTGCCACCGCGCGACCTTGCGGGTGCATCGCTCTCGCTCCGTGCGCGAAAAGAGTTTCTGGCACCCCGCGGCGTCGCGGGCGAGCAGCGCCACGCACGCCGTGCGCTCTTGGGGATCGCTCACGGCGCCGCAGAGGGCCACGCTGCGAGCGGCGACGGCCACGCACGCGGTGTCGCGTCCGAGCGGGGGCCTCTTCGGCTGCGCCCACGGGCAGAGACCTGGGTCCGCGTGGAGCTCGGCGACCGTGGCTCGGCAGCGCGTCCGGAGGGAAGACGCGGCGATCTCCCGACATCGCTTCGCGTCGCCCGACTTGGCCGCGTCGATGACGCGGCAGGCGTCCGCAAAGAACGTGTCGTAGCCAATCGCGTCGAGCGCATCACCAAGCATTGGGTCGATGCGCGTCCGTTGCTGCACGCACGCGTCGACGGTGGTGAACGCCTCGAGGTCGGCGCGGAGATCGCCCGGCGGCGCCGCGGGATCGAGCTTCGGCTCGAACTCCGAGGCGTCGACGTCGAGGGCCTTCGCCACCGCCTCGACAGGCGCTCTTTTGGGTTCGAACCGCCGCAGCGTTGCCGCGTCCTCGCTCTTGTCGCAGGCCGTGCCAAAGCACGCGACGGAGCACGCGGCCAAGAAGATGCTCGAAAGCCTTTCGAGCCACTCCTTTCTTGAAAGCTGAACGGATTGACAGTATAGATGCTCCAAAGCCGCCTGCGAGGCTAGCGCAGCACCCCTCCTTCTGAGTCGAGGACTATGGCCATGGACGACACCAAGAACAAAGGCAAGGCGATCGACCTCGCCGTCGCCTCCATCGAAAAGGAGTACGGCAAGGGCTCCATCATGCGCCTCAAAGACGGCGTGAGCATGACGGAGGGGATCCAGACGATCTCCACGGGAAGCATCGGCCTCGACATCGCGCTCGGCGTGGGCGGCTACCCCAAGGGCCGCATCATCGAGATCTATGGCCCCGAGTCGAGCGGCAAGACGACGCTCACCCTCCACGCCATCGCCGAGGTGCAAAAGACGGGCGGCGTCGCGGCGTTCATCGACGCCGAGCACGCGCTCGACCCGAGCTACGCCCGCAAGCTCGGGGTAAAGACGGACGAACTCCTCGTCAGCCAGCCAGACTACGGCGAGCAGGCGCTCGAGATTGCCGACATGCTCGTGCGCTCGGGCGCCGTCGACGTCATCGTCATCGACTCCGTGGCCGCCCTCGTGCCCAAGGCCGAGATCGAAGGCGACATGGGCGACAGCCACGTCGGCCTCCAGGCACGCCTCATGAGCCAGGCCCTGCGCAAGCTCACGGCAACCGTCGCGCGGTCAAACTGCCTGCTCGTCTTCATCAACCAGATTCGCATGAAGATCGGCGTCATGTTCGGCAGCCCGGAGACGACAACAGGCGGCAACGCCCTCAAGTTCTACGCGAGCGTCCGCCTCGACATCCGCCGCATTGGCGCCATCAAGGAGGCCGCCGTGTCGGGGGGCAAGGATCCCGCCGTCGTCGGCAACCGCACGCGGGTCAAGGTGGTGAAGAACAAGATGGCGCCGCCGTTCCGTGAGGTGGAGTTCGACATCCTCTATGGCCATGGCATCTCGCGATCGGGCGACTTGGTCGATCTGGCGTCCGAGGCGGGCATCATCGAGAAGAGCGGCGCCTGGTTCTCGTTCGGCAGCGAGCGGATCGGGCAAGGCCGCGAGAACGCCAAGCTCTATCTCGAACAACACCCTGACGTGATGGCCAAGGTCGAGGCGCTGGTCCTCACCAAGCACGGCATCAAGCGAGGCGCCACGGTGGCGCTCATGACGGGCCCGTCGAACGGTACGGCGCCCGAGGGGTTGTCAAAGAAGGCATCCACCGCGTCCGCATCCAAGCCGAGCAACTAGTCGTGGTCGAGGGGAGCGCCCTCCGCTCCCCTCGAGCTCCCCACCGGATTTGGTTGTGAAATACGCTCTAGTCCTGGAGCCTGCCGGTCTCGGGATGACAGCGAAAGAGGGGCCGTGTTAGCCCCTCACCAGCCCCGATGAAGCTCTACGTCATGCGCCATGGGCCGGCGGAAGATCAATCGAGCAGCGGGCAGGATGGGGACCGCGCGCTGACGGCATCCGGGCGCGAACGTGTCCGGGCGGTCGCCAAGGTCCTCGTCGACGTGGAGGAAGTGCCCCTCGCCATCATCACGAGCCCTCTCGTCCGCGCCGTTCAGACTGCCGAGGTCGTCGCGATGGTGACGCGGGTCGGACAAGGCAAAGGCTCGGTGGAGGTCCGACGCGAGATGTCGCCCTCGGGCAACGCCGCGGCGCTCGTGAATTCGCTCGTGGCAGAGGGTCGCAAGCGGGCGATGATCGTTGGCCACGAACCCGACCTCGGCGATCTGGTGACCACCCTGCTGGAAGATGGGTCCTTCCGGCGCGGGTTCGAGAAGGCGATGGTCGTGGGCCTTCAAGTCGCGGTCCCCGCCACCCGTCAAGGGCAGCTCTCCGCCGAGGCCGGACGTCGCACCCGACTCCGCTTCGTCCTCGACCCGAAAGCCCTCCGCCTCGACCCCGACCTGCGCGCCCTCACCTAAGTCGTTGCGAGGGCGCGCCGGCCTGGCATCGATGACCAGCCCCGAGCGACGGCCCCGTGGCAAAAAGAGCCCACTAGCAACCACCTTGGCGTGCTTGCCGAACTGCTCCGAAAGCGGGCCCGTGGGGGCTGGCTACCCCGAAGATATCTTATCGATACTACTGCACTTTGTTCCGTTCCTTGACACCTACCCCCCCTTCCTCTAACCGGCTGACAGGAGACCACGGATGGGCAGTCGCAGCGTCGTGCCCCTTCTCTACACCGGTCGTGCCGGTGCCCCCCGGATGGCCGGTGGCCGAGGTCTCGCGATGGCGCGGGCGCAGGTGGCCGCAGCCATCCGGATCCCCGAGCGGGTCGGGGCCCAGCTTCGGCTGGTGTTCCCGTCGGCCTCGCCCCGGCTGTTCGTACACGAGGGGGCGCGGCAGGCGCTCGAGCGCAAGCTCCGGATGGCCTTCCCGGGCCCCGTCATCCTCTCCATCACCGACAACCGGCACTCGATCATCACGCACCGCGTCCAGCGCGGGGTGCTGCACGCGCGCGTGCACCATATGTTCCTCGACGCTCCGGCCACCGTGGTCGACGCACTCGTGCGCTACGTCACCCGGGGCGACCGCGAGGCCAGCGCCGTCCTCGGCGATCACATCGATTCGAACGGCTTCCGCCTCGCACGGCGCAAGCGCGACGCCCCCCTGACGACGAAGGGCAAGCACCACGACTTGCTCGAGCTCTTCACCAGCATCAACGAGCGCTACTTCGGCGGCACGATCCATGCGCTCATCACATGGGGCAAACGGCCCACGGTCCCGAGCAAGCACCGCCGCACCATCAAGCTGGGAAGCTACAGCGCCGTCGATCGTTTGATCCGCGTGCACCCCGCGCTCGACCACCCCTGGGTGCCCCGGTACTTCGTGGCCTACGTCGTCTATCACGAGATGTTGCACCACGTGATCCCGGGGAGCCGTGGGCTCGGGCGCGTCAATCTCCACCCGCCGGAGTTCAAGGAACGTGAAAGACAGTTCCGATACTTCGAGCGCGCGATGGAATGGGAGACTCGTCACGTCGGACGCCTGCTCCGGGCCTGACGGTCGGTCTGCCCGGCGGCTGCGACCGCGCGGCCCACGACCCGCGCTGTCCGGGGCGTTGGCGTCGGTCATGCTCGCCGTCATTGTCTTCGCGCTGTCGTGCGCGCCGCCGAAGAGGGGCCTGAGCTCGCCGGGCTTCGAGAGCGTCGCTGCCCCTCCGCAGCGGGACCGCGCGGCCGAGGAGCGCGCCTTGGCCGAACGACGCGTCGTCGAGGCAGCGCATGCACCAGCGGCCGCGCACCGGGTGGCCACGATTGCGGGCCGCGCCGTCGGGCCCATGGCCGCCCGGTCCGGTTCGTTCGGCGTGGTCGTGTGGATCGTGGCGGCGGCAACAGGGACGGGTCGCGTGCTCCGCGCGGTCCCGACGACGTCCGATGGGGCGCCCGCGGCCGAGCCCCGCGACCTGGCCCCCGTCTCTCAAGAGGCTACGTCGCTGGTCGTCCGGCCGGCGGGGCAGACGGGCGGTTGGCTCGTTGCGTGGACTTCGCTGCTCGATCGCGGCGAGTCGCTCTCCGCCGTTGTCCTTGCTCCCGACGCGAGCGCCCGCGGCGAACCGGTCGACCTCGAGCGGACCATGGACCACATCCGATGGGTCGACTGTGTCCCCACGGCGCACGGCGCGATTGTCGTGTGGGCGGCGGAGACGTCGAACGGCGACGCGGACATCCTGAGCGTCGCCATCGACACAAAAGGAAAGGCGCGTGGGATGCCCGTCCGGGTCGCTCGCGGCGTCGACCGCTGGCAGGCCGTGCCGGCGGGCGACGGTGCGGCGCTCGCGCTCGTCGCGGCGCACCCTCCCTCGAACGACGATGCCCGTAAGACGAGCCGGCTCACCTGGCTCCGCCTCGACGCCGACGGGCGCACGGCAGGCGACGCCGTCGTCATCGATTCGAAGACCGTCGTCGGCGGCGACGTCGATGTCGTGGGCATCCAGGGAGCCTGGATCCTCGCGTGGGACGACCGAAGCGCGGAAGACGTCCAGGTGATGCTGGCCGCGATCGACTCGGCGGGGCACGTTCGTGGGCCATCGCGCGCCCTCAACAGTGTCGGCGGCTCCTCGCTCGTCGGGCTCGCGGCGATCGACAACGGCGCCGCCCTCGTGTGGGAGTCGCCACGTACCCGCCCCCGGCCGACGCGCACACTGAACCTGGCCAACATCACGCTCGACCCGTCGCCGGAGGCCCGCACGGCGACGTCCTTCGACGTCGCGTCGGAGTTGGCGCCAGAATTTGCCGGCGCCGGCTCCGGGTATGCCCTGATGGCCTCGACGCGAACGTGCTTGAGCGACTCGGCAGCACCGGGATGTCCAGGGACGGTGGGCCCCACCTTCCTCAAATTCGACTCCCGGCTCGGCCTCGCTCAGGTCGAGCCGATCCTCGTACCGGGTGCCGACCGCACCCCGACGGCGCCGCCTTCGCTCGCTTGGAGCCTGCGATGCGGAGCCGGCCCATGCACGGCCCTCGAGGCGTCACGCGGATTGCCCACGGAGGTGTTTGCCGTGGACTTCGCCGAGCGAAAATCGCCCTACGTGACGCCGCCGGCCCCCGTCCACGCCGAGGGCGCCCCTCGCGTCACCGCCGTGGAGACCGTGGCGTCGGGCCGCCCCTTCGAGGATCTCGCGGTCGACCGGCTCGGGGACTCCATCCTCGTCGCGACCCTGATCCCTGCCGGCGCTTCGTCCGGCGGGGCCGAGGGCGCCCGATCGCGCGACGCGGTCATCACGCTTCGCACGCTCGACCGCGACGGCCGCCCGCAAGGGGTTCCCAGCACGCTCACGTCGCGGGCGATCGCGGCAGGCGGGGTGGCCATCGCCGCCGGCCCGACACCGGAAGACGGTGCCGCGGTTGCGTGGGTCGGCCTCGACGCCCACGACCCGCAGGTCCACCTCGCCCACCTCGACCGCCGCGGGCGCCGCAACAACGAAGTCCAGCTCACCACCGCCAAGGGCGACGCGAGCAGCGTGGCCATCGCATGGGCCGACGACGGGTGGCTCGTCGCGTGGGTGGACGCGCGCGACGGCAACGGCGAGGTGTACGCCACTCGGGTCGACCGCGACTTGGCCCGCGTCTCCCGCGAGGAACGCATCACGAACGCCCCCGGGGACGCGAGCGACGTCTCCCTCGCGCGCAGCGGCGACGCCGCGTGGGTCGCATGGAGCGATCCGCGCGACAATCCGCGGGACGAGGTCTCGGACATCTACGTGGCCGCGATTCGCACGCGGGACGCCAAGCGCGTCGGCGACGAGGCGCGCGTTCTCGAGACGGCAACGAACTCCCGGTCCCCACAGCTCGCGGCGCTCGACGGCGGCGAGGGGGCGGTTCTCGCCTGGATCGAAGAAGCGCCGGCGGACCTCGAGGGGCCCGGCGCCGCGTTCGTCGCGCGGATCGACCGGGTCGCGCACGTCGTCGGCACGCCCACCGAGCTTCCCATGGTGAGCGCTGGCCGGCCCACGACGGTCGCCCTGGCCCGGCCCGCCCGCGGTGCCGGGGCGCTGCGTGCCGTCGTGGCCCGGTCGACGGCCGACAGCGTCCAGATCGACGCCGTGCTCGTCGGGATCGACGGCGCGCCGGCCAGCCGCCCCTACCCGCTCGTCGACCTCGACGCCCCCCCGACCTTCGAGGTCGCCCTCGCCTTCCCCCGGGACGACGTCTACTTCATCGATATCGGCGACTCGCCAGCGGACCACCGGGTGCGCCGGGCGGGGGTCTCTTGGCGTTAGTTAACGGGATACCCGGTTCACCATGTGCACTCGCTCCCGCTTGGGGGGTGTGGGGGGGTGCGGCGCGCGCGCTCCCCCCACGCCCGCAGGGTCGCCCGCGAGCGCGAGTGCACATGGTGAACCGGGTATCC
>Ga0302325_10013495_pt1 | contig 17417 bp, 21 predicted proteins | sample Palsa_T0_2_FD_201948 | JGI IMG/M metagenome (GOLD analysis project Ga0302325, IMG submission 201948) | Peat permafrost microbial communities from Stordalen Mire near Abisko, Sweden - Palsa_T0_2 | ecosystem: Environmental > Terrestrial > Soil > Palsa > Peat permafrost | place: Sweden: Abisko... | reverse complement strand
TGCCCTGCCCCGGCACCTCCCCTCTCCGTACCAGTCCGCGCACGTCGCTGTCAACGCAGCGGCGGATCCGCGAATCACCGGGATCCGGTGAAGACCTCTCACCTTCCTGACGGCGAGCCTTAGTCAGTCGCGAAGGCGAGCACGGCCGCCAGGGGACGTGCCCCAGATTCAAGGGAGATACCGTGACCTCACCAGCATCCGGCGACGGGCACCCCGACTACGCGCCCGTCCCCCCGTCCGCGCTCGGCCCGGCCCTCAACGACCAGGGCTACTACGTCGGGCGGGTCGAGCGGAACCTGTACTGGGTCACCGACGGCGTCTACAACTCGGCCTTCCTGACCACCGCCGACGGCGTGATCCTGTTCGACGCGCCCCCGTCCATCGGGGGCAACCTGCAGCGCGCGGTGGACGAGATCGCCGCCGCCAACGGCGTCAGCAACCGGGTGACGCACCTGGTCTACTCGCACCACCACGCCGACCACGGCGCCGGATCCTCGCTGTTCGGGGATGTGGTCAGGATCGGGCACGAGGACACCCGGCGGCTGCTGCTGCGCGACGACGACCCGGCCCGGCCGGCCCCGGAGGTGACGTTCGCCGACAGCTACACGCTGGAGGTGGGCGGCGAGCGAGTCGAGCTGGCCTGGCACGGCCCCAACCACACGCCGGACAACATCTACATCCACTTCCCCGACCACGACACCCTCATGTTCATCGACGTCGTCAACGCCGGCTGGGTGCCGATCTACAACACCAACCTCAGCGAGGACGTGATCGGCTACATGGGGGCCCCGGACATCGCGCTGTCCTACCCCTGGACCCACCTCATCTCCGGGCACGTCGGCCGGCTCGCCACCCGCGACGACGTCGCGGTCCACCAGCAGTACATCGCCGACATCGAGGCCAGCTCGCGGGAGGCGCTGGCGTCGGTCAACCCGGTGCCGTACTACGTGGACGCGGGGGCGAATGTCTGGCTCGGGATCAAGGGCCACCTGAACGCCGTCACCACCGCCGCCGCCGCGCCCGTCATCGCCAAGTACACCGGCGTGCTGGCGGCCGCCGACATCGAGGAATTCACCTACACGACCACGTTCGCGATCATGCAGTCGCTCCGCCTGGACAAGGGCCCGAGCGGACCGGTTCACCCCTGACCGCAACGCTCCGGGGCCGGGACAACTCCCGGCCCCGGAGCGTTGATATGCCTTCGCAACTACGGTGATACAGGACTGGCCGGCTGAAGGTCTGGCCAGCGAGGTCGCGCCCCTGCACGTGCACCACGCGGATGACGAGGCGTGGCACGTGGTGTCCGGGGCGCTGCGGTTCCGGTTCTCGGATGAAGAGATCGTCGTCGGGGCTGGCTCGACCGTGTTGGTGCCCGCGGGCGTGGCGCATACTTTCGGTAACGCCGGGCCTGAGCCATCGCGGTACATCATTATCCTGCCTGCGCGCCTTGATGCGCTGATCAGTGCGCTGCACGAGGCGGACCGGGCGGAGCACGCGTCGATCTACCTCCGGTATGAGTCCGTGCTTCTGGAATGGCGAAGCGGTGGTGCCGGCTGGCTACAAAGGCTTTGATTTTTCGAACGGTCCGGGGCGACTGTCTGCCGTCCCGCTGTCACTCCTTGGTGAGGCGGTCGGTCAGCACGATGTCCACGATCGCCGGGACGGTTTCGGTCCTGGCCCAGTCGCGCTGCAGCTCGCAGGCGAGGGAGACCCAGCTGATCGGCTGACCGCCGGCCTGGGTCACCCGCTCTAGGCCGGCCCGGTGCGCCTCGACCGAGGTGCCGGCGATCGCGTCGACGACCGGGTAGACCTCGTACCCGTCGTGCAGCGCATCGAGCGCGGTGAAGGCCATGCAAACCTCGGTCCAGAGGGCGCAGATGACCAGCTTCCTGCGGCCGGTGGCGCGGACGGCCTGGAGGAACTCGACGTCCTCCCAGGAGTTGACCGTGGTCCGGTCGAGCGGCTTGTCGTCGGCCAGCAGGTCGGCGAAGGCCGGCAGGGTCGGGCTCTGGCCGTTGGCGACGTTGACGGTCGAGTGTACGACCGGGACCCCGAAGGCCTTGATGGTTCTGATCGTCGAGACGGCGTTCTTCGTCAGCAGCCCGGGGTCCATCGACCGGATCGTGGCCAGCTGCGACGCTTGGTAGTCGATGAACAGGAAGGCCGAGTTCTGCGGGGTGAGGAAATGGTCGGCGAGCGGGTCGCGAATGGGTGCGCAGGTCATCGATGAGCTCCTTTTTCGTTCAGCGGGCGTAGGCGCGCTGGTAGATGTGCTCGGCGAGCATGATCACGGTCATGTTGGAGGTGGCGGAGGGAGCCTCGGGGATGATCGAGGCGTCGACCACCCGCAGCCCGCTGACGCCGCCGACGCGGCCGACGGAGTCGACGACGGCCCACGGGTCGCCCGGTCCGCCCATCGGCACGCTCGAGGTGGGATGGCCGTAGATCGCCAGATTGTCAGTGATGATCTGGGCGAGGGCTTGGTCGTCGGCGACGGCCTCGCCCGGGGTCAGCTCGGCCGCGACGAACGGCGCGAAGACCGGGTTGCGGCCGATCGCGCGACCGATCTTGACCCCCTCGAGCAGGCGGCGGGCGTCCCGGCCGGTGCCGAGGTAGTTCGCGTCGATCAGCGGGGCGTCGCCGGGGTTGCGGCTGGCCAGCTTCACCGTGCCGGTCGACTCGGGCCGGGTGAGGGCCGGCATGATCACGATCGCGCCGCCGGTCGGGCTGAAGGACGCGTCCATCAGGTGGGTCGCGGTGACGTGGAGGTCAAGCTCGCCGGGGTCGGCCTCCCCCGAGGCCGTCCACAGCAGGGATCCGACCGCGGGGCTCATCTTCAGGCACCCGGGCGCGAGCGCGTAGGCGTTGTAGTAGCCGGGCTGGTCCTGCAGTCGCTGGCCGACCGGCAGGTCGGCGACGACGCCGATGCCGATGCCGAGGGCGGTCAGCTCGTCGGCCGGGCCGACGCCGGAGCGCAGCAGGATGGCCGGGCTGCCGTAGGTGCCGCCGGAGAGGATAACCTCGCGGCCGCGGTAGACCGTGCCGTCGGCGGCCAGGACGCCGGTGGCGGTCGCCCCGTCGAACAGCACCCGGTCGACGTTGACGTCGCCGCGGATGGTCAGGTTGGGCCGGCGTCGGACCTGCTCGGTGAGGTAGACCAGCCCCACGTTCTGCCGGACTCCGTCGACCACGTCGACCGGGTACCCGTCGGCGCCGTCCTGCTCGGCGCCGTTGAAGTCGTGCACCCGCGGGAACCCCTGCGCGACCGCTGCCTCCACGAACCCGAGCAGGGACGGCGTCAGCTCGTCGTCGGTGCGCTGCCGGATCGGCTGCGGGCCGGTCCGGCCGTGATAGGCGTCGTCGCCGGTCGGGGTGTTCTCGAGCTGCTTGTAGACCGGAAGCACGTCGTCGAACGACCAGCCTTCGGCGCCGTGGGCGCCCCACCGGTCGAAGTCGGCCGCGCGGGACCGCAGCGCCACCGCCGCGTTCACGGCCGAGCTGCCGCCGACGACCTTTCCGCGCGGAGTCGGGATCTGCGACTGGCCGGAGCCATGCGAGGTGTAGCCCCAGTCGTGGGCCGGGTCCGCGATCGTGTTCGCGTCGAGCAGCGCGGGCGGGTACGCGCCGGGGTCGTAGGCGGGGCCGGCCTCGAGCAGCAGGACCGTCCGGGCGGGGTCTTGGCTGAGGCGGGCCGCGAGGACCGCGCCCGCTGAGCCGCCGCCGACGATGATGACGTCGGCTGCCTCGGACACGTCAGACATGTCGATCTCCTTCCTCGGTGATCCCGTCCTCTCCCAAGACTCGCCGCCAGCGAGGTGACCGGCCGTCACTCGATCCCGGTGATTCAGCGAATCACTGTGATCCGGCGACGACTTCTCACCCCAGCAGCGCCGAGTCCGGGACCATGAGCACCGAGCAGCGAGCCAACCTGGAAGCCGCCCTGCGGAAGTCAGCCGTTCCGTCCGGCATCAGCGTCAGCGAGCAGCGGCGGCTGCTCCGGGAGTTCGCGACGGCGCAACCGCCGCCTGCCGACGTGACCGCTGCTCAGTCCTGAGCTGCTGGCCGGGCGGGTCCCGGACTACACGGCGGGTCAGGACCCTGCCCTTCCGCTGATCAGTCCCGTATTCGCGGACTTGTCCGGTCTGCCTCCGCTGATCATCCAGGGCGGGACGCATGAGGTTCTCCTCGACGACGCTCTGCGCCTGGCGCAGCGCGCCGCCTGGCCGAGGTCACCCTGGACATCACCCCCGGGTTGCCGCACGTCTTCCAGACCGACCTTCCATGCAGTCCCCGACGAAGCAGTCGCGGCCCTGGACAGAGCCGGGCGGTTCCTGTCGGCGCACTTCGCGGGCGCCGGTCAGGCGTCATAGCGAGGCCGAACGGGCGGGCGCTGACGCGGGGGCCAGCGCCCGCCCGATACCGGGTCAGGGCGCGTCCCGGTCGTACCGACGGTCGGGCGAGGGAAAGTGCCTTGTCAGCTGCGCGAGGGCGGCGTCGTCGAGGGTCACATCGGAGGCTGCTAGGTTCTCGGCCAGGTGGACGCGGGTCCGGGTGCCGGGAATGAGCAGGACGTTCGGGGCGAGGCCGAGCAGCCAGGCCAGCGCGATCTGGGCCGGCGTCGCCTGCAGCCGCGCTCCCAGCGCCGCGAGCACGGGGCTGGTGAGCAGGTGGTTGCGAGCGGGGCCGGGCAGACCAAGCGGGCAGAATGGGACGAAAGCGATGCCGCGCTTGACGCACTCCGCCAGGACGTCGGCCGATCCCTGGTCGACCAGGTTGAACAGGTTCTGCACGCAGACGATCTCGGTCTGCTCGACGGCGCGCACCAGCTGCTGCCGGGAGACGTTGCTCAGCCCGACGCCGTCGATCAGCTTCTCCTCCCGCGCCTTGGCCAGCGCGGCCAGCTCGGCGTCGAATCGATCGCCCGGCGGCTCGGCCGGGTCGATCATGCGCAGGTTCACCGCTGCCAGCCTGCTGACCCCGAGGGTGACCAGGTTGTCCTCGATCCCCTGGCGCAGCTGGTCCGGTTCGCCGCGCCGCGTCGACCCCCCGGCCGAGCCCGGGCGGGCCGCCACCTTGCTCACGATCGCCAGGTCGTCCGGGTAGGGGCGCAGTGCCTCGCGGATGAGCCCGTTCACGGTGCCCGCGCCGTAGAACTGAGCGGTGTCGATGTGGTCAATCCCGGCCTCGACCGCCGCCCGCAGCACCAGCAGCGCCTCGTCGCGGTCGCGCGGCGGACCGAAGACGCCGTCGCCGGCCAACTGCATGGCGCCGTAGCCGACGCGATGCACCCGCCACTGGCCGAGCGCGAACGGCCCGCCCAGCTGAATCATGCGTGGACCTGCGAACCCTCGCCGAGGTCAAGGCGGATCGACTCGAGGAGCACGAACGCGGTGCTGGCGGTGTAGACGTCGACGGCGGCCAGGACGCCGAGGTACTTCTTGATGACCGGCGCGGACGCGTAGGCGACCTGCGCGGCCTGGTACTGCTGGACTGCCGCCCATTCGTTGTCGCCGTACTTGGCGAAGTACGGGGTCGGGTCGATCGTCGTCAGGGCGCTCGTGACGCCGGCGATGATGTCCTTCACGTACTGCTGGTAGAGGACCATGTCGTCACGGGTGCCGATACGTCCCATATGGCCGCCGATGAAATGCTTCCACGGATAGGCCATGGCCACGTCGGCGGCGGCGATGGACCCCTGGACGTCCTCGTTCAGGTTGAAGCTGTCGAACGGCACCCAGCGCGGCAGGTTGATGTCCACCAGCATGAGCGTGTCGTGGTCAGGGAAGTGGATGTAGGTGTTGTCGGCGGTGTGGTTGGTGCCGCGCCACGCCAGGTCCACCCGCTCCCCGCCCACCCGCAGCGGGTAGCTGGTTTCGTAGGTGACGTCGGGCAGCGGCCTGGTCGGGTCGTCCTCGCTGGCCAGCAGCTGCTTCGTCTGGATCTGGCCGATCCGGACCACGTCCTTGCCGAACAGCGACGAGGCGCCGAGGTGGTCGGCGTGGTGGTGGGAGTAGACGATATGAGTGACCTTGTTGGACACCCCGTTGTCGGACGCGATCTGGTCGATCGCCCGCTGCAGGTTGTGGCCGATGGTCGGGGGTGCGTCGAACAGGACGACTCCCTCGCTGGTGGTCAGGAACGCCGCCTGGTAGGTGGCGTCGGTGACGTAGTAGAGGTTCCGCTCTACCCGTCCCACGTAGTAGCCATCGGCGTTGACGGCCGGGCCGAGCGCCGATGTCGGGATGGGCGCGAAGTCGGGCAGCGTGCTGGCCGATGCCGGGTCGGCCAGTGCGCCGGCGGCCAGGGCCGCGACGGTGGGGACGGCCGCGAGGGCCGCGCCGCGGGCAAGGAAGGAGCGGCGGTTGGTGGAGGACATGCTTGTATCCCTTCGGAGAGGCGGGGGTGATGAGGGATGGCGGGGTCAGGCGCCGTAGGCCGGGATGATCGCACCGCTGACCGGCGAGGCGAGGTCCCCGGCGAGGAAGGCGATGACGTTCGCCACCGCTTCCGGCGCGACGGCGTGCGCCAGCACTTCGGCCGGGAACAGCGACTGGTTGACGGCCGTGTTGATGAGCTGCGGGGCGACCGCGTTGACGCGGATGCCGTGCGGGCGCAACTCCAGGTCGAGAATGCGGACGAGGTGGCTCAGCGCCGCCTTGCTGAGGCTGTAGGCCGCGTAGCCGGCGGTCGGGTCAGTCCCCGGCCGGGCGGACACGTGCACGATGCTGCCCTTGCCGCTCTGGCGCATGTAGGGCTCGACCGCCTGGCTCAGCCACAGCGCCGCGCCCAGGTTGACGTCCATCAGGACCCTCAGGTCATCTTGGGTCGCGGCGACCGCCTCACCCAGGCGGAACATGCCGATGGTGTTGACCAGAACCTCGGGCGGCCCGGCCTGCGCGGCTATCGTGTCGATCAGGGCCTTGGCCACGGCCGGATCGGTCGCGTCGCCGACCTCGCGGCGGATGCCGTCCGGTAGCTTCTTCAGCCCTTCCTCACTGCGGTCGACCCCGACCACGGTGTACCCGGTGGCTGTCAGGGCCTGTGCGGTTGCCCGGCCGAGCTCGCCGCCCGCGCCGACCACGATGGCGATGCGCTCGCTCATGACGCCGCCTCCAGGGTGCGGACGGCCGTGCAATAAGACGACATCTCAGTACTCCTTTCTGTGATGGATTCGGCCTTGTCGAGCGGTCACGGACGGCGCCTCAGCATTGCCCGGCCGGAGCCGACAACTCCCAGGCCGACCAGGATGGCGAAGCCGAGCACGGTGTTGGGTGCGCTCGCGCCGAGGTCGAGTGCGATCCCGACTCCGATCACCGGAACCGAGAGCCCTGCGTAGAGCGCGATGAGCAGGGCGGACGTCATCGCGACGCGGCTCTGCGGCGGGCTTGCCTCGAGGACGATGCCTGAGGTCCCCTTGAACGCGGCGCCGGAGCCCGCGCCGATCAGCGCGCCCGCGATCAGGAACAGCGCGAGGCTGGCGGTGGAAACGCGGACGGAGACAACGAGCAGGACCAGCCCGGCGAGCATGGAGACGGTCCCGAGCGCGAGCACCCGCGATGCCGACACCCTGGTGGTCGCCAGCTGGGACGCCACCCCGGCCGCGAAAACCAGGAACAGCGCGGCCCCGGCTAGCGCGTGCGAGGGACGGTGCAGGGTCGTGACCAGGAAGAGGCCGGACAGCCCGGCGAACAGGCCATTGGCGGAGAAGGCGGCCAGCGTCCCGGCCGCAGCCGGGACCGGAAGTCCCGCCCCGCGTCGCGGGCCAGCCAGCTGATTGCCGGTTGCCGGCGGCGGGGCCAGCCCGCCCGTTTCTGGTGCGGCCCACAGGCCGGCCAGCGCGATCACCCCCAGCCCGACGAAGACGAGGTAGGGCACGGTCAGCGGCCGCGCCACCCACTGGGCGAGGCACCGGGCGATCAGCGGGCCGACGCCAAGCGCGCCGATCGTCACTGACGTGCCGATGGTCCTGGCCCGTACGACCGATGCCTTCGGGTCCGCGCGCAGCCGCAACTCGACCAGATAGGTGATCGCGGTCCCGACCGCCACCATCATCGTCGCGACGGAGGCGAGCATCGTGTCGCGGCGCCCGATACGCCCGGTGATGGAGCTATCCCAGAGCAGGACGGCGATCGTGCTGGCCGCGAAGATCGCGAAGGTCACGGTGATGGTGAGGACCGAGAGGTGATCCCGGGTCCGGTACAGGCCGTAGAGGGGGCTGGGCAGCGTCGCGACCGCCATGACGACCAGGAACGCGAACGCCACCGCCCAGAATCCGGATCCAGGCAGGCGCCGACCGGGCGCGGCCGCCTCGGAGGCGGGGATTTCGGGAAGCGGGCTGCCGGCGGTGACGGGCACAGCGGTCACCAGACCTTCATGCCGCCATCGACCACGGGGTCGATGGCGGTTGCATAGGCGCCGAGCCGGCCGGGCTTCCCCGCCAGCCGACCCTCTATCTCGCTGTCCACGCCCCTAGGGTTGCCACCGTGCAGGTGAGCGGTCTTCACCCGATCCCGGTGATCTACGGCCGGACCGGGTCCCCCGATCCTCAAGGCATGGTCGGCGCGAGGCGACGCCGGGGCCGACGCGGTGATGCTCGACGTCGCGTTCTCACTGCACGAGGCGACCGCCGCCGCGGGAGAACTCGCGAAGGGAAAGAGCGCCCGAACGACGGTCCGGATGCTTGCTACGGTGAGGGCATGACAGGAACGGCCAAGCTGTGAGCGCTCTGCCGGTCGAACTGCGGGATCTGATCGAGTCCGGCCCGATGGCGCACCTGAGTACGATCAACGCCGACGGCAGCCCGCAGGTGACCGTCATCTGGGTCGGGCTGGACGGCGACGATCTCGTCAGCGGTCATATGTCGCGTTACGTGAAGCTCAGGAACATCGAGCGGGATCCGCGGGTCGTACTGTCCTTCGACGCGCCGCGGGTGGCCGGCGCCTTCCTCAACGAGTACGCCGTGATTCAGGCGCGAGCCGCCATCGAGCCGGGCGAGGCGGCCTGGGACCTGCTCAATCGCCTGGCCAAGGTCTACGTGGCCCCTGACGCCGAGTTCCCGGGGCCGAGGGGTCCTGGCTACCTCGTACGCTACTCCGTCGAGCGCATCGGCGGCGTCGGCCCCTGGCGACCAGCTTCTCACTGAGCTCAGCCCCGCGGGGCTGCCGACCGCGGCTTGCGGGCGACCCCGCCGTAGCAGTTCACTTCGTTGGCGGGCGGCAGCGGCCCGGTCCCCGCCCGCCGCCATTCCGACACCAGCACCACGCCCGGCGGCACCAGTTCCATCCCGGTGAACGCGATGTCGGCGAACTCGGCACTGTCGCGCATATGCAACGGCACCCCGCGGCTCTGGTAGGCGCGCTCTCCGGCGGCCGAGCCGGCCGCGTTGTGCTCGTTCGTGACGTGCGAGGCGATCAGGTAGCTCTCCGGCGCGAGGGCGTCCCGTAGGGTCGCGACGATCTCGGCCGGCCCGTCCTCGTCGGGGATGAACTGCAGCACCGCGAGGAGAAGCAGCGCCACCGGCTGGGAGAAGTCGAGCACCGACTGCACCACGGGCGAGGACAGGATCTCCTGCGGGTTGCGCAGGTCCGCCTGAATGTAGGCGGTCCTGCCTTCCTTGGATGACGTCAGCAGCGCCCGGGCGTGGGTGAGGACCTGCGGATCGTTGTCCACGTAGACCACCCGGGACGAGGGCGCGACCTGCTGCGCGACCTCGTGCACGCTATTGGTGGTCGGCAGCCCGGTGCCGATGTCGAGAAACTGCCTGATGCCAGCTTCCACGGCCAGGGACCGTACCGTGCGGCCGAGGAACTCCCGGTTCTGCCGCGGCCCGGTCCGCATGCCGGGTATAGCCGCGATGACCTTGTCCGCCAGCTCCCGGTCGGCCGCGAAGTGGTTCTTGCCGCCCAGCAAGTAATCATAGTTTCGGCTACTAATCACACACCCCGCTGACTGGCGGTTGAGCGGTTCGGCCGATTGCTTACCGGTGTGAGATGGGGGTTGAGGCCGTGGTGGGGCTGGTGCACGTGTGTCTTTTGAGTGCGGGTCTGTCCAGCTGTCGGACCTGGACACGCGGATCTGCCGATGAGCGTTGAATGGGTGCCGCCCGGCGCCGCCGGATTCTAACTTAATTCGGGCTCGAAGGTCATTGGATGCACGGTGGGTGGCCTCCTCGTAATCCCAGCGAAGCACGTCTTTAAGGCTGTGCTCTGATAGCCAGTGCTGCGCCAGGACGTCCGCAAGCCAGTAGCCAGACCGCGTAGGAAGCGCCGGAGCTTGGCAGTGTGGGGCGAATAGTCCCCTGACATGAGGCGCCTCTGCGGGGGTGGCCATCTCATCGAGCACTACCGCAATCAGGTCCCTTTCGGCACCACGGCACTCACTTAGCCACTGGTCGTGATGTTCGTCGGTCCACAGGTAAGCACTGTCTGACAGGCCGGGATGCAGCAGCCGTGAGGCAGCGGTCGCTATGCCTTCTTGAATAAGACTGGCGCCGACGTCGTCCGGCCAGGTCTCCGCGCCATGGTGATTATGCGCCACGTGCAGGGCCTCGTGGGAGACCAGGATGCCGTCGTATGGCGGGGCGCCCAGCAACTCCAGTGCCACGAACAGGGACGGCCGACCGTGGAACTCGGCAACCCAGCCGTTGGCGGTGTGATTTCCGACCAGGAAGACAGCATCGAGTTCGTCCAGGAGGAGCCCCTGGGCTATAAACTCCTGTTCCGCTTGCCTCGCAAGCGCCTCGGCCCGGGCCTCCCGCTCCCGCATCAACGGCGAGATCTTGGCGACATTGGCGGCCGCCTCGGTCCGGCGGCGCGGGTCGCTGTAGGAGCGGTAGTAGATATCGAACACATCGCGGTAGGCCGCTTCATAGCCAGTCGTCCATGCCTCCAGGCGGCTTGCGTGGTCCTCGATCCTTGCTAGCTTCTGATACTCCGCAACGGTGCTGGTAAGTCTCACGAGAACTTCCTACCCCGGCATAAGTCTCGTGCCAAGGCTCCTGCGACAGGCACATGCCCTAGCGTCAACCCGATGGACTGGACGCCGCTTTGCTGGCGTATGTAATGTGTGTTTAGAGGAAGCGTCCGCCAAGGTAATAGTCGTACATCCGGGCTATGTGCGGCTGGGACGTGTCGATTTCCGCTAGACGATCGACAGATTCCGAAACCTCCGGCAGTTCCGACATGTCCGCCCCTCTGCGTTCAGCCAGCATCCTACCGTCGACCCGGCGCCGCACCTCAGAGTGCCCGCCGAACCGGGTCCGAGTCGAGGAGCCCGATTACGCCGGCAGCAGGCCGAGCGCGGTTTCCCGCAGCCGTTCCGCGTTCGCGGGGGTCGAGCGCGTACCAGGCGACGCCCGCGTAGTCGGCGGGGCGGCGGGTGACGACCGTGGCCTCGTTGCAGTCCTCGAAGCGCCTCCGCCTGCTCGCTGTCATCACCGAGCAGTCGGCAGTTCCGAGCTCCGCTGCCCCGACCCGCACGGCTCTATAAGCCAGCGCGCCGGGGCGGGTCGGCTGCGAGGCGGCTAGTCCTGCCCCAGGCCTGCGGTCACCGGAGATCCGAACCGGATCACGTTGCCGTCAGGATCGATGAGCACGCCCTCATGCTTGCCCCACTCGGTGTCTTCCGGAAGGCGCACGTCCCCTCCTGCCGCAAGCCAGGTCGCTGCGAGCGCGTCGGCATCCTCAACGAACAAGTAAGCCGACGACCGCCGGTCTACTCGCGTATCGAGGTCGAGCTCCACGCCAAGATGAATCTCCGCGCCTTCAAAAGTAACGAAGCCATACGCGCCGCTGTGCCAGTGGCGTACACCGAAGCCAAGCCCGCGGTAGTAGGCAAGGGCCGCAAGCAGGTCACTAACTGGAAAGATCGGCGCTACTCGGGTACTCACGAATGCAACTTACCTCGCCGGCCCGCGCGGTGCCGGCCAACGGCTGGAGGTCAGGCGCTGGCCATCATCCGCGCCGCTCAAGCGCGCGGGCGGCGACGCCGCTAACAGCTGATTCGGCCTGGCGTCGGCGGCTGGCGTGCGTGCGCCGATGACCGCCGACAGCGCGCGGGCTATCAGGACCGATTCGGGGGCCTCGCAGTCGAGCGAGCAGACGTCCGGTTCATCCTGCGTTGGCCTCTCCAACGTGGCGAATTGATCGTCGATGAGCGAGGCGGGCATGAAATGCCCGTGGCGTGCGGCCACGCGCCGGCGTGCCGTCGACGGCGCGATGTCCAGGTAGAGGAAGAGCAGCGGGCCGGCCGCCCGCAGGCGGTCCCGGTAGCTCTTCCTGAGCGCGGAGCAGGCAACGATCCGGCCGGGCGACGCGGCCAGCCACGCCGCGATGGCCTCCAGCCAGGGCGTCCGGTCCTGGTCGGTCAGGGCTTCGCCGCGCGCCATTTTCGCTACGTTGTCGGGGCTGTGGAAGCTGTCGCCGTCGCGGAACTCACGTCCAAGCCGCCGCGCGAGCGCGGCGGCGATCGTCGACTTGCCACAGCCGGCCACGCCCATCACCACCAGCGGGACGTCGTACGCAGCGTCGGGACTCACCAGTCATGCACCGTCCCGTCCAGGGCCAGCCGGTTGACCGGGAGATAAGCCGCCTGGTAGGGGAACGCCGCCGCCGCCTCGAGGTCCACCTCGACGCCGAGGCCGGGGCGGTCACCGGGGTGCAGCAGGCCGTTTTCGAATCGGTAGCTGGTCTGGAAGACGGTCAGCGTCTGCGCGCTGTGGCTCGCGTACTCCTGGATCCCGAAGTTGTGGATCGCGAGTCCCAGATGCAGCGCCGCGGCCATGCCGATGGGCGAGATGTCGGTCGGGCCGTGGATGCCCGACTTGATCTGGTACATGGCGGCGAAGTCGAGCAGCTTGCGCATCGCGGTGATCCCGCCGGTGTGCGTGACCGCCGAGCGCACGTAGTCGATCAGCTGCTCGGTGATCAGCGTCTGGTAATCCCAGGCGCTGTTGAAAACCTCCCCCAGCGCCAGCGGCGTAGTGGTGTGCTGACGGACGAGGCGCAGCCCGGCCTGGTTTTCGGCCGGGGTGCAATCCTCGAGCCAGAACAGGTCGTACGGCTCCAGGCTCTTGCCGAGTCTCGCCGCCTGGATCGGGGTCATGCGATGGTGGCCGTCGTGCAGCAACGGCAACTCCGGCCCGTACTTGGCCCGGACGGCCTCGAAGACGGCCGGCAGGTGGCGCAGGTAGGCGCGGGTGTCCCAGAACTCCTCGGCCGGGCGGGCGACGGGGCGGCCCGGCTCGTAGTCGTACCGCTGACCGCTATCGCCACTTGCCACGCCGTAAACCTGACCGAGCCCGGGGACGCCAGTCTGGATGCGAATGGCCCGGTAGCCTGCCGCGAGATGCCGGTCGACCGAGTCGAACAGCTCGGGCAGGTCGCCGCCCGAGGCGTGCCCGTACGCGAGCAGCCCTCGCCTGCTCGCGCCGCCCAGCAGCTGGTAGAGGGGCATCTGGGCGCACTTCGCCTTGATGTCCCACAACGCCACGTCCACCGCGGCGATCGCGGCCATTGTCACCGGTCCGCGCCGCCAGTAGGCGCCGCGGTACAGGTACTGCCAGGTGTCCTCGATCGCGCCCGCGTCGCGCCCGATCAGGATCGGGTTCACGTGGTCCCGCAGGTAGCTGACGACAGCGAGCTCACGGCCGTTGAGCGTCGCGTCACCCCAGCCGACCACCCCGTCCTCGGTCTCAAGGCGCAGGCTCACGAAGTTGCGGCCCGGGCAGGTGACGACGACCTCAGCTGACGCGATCTTCACAGGCAACCCTTCGAACACAGGGCCAGCGGCCCGAAAGAGGATGGGACTTTTTCACCCATTATGGATAAAGAAGGATGTTATGTGCCGCGAGTCAAGCCGCCACCACCATCCGCGAGGCCGTGCAGGGCTGGTCGCGATCGTGTCGCGTCTCACAGCTCGGCCGGTTGATTCGTTAGTGCATGAACCGATAGTGTCCTAACAGATATCGCGCATGGCGATTTCTGATTCCGCCACGAAGGACGCAATGGACATCACCGCAGATCCGGGCAGCCCAGCCGAGCCGCCGGAGATACCGGGCGATCCGCTCGCCCTGGAGCGTCAGGTGTGCTTCGCCCTGTCGATCGCGGCGCGCAGCGTGCTCGGCATCTACCGGCCGATCCTGGAGCCGATGGGGCTGACCCACCCGCAGTACCTGGTGATGCTGGCCCTGTGGGGGCAGTCGCCGCTCGCGGTGAAAGAGCTCATCGAGATGCTCCAGCTGGACGGGCCGACGCTTTCGCCGATGCTGAAGCGCCTGGAGGCGGCGGGCCTGGTCACCAGGACCCGCGACCCGGACGACGAGCGCCAGCTCCGCATCGACCTGACCGAGCAGGGCCGCGCCCTGCGCGAGCAGGCGCTCAAGGTGCCGCCCGCGGTCGTGGCCAAGCTCGGGATGAGCCTGGGCGACCTGATGGACGTGCACAAGGGACTCACCGAGCTCAACGAGGCGGCCCGCCGGGCCGGCGTGGGGCCACTGCCCCCGCCCGCCGCCGGCAGCATCTAGCCCGGTCCGTCTGTCGCCGGCCCGGATCGTGCCGGGCAGGAAGGAAGACTGAAGTGAACAGCAATCTGACCCTGATTGTCGTGCTGGTGTCGGTGATTCACGTCGCCGTGCTCGCGCTCATGGTCTGGATGCGGGTCCGACGGACCGAAGGCGACGGCATCCCGGCCGCCGCCGCAAAGCCGGCCACGCCGTGCGCCCTGTGCGGCGAGCCGGCTACCGACTGGAGCTACGACGGGCTCGACCCGAATGAGCAGCTCGACCCCCACTCCGGCCGGGTCTGGTCCGCCGACTCAGCCCACTACCGGCCGCTCTGCGCGGCCCACTGACGCGGTCAACGACGATGCCCTGACCGTCAGGCTCGCCGCCGCGCTGGACTAGACCCGTGAGGTCGACGCCCGGATGGGGAGCGAGGACTTCGGGCTGTTCGGAACGACCGCGGGCGTCCCCTCCGTCTTCCGGGGCCTGGGGTGCGCGGCCGACGGCTCGCCGGGGACCCACTCGCCGCTGCTCACGCCGCGGATCGAGCCGACCCTGACGGCCGGGGTCAACGCGCTGGTGACAGCGGTCCGCTACGTGCTCCCGGTGGCCTGACCGAGAGGCCCGACACCACCACACGGATCAGCCGAGGCGACCCGCGCGCTGCTAGCTCTGAGCGTCTCGCAGTGCCCGCAGCAGCGGGATCGCCGCGATCTTCTCCGCGGTCAGGTCGTCCCACCGGATGCCGGCGTCCGGACGGGGCAGCGCCCCGGGTCGGGCCCGGGCGTTGATCACCCGCTCGGGCGTGACCACGAAGTCAAGCGGCACGTCGTGGCCGGTCAGCGGGATCGCCCCGGCCGGCCGGACCTGGATCTCGTGCACGGTGGTGACGGTCACGGTCTGCGGGCCGATCAGGCCCGCCGCCGCTGCCAGCGCGTACTCCAGGTCGGCGAAGCCGCCGCCCTTGCCCAGCCGCGCGCCGTCCTCCCCCACCGCGACGCAGCCCATCACGACCAGGTCGACCGGCGACAGCTCGTCCAGCATGACCCGCCGCGCAGATCGCGACGCGCCGCTGATGGACGCGGCCTGCCGGGGTGACTGCTCCAGGTGGGCGGGGTCCAGGGCGAAGAACGGCTCGCGTTCGGCCAGCCGGGGAACCGCCATGTAGACGATCTTGCCGTCCTCCAGCGCTCGCTGCCGGACCGGCAACTGGGCGGAGTCCGGATTCGACTTCACCGCCCCGGCGGCCTCCCAGAACGGGAGCGCGCGGAGTCGCTCCGCGGCGGCCTCGGCACCGGTGAAGTTCGGGATCCGGCCCGCCGCGCCGGGGAAGCGGGCCACCTTCGCCGCCCGCATCGCCGACCACACCTCCTCGCGGAGCGCGGCCTTGGCCGCGAGCACGTCGGCCGGGCCGCCGGCGTCCCGGTCATGCCGGGGTGCGGAACGGGGCATCCCCCCATCCTGCCCCACTCCAGGGGAACTCCGGCGTCGAGTCGGCGTCGGCGTTCCAGCCGTTCGGGCCGTCCACCATGTCGTACAGCCGCCGACCCATCACCACGGCGCCGGTCTGCTCGAAGCTCTGCGCCAGCACCGCATCGTCGACGGGAGAACGGGGCTCCTCGAGCACCCAAGCGTGGATTGCCTCGCCGCCGATGCCGAGACCGTGCTCCTGGTCCGCGCCGACAGCGGTGACGTATCCGTCCAGCGACATTGAGATGTCGGCACTCACCTTGCCCATGCTCGCCCCTCTATGGTCTGTTGTCTGTCGTCCGGGTAGACCTAACAAGAGAGCAGAACTTATCGGTGGCGGTCACTGAGCGGAACAAGAGTCGCTCAGGGTCCGTTCGGCAAAACCAAAATCATTCATCCGAACGGACCCGCAGCTCCACGCCCACCCCACACGACTCCTGGGCCTCACGAGGCCCGTAGCGGCCACCCGACCCCTGGGCAACTTGGAAGACGACGGCGCAGATGACGATGACACCGCCCGTGACCGTGGCGGCGGGCGGACGCTCGATGCCGGCCAGCCACACCCACAAGGGACCGAGGACGTTCTCCAGTTGGGTGATGAGGGCCGCCTCAGCGGCCGGGATCAGTCGCGCGCCCAGCGACAGGAAGACCAGGCCGAGTCCCATCTGGACGATGCCGAGCAGGGCCAGGTAGCCCAGGTTCGCTCCGCCCATCTCGGCGACGTGCGCGAACGGGGCGAACACGAGCAGCACGAGGACCTGCGACAGGCACGTCGCCGGGGCCATCGACACGTCGGCCTTGTGCCGGGCGACGACGATCGTCGCGGCGAACGTCAGCACGGTGATCAGGGAGAACACCGTCCCGGAAAGGTCCGGACGGGTCGGCGCCCCGGCCATGACCGCGAAACCCGCGACCGCGACGCCCATCGCCGCCCAGGTTCTCGGGCGCACCGGGTCGCCCACCACCCGGCCGAGGAGCGCGGCCACCAGCGGGACCAGCGCCTGGATCACCAGGACGTTCGCGACCGAGGTGTCGTTGAGCGCGGTGATGAACGAGGCGGACGAGGCCGCCATCAGCGCCGCGATCGCCAGCCCTGGCCTGCCGATGGCGCGGAAGGCCAGGAGCACCTGGCCCCGCTCGGCGATCGCGACGAACACGAAGATGGCGAGGATCGCGAACGCCGCCCGCCCGGCGATCTGGGAGGCCAGGTTCAGGTGCAGCTGCCGCTGCAGGATCCCGGCCAGGGACCACATCAGCGCGGCCAGCGCGATGTAGGCCGATCCGAGCGAGCGCGGGCCAGACCTGGTCGCCGTCACAGCCACTGCAGCGGTCCTCCCGACGACCAGACACCCACGTCAATGTGAGGTTATCGGTCATCGCGGCGCAAAAGGTGCACGCGGAGTGCTTTTCAGCCGCCAGGGGTGTGGCCGGTCACCGCGATCGGCCGCCG
>Ga0302325_10013494_pt1 | contig 17418 bp, 17 predicted proteins | sample Palsa_T0_2_FD_201948 | JGI IMG/M metagenome (GOLD analysis project Ga0302325, IMG submission 201948) | Peat permafrost microbial communities from Stordalen Mire near Abisko, Sweden - Palsa_T0_2 | ecosystem: Environmental > Terrestrial > Soil > Palsa > Peat permafrost | place: Sweden: Abisko... | reverse complement strand
CTTGTCGAGATGGTTGAGCTGGTCGATCGTCACGGACGTCACTGGCGCGGGTCACCTGCCTGCTTCAGGGTGCAGCGTAAGAATCATCCGCGAATGACTCCCTCCACTTCCGCGGACACTGCTCCGGATTCCGCTCGGGCTTTCTGTAGGGCCCAGAATATCCGTTCCGGCGTTGCGGGACTGTCAAACGTCACGACCCCGCCGCTTCCGAAGGCGGATATGGCGTCGCGAATCGCTTCACGAACCGAAATGGCCAGCATCACGGATGGCTCTCCAACGGCTTTGCTTCCAAAGATCACGCCGGGTTCCGCGGCCCGCTCGAGAAATGCCACTTCAAATGATTCGGGCAGCTCAGGCCAGGATGGCAGTTTGTAAGTAGATGCGCCTGCCGTGGCCAAGCGGCCGTGCCGGTCCCACAACAATTCTTCGAGGGTCAGCCATCCCAGGCCTTGCACAAATCCGCCTTCGATCTGGCCTAGATCAATCAGCGGGGCGAAAGATTCTCCCACGTCTTCTAGGAGGCTCGCGCTGAGCACCCGATGCTCGCCCGCAAACCGGTCGATCTCGACCTCCGTGACAGCAGCGGCGTACACGAAATAGTGGAACGGCTTGCCTCTGCCGGTTTGCGGATCGAAGTGAATGTCGGGGGTGCGATAGTAGCCGTGCGCAAAAAGCGGAACACGGGCGCGGTACGCCGTTTCCGTTAGCGTTGCGAAGCTGACAGGTTCGGTGTTCTGCCCTTCCGCAAACACGCGCCCAGCATCAAAGCGCACGGCGGCTTCGTCGCAGTGGAGCAGGCCGGCGGCGACCGGAGTGAGGCGGCTCTTGATTTGCGTGCAGGCATCCAGAATGGCCGCGCCGTTCAGGTCGGTTCCCGCCGAGGCCGCGGTTGGCGACGTGTTGGGCACCTTGTCGGTTCGCGTCGGCATCACGCGAACTGCTTCGAGCGGTACACCCAGGCTCTGCGCGGCGATGTAGCGCGTCTTGGTGAACAGGCCCTGACCCATCTCCGTTCCGCCGTGGTTCAACTGAACGCTGCCGTCGCGATAGACCAGCACCAACGCGCCCGCCTGGTTGAGAAATCCCGTCGTGAACGAGATGCCGAACTTCACCGGCGTGATGGCAATCCCGCGTTTCTGGTGCGCGTGGGTCGTATTGAATGCGGCCAGTTGTTTGCGCCGAGCGTCGAAATGGCTGGTCTCCTTCAGGCGCTCCCACAAAAGCGAAATGCGCCCGGCATCCTTTACCAGCTGCCCATAATGCGTGACATCGCCTTCGCGATAGAAATTGCGCTCGCGAATCACGTGCGGCTCGATCTTCAGCTCTTCCGCGGCACGGCTCAGGATGTCCTCGATGACAAGCATTCCCTGTGGGCCGCCGAAGCCCCGAAAAGCGGTCTGGGAGGTCTTGTGAGTCTTGCAAAGAAATCCCGTAGCATCCATCGCGGGAATCAGGTAAGTGTTATCGCAATGAAAGAGGGCTCTCCACACCACACCCTCGGAGAGATCCAGACTCCAGCCGCAGTCGGCGTAGAGCGCCAGATCCAGGCCGCGCAAACGGCCATCTGTTTCGAACCCGGCGGTAAAGCGCGCCAGGAAGGGATGGCGCTTCCCCGTGAGGGCCATGTCGAGCTGGCGCGAAAGCCAGACGCGCACGGGGCGCTTGGTTTTCCATGCACCGAGGGCTGCGATCGCGGTCCAGGGATTCGCTTGCGACTCTTTGCCGCCGAATCCTCCGCCCATCCTCAGGCATTGCACCGTGACCTTCGACCACGGGATGCCGAGCACGCGCCCGATCACCTGTTGGGCCGCCGTCGGATGCTGAGTCGAGCAATCCACGAGGATCCCGCCCGATTCGTCGAGTCTTGCAATCGAGCACTGCGTTTCCAGGTAGAAATGCTCCTGGCCGCCCATGAAAACCTCTCCATTCACCTTGCATGGACTCGCCGAGATCGCCGCAGCCGCATCGTCGCGCCGGATGTGCAGTGGCGCGCCGTGAAAGCTATCTTGCGCGATCGCTTCCGTTATCTCGAGGATGGGAGCCAGGGCGCGGTATTCCGCCACCACGCGTGCCGCCCCGCGCCGCGCTGCTTCCAATGTTTCGCCCAACACCCAAGCCACCGGCTGCTGATGATAGAGGATTTCGGAAGGAAACAGCGGCTCATCGCGACGAAGCAGGCCGGAGTCGCCTTCGCCAGGCACGTCTTCGCCCGTGAGGGTGGTTACGACGCCGGGTTCATCGAGCGCTGGCGTCGCGTCCAAACGCAGCAGGAGCGCGTGTGCATGCGGCGCCAGGACCGGCCAGGCGTGTAGAATCCCGGGAAATTGGCGCACCAGGTCGTCGGTGTAAAGCGCCTCGCCGGTCACGTGGCCGGACGCACTTTCATGCGGCATCATGCGGCGGCCTTCGGTCATGCGGCAGCCTCCGTCCGGGGCTCGTGCCAATAGCGCTCAATCAGCATTTGCGCCATTGCGAGACGGTATTCAGCCGAGCCGCGATGATCGCTGATCGGCTTCAGTGTTCGGGCAAGGGCCTCCTGCGCCTTTCTCACCGCACCCATGCTCCATGCAAGGCCAAGCGTGGCCTCCTCGGCCGCGATCGAGCGAAGCGGCGTTGCGGCCACGCCTCCGTAGGCAAACCGCGCCTGCTCGACGCGATTTCTGCCGTCCACTTTAACCGCCAGGCAAGCCGCTACAGTGCTGATATCATCCACGCGGCGCTTGGCGACTTTGTAGAAACGCGCATTTTCAGGAAAAGGCTTCGGAATTTCGATCGCAGTTATGATCTCCGTTGGGGAGAGGTCAGTCTGGCGGTAGCCGCGGAAGAAGGAACCTATTGGAACCGTACGAACGCCGTCGGGCGCGGCGACCACTACCGCGGCGTCCAAGGCAAGCAACAGCGGCGCCGTGTCTCCGATGGGTGAAGCCGTGGCAAGATTACCCGCGAGGGTGGCGCGATTGCGAATCTGGGGCGATGCGAAAAGTGCAAGCCAATCGTGGATCGCGGAAGGCGGCCGGCGCCATCTTGCCTCGATTTCGCTCAGCGTAAGGCCGGCTCCGAAGCGGATTGTGTCGTCGGATTCAGAGAACTCTCGCAGCCCCGGCAGACCCTCGGTGCTGACTAGAATGGAAGGGCACCGCTCACGCAGGTTCGATTCCACCACCAGATCGGTTCCGCCTGCGACCAACCGCGCGCCCTCGTGTTGCGCGAGCAATTGGAGACACTCCGCGAGGCGGGCTGGCCGATAGAACCGGCGGCCGTTCTGTGTATATCTCACCGTGGAGCGCGTGGGGACAGGATTCACCAACCGATCGCGAAGCGCGCCAGCGGGGGCCGGGCCCAAGGAGAGCACAGCGTCACGTATGGGACGGTATCCGGTACAGCGGCACAAATTGCCGCCCAAGGCCTGCACATCGCAAGGGCCGCTGCGTCCAGGCCTGTATTGTTCGCAGAACATGCTCATCACGAAGCCCGGCGTGCAATAGCCGCACTGCGAGCCGCCCGTATCAACCATCGCCTGCTGTACCTCGGCGAGTTTACCTTCCTGCGCCAGCGCTTCGACCGTGTAGATTTCGAGCCCAGCCGCCATCGGCAGCAGCATCAGGCAGCTATTCACCGGCACATACCGGCAACCGCTGCCGTGTTCCTCGAGGACCGCCACTGTGCAGGCGCCACACTCGCCTTCCGCGCAGCCTTCCTTTGAACCGGTAAGACCCTGGGCACGGATAAAGTCAAGCAGCGTCGTCGTAACCGGGAAGCCATTGGCTTCCACAGTGGCGCCGTTGAGGCGGAAGCTGATTCCGGATTCCTCGACCTGCTTCACGTGGCTCTTTGCTCCTTGAAAACGAAGCGGCCCACGGCGAGGTGCGCCCGCAAACACTCGGTTCTTGAGATGAATGGTAGCACTCAAGAGGCAGGGGCGGAAGTCGGCATGCGGAACGCATCCCGTGGCCCGAAGCTCTCTATCTAGATTTCACCACTGAGTCATATAGCACCCACGCGATGCCTGCAAGAATCACGGCTCCTGTTAGCCGAACCTCGACCGCGCCCCGGCCGCTTGCGTACTTCTGCTCGGCCAACGAGCCCTGTGCGCGTATCCAGCCCGGCAGCCGAAACCACGCGCGAGGCGAAACCAGCATGAAAAAGGCATTGACGACCATCAGTACACCAACGATGGAAGCGATGCACCAACCCACAGTCCGTAGCATCAGCACCAGCAATTCTTCAGGCGAACGTCCGACACTCTACGCTTCCTGATAGCGGCTAACGGAAGCGCCCTTGACCTTCCGGCTCTCTCGGCGATCGATAGCCTCGAGCACCACGGCCACAAACAGCATCCCGATCGCCGCGTAGGTCATAATGCCGATTCGACCCGCCGCAATCACGTATGCTGTCTCCAGCGCGGCCAGTACTGCGCACGCTGCCACCCGCGCATTTGTGAAGACCTGCTTGACGGCTTTCACCCCTCCGCGCCACGCGAAGAAAGCGCCGATAACGAACACCAACAGGAGCGCGCCCTGCCAGACGGCCGTCATCGGAACATTGATAATGGCATGGGCGATTATCGAGGGAACCAGCGACCGCGTCCAGGCAAAGACAATCCCCAACCCCATCGCCACGCAAAAAGGCTCGCGATCATGCTGAGGTTGTACGCGTTCGCGATCAGATACTGCCTGTGCGCGAACGTAAAAAAGCAGGCCGTTCCAATAATTGCCGGCCCGTCGCCCCAATCCTCAGCGAGGCGGCGCTGATAATATCCGCGAAAGATGAGTTCCTCGATGATGGGAATAACCGCGTAACTCAGGATTCCGGCAAACAGCCAGAACTGCCATCGCCGCCAGGACATGTCGAAGAACGCCTGCCTCCACGGCTCCATTGTGCCCAAAGGATGAACTGCGTCAACCAGAGTGTGAACCAGGACCGGCCATTGCGTCAGGGCAGCGGTTGCGAGCGCAGCCACGATCAGTGCCTTCCAGGAGTGGCCCGCCCGTGTGAGGCCATACGCCGCGCGCCCTCTCCGCCGGTACCACCAGTTGATGGGGATGATCAGCGCGAAATACGAGCCGTAGAGGAGGACCAGCACCAGGAGCAATTGCCGCGATGCGACAAGCAGCTCAGTGTTAGTCGTGTGGAGGGTCAACAACGTCAGCGGATTCTGGGGCGAGATGACGTGCCAGCGCGCGAGCAACGCTGCGATCTGATCACTGAGGAAGGCCCCCGTCAGATACACGCCGAACACCTCGAGCAGGGCCGCAGTTCGCCTACGTATCTGCACGTTCATTTCGCAGAGTATACATGAGCTTCTTCCCCCGAGGATCCGCTCAAAACGCAGTAATTTTTCAAACCAGCTCGATGCGCAGATGACGGCCGACAGCGCGTGCCGCGTGCGATAGGGTTTGCAGCGTCACCGAGGCATTGGCAGGATCGAGAAGACGATCAAGGGCCGCGCGGCTTGTGTTCATGCGCCGCGCCATCTCTACCTTGCTGATTTTGTCCTTCTCCATTGCTTGCTGAACCTGCCAGGCCAGCGTCTCTTTCAGCGCGACCGCGCGAGTCTCTTCGAGGACCCCCTCCTCTTTCAGAAAGTCGTCCAGTGACGGGCCGATATGCTTGTTGCGTTTTTTCGTGGTTTGCATCCTTGGCTATTGCTCTCGGCTCCTCAGGATCGCGGCCATTACGCGCGGGCTGCGTCGTCCGTGCATGACGGCAACAACCCACAGAGGGGTTTCCTCCGGCGCATAGGCAATCAGATATTCACGTACCAGAATGAAGCGCAAAGGACGTGACGTGAGGTCCGGGCGTCTGTGTCCACGGCTGGGAAAGGGCGCAAGAGCGGCGATGGCGGCAAGTATTTCCGCAATCAACCGGTCGGCGGCGGCGAGATTATCCGCGCGAATGAATTCCCAAATCTCGTCGAGGTCGAAACGCGCTTCCGGGTGGAAGGCATATCCGGTCATGACCCGGGCTGCGAACGACGCGCGGCGGCGCTCTTGTCGCGGAAGTAGGCTTCAACCTCGTCGCCGGGAATCGGCTTTACCCTGCCGCTCTTCAGGTCGTCATAGCGGCTATTGAGCATCTCGCCGGTCTTCGAAAGCTCATCGAAGTATCCCTCTACGACATCCTGCACAAGTTTGTCGGCAGTTCCGCGTCCGCTCTGTGCGGCGAGGTCTTTGAGCTTCTTTTCAGTCTCGGGAGCGAAATGCACTTCCATGCCCTTCAAGATACGGGAAAATCGGCCGCTGAGCAACCGTGGCTTCTCTGCCAGGACGCAGCGCGGGCCACCAGCTGGCGGAGCGATAGAACGGCCTTGCTCTCAATCATGTTTTGCGCCTATTGTGAGCGATAGAATGAACGGCTATCGCTCATGGGCCGGAACTGGCGGCAACCCGCATTTTCTGGCAGGAACGGGTGTGTTCGCCGGCGAGACACCGCTCCCTTTGGTCGCGGCTCGCAGCGATACTCTACCTGACTTGTGGAAATCCCAGGTCGACCCGGCTGGTGGCGGGATCGGGCCAGCGGCTTGTCACCACTTTTGCTCGCGTATAGAACTGGACGCCCTCTGGTCCATACATGTGCAGGTCGCCGAACAACGATGCCTTCCAACCCCCAAAGCTGTAGTACGACATGGGCACAGGAATCGGAACGTTGATGCCCACCATGCCCACTTCGACGTCGAATTGGAACTGGCGAGCCGCCCCGCCGTCGCGCGTGAAGATCGCCGTGCCGTTGCCGTAGGGATTCCGGTTGATGATATCCACCGCTTCGGCGTAAGTTGCCGTGCGCATGATGTTAAGCACGGGGCCAAAGATTTCGTCGTCGTAGCAGCGCATCCCGGGCCGCACATGGTCGAGCAAGGACAGGCCCAGGAAGTGGCCGCGCCCGTGCATTATAGGGTCGTCTCGCCCATCCACTACGACGCTTGCGCCTTCTTCGGCGGCTCGCTCGACGTAACTGGCGACGCGATCGCGATGTTCGCGAGTAATCAGCGGCCCCATCTCATTGCCGCTCTCGAGGCCTGGCCCAATCTTGATCTTGGCCATTCGCTCGCGAATCGCTTCGATCAACGGGTCGGCGACATTGCCCACCGCAACCACCACCGAGATCGCCATGCACCTCTCGCCTGCCGATCCGAATGCGGCCGAAACTGCCGCGTCTGCCGCCATGCCGATATCCGCATCCGGCAATACCAACATGTGGTTCTTGGCGCCGCCCAGGGCCTGCACGCGCTTGCCATGGCGCGTTCCGGCCTGGTAGATCGACTTCGCGACGGGAGTGGACCCCACGAAGCTGATCGCCTTCACGTCCGGATGCTCGAGGAGCCGGTCGACCGCCACTTTGTCGCCTTGCAGCACGTTGAAGACGCCGTCCGGCAAGCCCGACTGCTTGAGCAATTCAGCCAAGAACAAGCTTACGGACGGATCCTTTTCGGATGGCTTCAGAATAAACGTGTTGCCGCAAGCGATGGCATTGGCGAACATCCACAGGGGCACCATGGCCGGAAAATTGAACGGCGTAATGCCGGCCACCACACCCAGCGGCTGGCGAATCTGATAAATGTCGATACCGCGGCTGGCCTGCTCGGAGAAGCTGCCCTTCAGCAGTTGTGGAATGCCGCAGGCGAACTCAACGTTCTCGAGGCCGCGCGCCACCTCTCCCAGCGCATCAGGCAATGTTTTGCCGTGCTCGAGCGTCAGCAGCTCGGCGATGTTCTTTCGGTTCGCATCCACCAGCTGGCGAAACGCAAACATAACCTCCGAGCGGCGCGACAGCGGAGTAGAACGCCATCCGCTAAAGGCGTTGTCCGCGATTCGAACCGCCTCGTCCACCTCTTCCACGCTGGCGAAATCGACGCTCGCCTGCTGCTCGCCGGTAGCCGGATTCCAAACCGCGCCCGCGCGGCCGGATGTCGAGCCCGTCACTTTTCCGCCAATCCAATGGCTGATTCGCTTGATCTCGATTGCTGAAGCTGCCATAAAGCAATGATCCCCTTTTTTCTAATTCAAGGCCGTGTGGGGCAGGTTGTTAACCTGCGGCGGGTTGCCAACTTGTTGCCAACCCGCTCTGCGGATGCGGCGAAACGCCGCCGAGCGCCGGTTGCCAACCGGCGCGCAGGATATCATCCTGCCCCACTACGCCGCAGCGCCTTGCGCATCGAGCGCCTCATCCACCAGCCGCAATCCTTCTTCGATCCCATCCAAGCCGTGCTTCAATTCCTCACGGGAGATCACGAGCGGCGGACAGACCCAAAGCATGTTAAAGCGCGAAAAAGCGTAGATGTGGCGAGACTTCAAATACGACGCGAGCTTCGCCATCTCGGGGCTCGACCCATTGAATGGCGCCAGCGGCTCCTTGGTCTGTTTATCTCTTACCAACTCCAAAACGCTGAATAGCCCCTTCGAGCGAACGTCGCCCACGCAGGCGTGCCGGGCCTTCATCGTGTTCAAGCGCTCAGCCAGATACCTGCCCTGCGTCTCGACGTTTCCAAAGAGATTCTCTTCCTCATACACGGCCAAATTGGCGATGGCGGCGGCACAGCAGACCGGGTGACCGCTGTAAGTCAAGCCGCCCCACAGCATGTGTGTCTCGAAATAGTCCGCGATTTCCTTGGAAACAATTACCGCGCCCAGCGGCATATAACCGCTGGTAAGTCCTTTCGCGCAGGTTACGATGTCAGGCTTGATGCCGTAGTGCTGGGTAGCAAGCCATTTCCCGGTACGCCCGAAGCCGGCCATCACTTCGTCGTCAATGAGCAGGATTTTGTATTTGTCGCACAACGCGCGCAGCTTTGGATAATAATCATCCGGCGGCACCAGCAAACCGTTCGAGCCGGTTATGCCTTCTACCAACACTGCCGCGATCGTGTGCGGGCCTTCCATCTGAATGATTTCTTCAATGTGGCTGACGCACTCGCGATGGCACCGGTCTACGGTTTGGCCAAACGGGCAGCGGTAACAGTAGGGATCGAAGACCCGAATCGTGCCCGGCACGCCCGGCTCCACAGGCCAGCGACGCGGGTCTCCCGAAGCGGTGATCGCGCCCATGGTTGCGCCGTGATACGAGCGGTAACGCGTGATGACTTTGTCCCGGCCGGTGAACAGACGCGCCATTTTGAGCGCGTTCTCGTTCGCTTCCGCGCCACCTAATGTGTAGAACGACTTTGCGAGACCGGTCACCTCCGCGAGCTTCTTGCCGAGAACCCCGCGAGGCTCGGTGGCGAGCCCCGGACCGGCAAAGCACAGCTCATCCACCTGTTTCTTAATGGCGTTGAGCACCCTGGGATGTTGATGGCCCACGTTCAAGTTAATGAGCTGAGAGCTGAAATCGAGCCAGCGATTGCCGTCGCCGTCCCAAAACCAGACGCCTTCGCCGCGGGTAATGTGAAGCGGGTTTGACGTGTTCTGGACCGACCACGAAAACATCGTGTAGTCTCGGTTCTCTTGAATGATCTCGCGAGATGAGCGTTCCATATGGTCCTTGGTTTGTAGTCTATCGCGGCTGCCAGCGCCTGCGTTCAACCCTCCTCGCGTTGAATCCACTCCGCGGTCTTCGTCGCCAGGCGGTCCAGTGCAACCACGGAAAGCTCGATGTATTCCTCGAGCGTATCTTCGATCTTGTTGTGGCTAATGCCCTTCAGCGATTGCACAAACATCATGACCGTTGGTATCCCCGCTCGTGCTACTTCCGCTGCATCGTGCAGTGGGCCCGAGGGAAGCCGGTGGCTCCTGCCCGCCGTTTCTTTAACGGCCTCGTCACACAGGCCGATCAGTGCCGGATGGAACGGCACCGGCTCGATACTCCAGATACGCGACCACTCCACGCGGCAATGCTCCTCGGCGGCAAAACGCTCGCTCGCACCCCGTGCCTCGGCGAACATCTGAGCTAGTACGCCGGGATCGAGGTCTCGCTGGTCGAGCGCCGCCTCCGCCCGGCCAACCACTGCCGTGACGATCCCCGGAAATGTCTTCAAACTGCCAATTGTGCAAACCGCGTCGGCGTGTTTGCCGGCGATATTACGGATTTCGAGCGCGAGCTTCGCCGCCGGCGCCAGCGCGTCTCGCCGCGCCTTCATGGGTGTCGATCCGGAATGCGCTTCCTGGCCAAAGAAGGTGACGGCATGCCGCTCGACGCCCTTGGTTCCCAGCACAACCCCCAACGGCAGCCCCATCTGCTCGAGTACGGGCCCCTGCTCGATGTGCAACTCGAGGTAGGCGGCGGCGTTCTCACGCTCCTGCCCTGCCTCCGGGAATCGATCGATATCGACTCCGCATCGGGCCAGGGCGCTCTCCAGCGAGATGCCGTCTTTATCGACGCGCACGCGATCCGCCGCGATGCTGTGCGTGCCCGCGAATGCCGAAGAGCCGAGCAGGCTGCGGCCAAAACGCGCGCCCTCTTCATCCGCCCAATCCACCACGCGAATGGTCACCGGCGGACGGCCCGCATACTCCTCGGAAAAGCGGCGCAGCACTTCGAGCGCGGCCAGCGCGTCGAGGCAGCCGTCGAGCCACCCTCCGTTCGGAACCGAATCCAGATGACCGCCCAGCAGAAGCGACTTCGGCGATACCCCAGGCAGCGTGACCCAATTGTTGCCGGCGGCGTCATAGTGGTGTTCCACAGGCAGGCGAGCAATTTTCGATTGAAACCAGCCGCGAGCTTTCATCCACGTGTCAGTCCACGCCACTCGCTGCGCGCCGTTGGCATCTCCGGTGAGTTCTCGCAGCTCTTTCAGCTCGGCAACAGTTCGTTTCGGATTCAATCCCATGGCTTGACGATTGCTCAGGCGGCTTCGATTCTACCCAAGCTCTTACCTCTGGGGTTGAGTCTATCGAAGCCCCTGGAAGGTGTGAAAAAAATCGAAACTGGCGGTTGCCGGCGGCGGCGCTTTACCATCTTAAAGAGCACATGTGGCAATTGAGTGAAGAGCTGGCAAACGGGAAGCCGTTGGACGTGCTGGCCATCGCGGCGCATCCGGACGACGTGGAGCAGACCTGCGGCGGCACGTTAATCCGGATGGCGGAACAGGGCTACCGGACAGGCGTCTTGGATTTGACGGCGGGCGACATGGGAACGCGGGGGACGCCCGAGACGCGGATCGAGGAATCGAAGCGGGCGGCGGGACATCTGCTGGCCGCGTGGCGGCAGAATCTCGGTTGGCCCGACGCGAAGCTGGAGAACACAATCGCAGCGCGGACGGCGTTGGCGGGCGTGATCCGGCGGGTGCGGCCGCGGACAGTGATCCTGCCCTATTGGAAGGCACGCCATCCGGATCACTATCGGGCGTCGGAAATCGGCTATGAGGCATGCTTTCTGGCGGGGCTGAAGCGCCTCGAGGAAGAGACGCCGCCGCACCGGCCCTTCAAAATCCTGTATTCCAGCAGTTACGCGAACGTGACACCGTCATTCGTGGTGGATATCACGCGGCAGTTTGGGCGGCGGATGGACGCGCTGCTGAGCTACGAATCCCAATACGGCGGGGGCGGGGGCGCCGATTTGTTCCCGAGCCGGACCGAGGTGGAGGAACGGCTGGCGGCGGTGGCGCGTTTTTACGGAAACCTGATCGGCGTGAAGTACGGCGAACCCTTCGTGGTGAAGGAAACCATGTCGGTGGAAGACGTGGTTAACCTTGGGGTACGGAGTATTTAGGGGCCGGCACTTGATTTAGAAACGATTGTGTCGAGAATAGAGGAAAGACGCCAAGGGTTCCGCCAGCATCGGAAATTTGGTAGTACCGTAGTACATACGCCGGGTCGTCACCGGCGCCGGCGGAAAAAATTCGAGGCATCGCAACGCACTAAAGATTTAGAGACACGGGACGCTGATGCAGATTCAAGACGACATGGATCCCTTCTCCCCGCAACGGGAAGCAGCAGTATTCTACGGTCTATTTCTGCGCGGGCATTCCGCGGAGGCGCTGCGCCGGGACATTGATGTGCCGCCGCCGATTCTGACGAAATGGCTGCAGCCGGCGCGGTACGAAGAGGACTTTCGCGAATCCTTGCGCCGAATGTATTCCTACCGGAAACGCGTGCTGGCGATTTTCGATCAACTCGTGTTGAGGGAAAAAGACCGCGCGCGAATACAGTGATCGGGTGTCAGGTCGAGAGCTCATTTTCTGAACATGCGCATTCCTATTTATCAAGTCGACGCATTCACCTCCCAGCTATTTGCGGGCAACCCAGCGGCAGTATGCCCGCTGGAACAGTGGCTGCCGGACGCCACGTTGGCCTTGATCGCGGCAGAGAACAACCTGTCCGAGACGGCCTATTTCGTCGAGGCGCAGAATGGTTACGAGCTGCGCTGGTTTACCCCTACGGTGGAAGTGGATCTGTGCGGCCACGCGACGTTGGCATCAGCCTGGGTGCTGTTTCACGAGCTGGGATTTTCCGGCCCGGCGATTTCGTTCCACACCAAGAGTGGCGAGTTGATTGTCGAGCGCAAAGGAGAGATGCTCGAAATGGATTTTCCGGCACGGCCTCCGCAGCCAGTCGCGGTGGACCCCCAACTCCTGCCGGCGCTGGGAGGAAACCCGACGACCGTGCTGGCGTCGCACGATTACCTGGTGGAATACGGCAGCGAAGCGGAAGTGAGAGCGCTCGAGCCGAACTTCAGCGCGCTTGCCAAAGTGGACCATTTCGCGGTGATTGTGACCGCCAAGGGCGATACGGTGGACTTCGTTTCAAGGTTCTTCGCGCCGGGCCAGGGCGTTCCGGAAGATCCGGTGACCGGGCGTGCGCACACTACCCTGACGCCGTACTGGGCCGAAAAGCTGGGTAAAGACGTTCTGCACGCACGGCAGGTATCGAAGCGGGGCGGCGAGGTCTATTGCCAGATGCGTGGCGACCGTGTGCGACTCGCCGGACGAGCGGCGTTGTTCCTGCGTGGCGAAATTGCGCTGAACGGGCACGCCGCTCTTCGGTAATTCGGCGGCGGTGGCACAGCCTTCAGAGGTTGCTGAAAAAGGCTTCGGCAGGCTGAATGCCTGCCCCACCATACTCTGCAAGCCATTGATTTATAGTGGTGGCGCAGGCGGTTTCGCCTGCGTTCTTCCGATTTCGCAGCCTTTTTCAGCAGCCTCTTCGGGCTCTAAACGCCGGCACCGTATGCCGGCACGCTCTCGATTCCCCGGGCCTTCGGGAAAAGAAAAAACATGAAGATCATTTCGTCCAAGGAAATATTGAAGAACCGGCTGTTCACGGTGACCGAAGAACATGCGGTGGATCCGGATGGTTTTAAGATCACGCGCTCGATCATCCGGCATCCGGGGTCGGCCGTGATGATGGCGGTCGACGAAAATAACCGGGTTCTGCTGGTACGGCAGTTTCGGTTACCGGCATCCAAGTCGCTGTGGGAGTTACCAGCCGGTCGCCTCGATCCCGGAGAAACGGCGCTCCAAGCGGCGAAACGGGAACTGCGGGAAGAAACCGGATATTCGGCCCGCAAATGGACGAAGCTTTCCTCGTTCTGGCCGAGCCCCGGCTACGTAGCCGAGAAAATGAATCTCTTTTTGGCGCAAGAGCTAAAAGAAGGGCCGCAGCATCCGATGGAGGATGAAAGGATTGAATGCCGCTGGTTCACGCGTAAAACGCTCGCCGCGATGATCGCAAGCGGCGCCATTGAGGACGGAAAGACTCTGATCGGCTACTACAAGTGGCGAGAAAGCGCACGGCGAAATAGCGCCAAAGTGCGGGCAGCCAGGAAGCAGCCGGTAGCGAAAGGCAGGGAATAGTGTAATTTCGCTAGTGGGGTAGGTGCAGTTTCGACTAACGTGTCGAAACATATGTTGCACAAAAGGGCCGAAGACCGGCTTGGCGCGATCAGTGCAGTCGCCGTCGCTCGCGCTAGACGTCATGATTACAAAGGACCTTGCTGCCAGTGGCTCGCGGCCGCACAAGGGCAGCAACCATTGGCCGCCCGCGTGCATCTAAGTTGGCGTGGAGATAATTTTGAGCAACGTCGCAGGCACGATTCGGAGATTCCAGCACTTGGTTGGCAACTCCGCTCGACAGCCGGTTCGGTTGTCGCTGCGCGCGATACTCATCGCTGCGCTGGCGCTAATCGCGTCGGCTGCGGTAGTTGATGGGAGCCGGCACGGCTGGAAGATCGACGCCATCAGCGCTTCATCGGCGACCACTAGCGCGCCCCCGGCCAGCTTCTGAGAGAATTCCATACTGTGGCGCGGGCTGCCAAGCCTGCGGAGCCCGTCTTTCGCGGAAGCGCGAGATTCATCTCGGCTTTTCTTGATAACCGTGCGTGAGCGCGAGCAGTTCCTTCCGCCCAGCGGCAACCAATCTGTGCAGTTAACTTTCTTGTAGGCTTTGAAGAGAATGTTCTCTCTTCGTCTGATCTGCCCAACCCACATGGCGCAGTATGTCGTGGCTGATCTGTGGGAAGAGGGGACGAGCGGCATCCACGAATTGGAATGCGAGGCATCGGAATGCCGCAACGCCACCGAATTAATCGCTGCCTTCGAAACTGAGCCCGAGCAGGCCAACGCGCGCGGTCGAGGGCTGTTGGCGCGATTTGCCGAATGGAATCCGCGCTGGGACCAGGAAGACCCAACCGAGTGGGCGGTGAAGACTAAAGCGTCGTGGCCCGCGCTCGAAGTGGGCGAGACGTGGTTTGTAGTTCCACCCTGGAACGACGACCCTACTCCCCGGAAACGGAGACGCCTGGTGCAGAATCCCGGTTTGGCCTGCGGAACCGGGGATCACCCATGCACGCAAATGGCGCTCGCGGCGCTCGAAGCTACGGTGAGGCCCGGGGATCGAGTGGCGGATATCGGGTCGGGCTCAGGCATTCTTGCGATTGCCTCGCTGGCGATGGGAGCCAGACTCGCGGCCGGAGTGGACCCGGATGACACCGTGGTTGCCTCGGCGCGCGAAAATCTGGCGCTGAACGGGATGGCGGGTGAAGCAGAACCGTTGCTGCTGGTGACCGGCTCGGCCGATTGCCTGCGAAGCGAGGCGTTCGATGTAATCGTGGCCAATATCAGCAGCACCGTGATTCTGATGCTAAGCGAAGATCTGCTGCGGATTACCAGGCCAGGCGGGTGGGTGGTGCTGACCGGATTCAACCGCGAAGAAGGCCGCGCCTTTGACGGAATCGTGGAGGCGGAGGACGTGGAGGAGCTGGGCGATTGGTGCTGCCTGCGCGGAAGGAAGCGCCGCCGTTAGCCTGCATTTCTCACCGGACTCTAGTGATGAAGTGGCGCGGGCACTCGTGCCGGCGCTTTCCCTGGCAGTGTGGCACGGCTGCCGACATGTGTCGAGACGAGTCTCGACACGGCAGGCACGAGTGTTCGCGCCACAAAGGCGCGATTCGATATACTCCCAGCGGCGGAAGGGAGTCAAGATATATGTCGAAACGCATGATTTACTGTTGCGATGGCACCTGGGAAAAGGCGACGAACGACACCAACGTCTTCAAGATTTACCAGGCTCTGGCACAAAGCGCCGCGCAGGCAACGTACTACGACGATGGCGTGGGCGCGGATGGAAACGCTATTGAGATGATCATCGGAGGCGCGCTCGGAACGGGCCTATGGGCGAAGGTCAAACAAGGATACAAAACGATCGCGCTGAACTATCAGCCAGGCGATCAGCTTTTCTTGTTGGGATTCAGCCGCGGCGCCTACACGGCACGCAGCTTGGCGGGGATGATCGCCATTTGCGGGCTTCCCGCGCAGAACGTTACGGCGGCCAACATTGATGATCTAACCAACACCGCATTCTCAGCCTATCGGGAGCAGGATAACCGGCAGAGCCTGTTAGACTCGCTGGCGTCCTATGCGTTATTCGATGCAAAGCTCACGATGGTGGGGGTATGGGACACAGTGGGTTCGCTCGGCATTCCGGCCCTGTTTGGAGGTGTGGACCCTGCTTTTTATGGGTTTCTGGACACCAACCTGCATCCCGATGTGAAGAACGCCTACCACGCGGTGGCGGTAGATGAAAAGCGCAGGGAATTTCCCGCGACGCTGTGGACGGGGCCGTTCCAGGCGGATCAAACCGTCGAGCAGGTCTACTTCTCGGGAGTGCATGGCGATGTGGGAGGGGGCGAGCCGGCGCAAGCGGGAGTGCTGCTTCCCTCCGACGTTCCGCTCAGTTGGCTGATCAGCAAGGCCGCGGCGCTGGGAGCGGATTTTTCGGCCAGCGCATTGGCGGCTTATCCATCGCCCATTGACCCCAGCTACGCGACGGCGCCGCTGCACGAGTCGTGGAGCCTTCTCTGGGGAATCCCTAAACGCCGGACCATCTCGGCGGACGCGTCCATCGCCAACAGCGTGAACATCCGCGCGCAAGGCGAGGCCGCATACCGGCCAACGAATTTGAGCTTCGTGAACGGAACGCTGGCGCCCGGATACACGGTGGTCACTGTTGCCGGCTTGGCGGCGGGCGCAGGCGGAGCGGGCTAGGCCGGTTGTGGCGCGGCCACTCTTGGCTGCTGCGCCGAGACTCGTCTCGGCGCTTTTATCAAGGATGTCCTCCACACAACGCGAGATAATCGACGTTGACGATGGAGAGCAAAGAAAAACAGCGTGGCCCGCTTCGGCGGCTGCAGAAGCGAATTGGCATCACAGGCATTATCACCGTGTGCCTGGTGGTGCTGGCGCCCTTGTTCTGGCTAGGCAAGCACTTCGGGTGGTTCACCCTCGACATCCTGGCGCTGGTTCCGTTTGGCTTGATCGCGGCGGTTCGGTTCTTGCGGTATCTGCTCCGTACTGTCTTATGGAGTCTGCGGAATCGGCTCCTGGTGGTTTATGTATTGATAGGCGTTCTGCCGATCTTTCTGATCGTCGTGCTGGTTGGGGTTTCGGCGTGGGCGCTCACCAGCGAATTGGCGATCTACATCGCGACTTCCTCGCTCGACCGTCAACTGGCGATAATCGCCGACACCGCGGAGGTACTGCACAATCTGCCGGCCGGCCAGCGCCAAGCGGCGATCCCCAAGATGTGGCAACTGATGCGCAGCGGAGCTCCGGACGTGGTGATCTCAGTGAAGGACTCCGCGGGAATCCATCGTTATCCGCCCGCGGCGCCGGAAATCCCCTTCGCACCGGGATGGAAAAGCGCGCGCGGCCTGGTAGCGCTGAATGAGGACTTTTACGGCTGGGCCCACCTCGTGGATGACGATGAGGAGATTACGGTGATCAGACCCTTGACGCCGGAATTCGTGTCGAATCTGGTGCCAAGCCTGGGCGTGATCCATCTATACGAAACTGAGGGTCAGCCGGCTCGTAACAGGCGCGAGAAAACGGGCGACAAAGTCAGCGTGACCATACACGACAACCAGAACTTCACGGTGCAGCCCGGTAAGAAACAGGTGGCAGGGAAGATACCGCCGCCGGTGAACCGGCTGGACATTGCCGTGCCGTGGTATTCGACCTACCAGCATTTCGACCTGGATCAGCCCGATCAGTCC
>Ga0302325_10013493_pt1 | contig 17418 bp, 13 predicted proteins | sample Palsa_T0_2_FD_201948 | JGI IMG/M metagenome (GOLD analysis project Ga0302325, IMG submission 201948) | Peat permafrost microbial communities from Stordalen Mire near Abisko, Sweden - Palsa_T0_2 | ecosystem: Environmental > Terrestrial > Soil > Palsa > Peat permafrost | place: Sweden: Abisko... | reverse complement strand
GTTGAGCTGCGCCGTGCGAAACAGGGCACCATCCCGTCTTCTCTCCGCACCACCGCGTCGGCGTGCAATCATCTCCGTATCATTTTCGCCCAGCGGAGCTTTGCCGAGCGGGAGCGGGGATTCAGTTGTTGCTCATCCGCATCAGCGATCACCGGATCGGGACTGATCGCCTCATACACGCCGGCGGCCAACCCACCGCGAAACGCAGCCTTGACCCGCCGGTCTTCGCCGCTGTGAAAGCTGATGATCGCGGCCACCCCGCCGGGAGCCAGACAGTCAGGCAGAACCGTCAGCAGCCGATCGAGATTCGCCAGCTCGCGGTTCACGAGAATGCGCAGAGCCTGGAAGGTACGGGCAGCCGGATGAAGCTTTGCGCCCGCCGCGCGGGCGAGCGTAAAATCGCGGGCTTCGCAGACGATGGCCATGAGTTGTTGAGTCGTGGTGATGGGTTGAGTGCGACGGTAATCAACGATGAGTCGAGCGATCTGCGGCGCGTCGGTTTCATCGCCAAGTTCGAGAAACGCTTCCGCCAGTTCCCGTTCGGAGAGCCGATTGATCAATGCCGATGCCGGCCGCCCCCGCGTCGGGTCCATCCGCATATCCAACGGCCCCGGCCGGCGGTACGAAAAGCCTCGGCCAGGATCGTCGATCTGGGGACTGGCCACGCCGAGATCCGCCAGGATCGCATCAACACGCGGCACGCCCGCTTGTGCCAAAACCGTCGGCAGCGCGGCGAAATTGTTGTGGACAAGTTCGAAGTTCTCGCCAACCGCTCCCAATTTCGCGCGGGCCAGTTCGATGTTGGCCGGATCGAAGTCGATCGCGATCAGCTTTCCGGTGGGACCGATGCGTTCCAGCAGCGCCGCGGAGTGACCGCCGAGACCGAGCGTGCAATCGACGATGACCTGGCCAGGTTGCGGATTGAGAATTTCCAACACGTCGTCGAGCAGAACCGGCACGTGACGGGTTTCGCGTTTCATCGGCGATAAGATTCTAACGCCGGAGGCCTGGCAGGCGCGCGCCAAGTGGTGACTTTCGCCGCAATGAAGTCGCTCATTGATTCCGCTGCCGCAAGATCGCCCCGCTTCTTGTGAAATGCTCGGCCTGGCTTTTGGAATAGATCGCGCCACGCAAATCGACGAGATAGAAGTCCGTTCGTTCAACTTCAGCTCCGATCAGATTCGCTCCGCACAGGCAGGCCTTGCGAATTTCCTCGGGCGACTTGTAGGTCTGGTCGTTGTAATCGTCCGTGTAAAAGCCCGTCCGCGAGCCTTCACTGGGGATGGTGCTGCCGACCAGCCCGCTGCGGGTTGAGCCCATGTGAAAACTGGCTTCCGCGAAATTTGCACCGCGGAGATCCGCGTTCGTCCAATCGATATCGGCCAGCCCGGTGCGGGTCAGATTCGCCCCACGAAAGTTTCCCCTGGGCATTCTGCTGCCGGTCAGAAGACTTCCCGTCAGGTCGGCTTTTTCAAAGTCGGCGGCCTCCATCTCCAAACCTTCGAGATTGCAGTCGATGAGTTCCGCCCCGGCAAAGGATGCGCCGGTCCAGTTCGCCTCAGATAGGTCGAGCCGGAGGAATTTCGTCCCAGTAAAGTTCGCGCCCGAGAAGTCGGCTTCATTCAAATTCATCGGCGAGAAGGATGCCCCGGAAAAATCAGATGAGTCGCACTGGGCACTGCTCAAATTCGTCTCGATGAATATAGCATCCCGGAAGACCGTCTTCCTCGCGTTGATCGCCTCCAGACTCGCTTGAGACAAATGAGCGTTTGACGCTGATGCATTTGACAGATCGGCGGAGAAGAGGTTCGCGCCGCAGAGCCGGATATTTTCCATACGCGCACAGCTCAACTTCGCTCCGCTCAAATTGGCACGATCGGCGTACGCGGCGGAGAGATCCGCGCCAGTCAAATCCGCACCGGCTAAATTCGCACCCACCAGCAACGAGTTCGATAGATCGACGCGGGCCCACCGAGCACCCCGCAAAAGCGCGTTGGACAGATTCAGCTCGCGCCCATCAGGCGGCCGCCAACTCGCGTCGGCGGCCAAAAGGATGCTTGCCGCCATGGCGACGGCCCGGGATCGCTTGTCGCTGAACAGGAGTCGCTGAAGGCATTTGATCGCCGCGGGTTGCTCTTGCACCGCAGCGGCGATTTCGGGAATCAGATAAGCACGGTCGACAATGTGGCGGAGTTGATCCGGTATCACTCCATCGCAAAGCTGCGCGCAAATCCAGTCGGCCACGCAGATCTGTCGTATCAGTTCGTGACGCCACCATCGCCATACGTCGGTGTTGCGAGCAGCGTCCCGCGGCCCGTCGCGTATCAATCGATCCCGTGCCGTTCCCGGCGGAATGATCCGCCGCACGTGATGCCGCAGAATGTCGCGTGCGCTCAGCAGCGACGGATCGCCCGCCATCACATCCATCACCAGCGACAGGAGCCGAGGCGATCCGTTCAGGAGAGAGAGGGAAGGATCGCGCCCGAGGCGGCCGAGGACCGACGCGCACTGGTCGCGGTGCAGCGCCACCAGATATTCCAGGCAGTCGTCCAGTGTCCAGGGGCTGAGTTCGAAAACCTCCACGCACGTGCCGGCCGCCGGCGTATCCAACGCCGCCAAGACCGCCAGCCCCGATCTGGCGGCTTGATGCGCTTCTGCAGTCTCCTCAGCATCGAAGTAGACGACCTGCGCCGCCGGGGGAACGACTCCGGCCAGATGTCGAAGTGCCGTCGTTTTCCCGCCGCCCGGCTCGCCGGTGATCAGCACAATTCCCCGAGATGTGCTTCGCAACACCGGCAACAGAAGTTGATCGATTGGCAAGCTCGCTTCGCAGCCCGGCCGATGTGCGCGCGGCACCACCGCCGCGGGCCGCGGCGTCAACTCACCGCCAACAGGATCTGTCGCCGAAGATTCCGGCATGGGCAGATTGTAACGCGATGCGGTTTGGCGTCGTCGGAAAAACAGCAACCGCGCCGCGACGTATTCGCTCCCACTTTAGCCGCCCGCCTTGGCGGGCGCGTCCCGCGAGCGAAATCGAGCATTTTTGCGGACGCGGCTAAAACGAAACCGCCGCTTACCCTTGGCGCGTCGCTCCGCTTCGGCGCGTCACGCTCCAATCACCAATCACCACAACCCCGTCCTACAATACGCCTCGCGGAGAGATGGTGCGAGGATGACGGCACTCGAAAACGTCTCCGAGGACAAGCAGGTTTCACCCATCGTGGAGCTGCTGGCGCTTGCTGCGCCAACGGTGGCGCAGATGGCCTCGTACACCATCATGCAGTTCGTTGACACGCTGATGCTCTCCCGCGTCGGATTGACCGAGGCCACCGCGGGTGGCAACGCGGGACTCTTCTCGTTCTCGGTCATCAGTCTTGGCGTCGGCGTCTTGTTTGTCGTCAACACGCTGGCGAGCCAAAGCTTCGGCCGGCGGGAGTTCGCCGAGTGCGGAAGATTTCTCTGGCAGGGAATCTGGTTCGCACTGGTCGGATCAGCGGTCTTTGCGGCCCTGATCCCGGCCGCACAACATGTGTTCGTCTGGATGGGCCACGAGCCTGCGCTGGCGGCCGACGAAGGCGTTTACCTCGGCATCGCTCTGGCGGGATCCGTGTTCAAGCTCCTTGGCGTGGCGTTCGGGCAGTTTCTGCTGGCGACGGATCGGCCGGGCAGCGTGTTGCTGTCAACCGTCGCGGGAGTCAGCGCCAATGCATTGGCCGCGTGGATGCTGATCTTCGGGCATGGTGGATTGCCGAGGCTCGGAATCGCCGGATCGGCCTGGGGACAGAACACGGGCGTGGTCGTCGAATCGGCCGTGCTGCTCTATTTCATCCTGCACGGCAAGGGACGCCGGCTCTACAACGTGCTCGACTTCAAGCTTCGGCGCGAGCAGATGCTCACGCTGCTGCGCATCGGCATTCCCTCCGGCGTGCAAATCGTCGCCGACGTTCTGGCGTGGTCGCTGTTCGGAATGTGGGTGATGGGCCAATTCGGCACCGCGGCCATGGCCGCACAAACGTACATGATGCGCTACATGGTGGTCAGCTTCATGCCCGCCTTCGGCGTGGGGACTGCCGTCACGGCGTTGGTCGGCCGTTACATCGGCCGCGGACAGCCGGACGTGGCAGCCGCGCGAGCCCGGCTCGGCTTCACGCTGACCGCGATCTATATGGTGAGCTGCGGCATCGTTTTTTTCTTCGGCCGATACTCCTTCATCCGCCTCTTCGACAGCGATCCGCAGGTGATGCGCATCGGCGCCACGATGCTCGTTTTCGCCGCGGTCTATCAGTTCTTCGACGCCCTCTACATCGTCTACAACGGCGCGCTCCGCGGCGCCGGCGACACATTCGTGCCCGCCGTCGCCACCGGCATCCTCTGCTGGGGAATAACCGTCTTCGGCGGATACGCCACCGCCAAACTGTTTCCCCAATTCGGTCCAGCCGGCCCCTGGTTGGTCGCAACGGGCTACGGCGTCATCCTCGGCCTGTTCATGTACCGCCGCTTCGCCCGCGGCGGCTGGCGGAGCATTCACTTGGAGCAGCCCGCGCATCGCGATACAGTAATGGCTGTCTCGCCGTGAAGCCCCACACGGGTGCGTACGGCAACGAATTGAGAAGCAGTTTCCGAACCACCGGCGAGCTGCCCCCTCTCCCGGTACTCCGGGAGAGGGCGGGGGTGAGGGTGATTTGGAGCGTACAAAGTCGTCCGTTACGCCGAAGAAGGGCCCCGCAAAAGTAAGCCTGTCGTAGGTTCGAAATCACCCTCACCCCAACCCTCTCCCGGAGTACCGGGAGAGGGGGTGGAAAAAAGCCTGAGATGCAGAACGAACTGAGGATCATGGCAACGGAAACGCCGCAAAAAAAGAACTACAAGCAGACGCTGAATCTCCCGGAAACAACCTTTCCCATGGAAGCGAAGCTCGTGGCCAACGAGCCGGGGCGGCTGCGCAAATGGCAGGAGATGAACCTGTACGCCAGGGTGCTCGTCGCCCGGGCGACGGCGGAAAAATGGGTGCTGCACGATGGCCCGCCGTTTGCCAATGGGGACATTCACATCGGGCATCTGATCAACAAGACGCTCAAGGATGCGATCCTCCGTTTCCGCACCATGCAGGGATATCAGACTCCTTACGTCCCTGGCTGGGACTGTCACGGCCTGCCGATCGAGCACAAGATTCAGGAGGAACTGAAGTCGAAGATCCGCGAGATGTCCGTGCCGGAGGTGCGCCGGCATTGCTTCGAATACGCGGAGAAATATGTCCGCATTCAGAGCCAGCAATTTCAGCGGCTGGGAATTCTCGGCGATTGGGAACACCCATATCTCACGCTGAGCCCCGGCTACGAAGCCGCGACACTGGAAGTCTTCGCCAAATTCGTCGAAGCGGGATTGGTCTACAAAAAGCTCAAGCCCGTGCCGTGGTCGGTGCGGAATCAGACGGCGCTTGCCGACGCCGAGCTGGAATATCAGGACGTGGAAGACACCAGCATCTTCGTTGAGTTCCCGCTGCTGGCTGCGGACTTCGGCGAGTCGGCCAATCTGCTGGTATGGACCACCACGCCATGGACGCTGCCGGCGAATCTCGCGGTGGCAGTGCATCCGGACGTGATGTACGTGCCGGTGGAGTACAACGTGGTCCGCACCGCGGCCGGCCGATCCTCTTTCCCCTCCCCTGGTACTCCGGGTGTTGGCTCGGCGTGGGAAGGCCGACCGGAAACAAGCGGGCACTCGGACGCACCCTGGCCGCCACCCCAACCCTTCCCCGGAGTACCAGGGGAGGGAGAAAGTCAGCCCGAGCAGCGACGCCGCGTGGCGATCGTCGCCGTTGATCTGGTCGAGAAGGTGTTCAAGGACCGCCCGCACCAGGCGATGATGGAGCGGGCCGTGAAGGGATCGGAGCTTGCCGGCCGCGAATACTCCCATCCATTCATCGCGCGCGTTTCGAAGATCGTCACGGCCGAATACGTCACAACCACCGACGGCACCGGCCTGGTTCACACCGCTCCCGGCCATGGCGAAGACGACTACGAAACCGGCATGCGCTACGGGCTCGACGTCTACAGCCCGGTGCTGGCGAATGGCCGATTCGACGACACCGTTCCCGAATTCATTCGCGGAAAGACAACCAAAGAGGCCAATCCACTCATCATCGATGAGATGCGCAACCGTGGCCTGCTCTTCGCAGAGATGAAAATCGTCCACAGTTATCCGCACGATTGGCGGAGCAAAACGCCGATCATCTTCCGCGCCACCGAACAATGGTTCATCGCGATGGATCAACCCCTCGGCCCGGAACAATCGACGCTTCGCCAGCGGGCGGTCAGCGCCTGCGCAAACTCGGTCGAGTTCGTCCCCGATTGGGGCAAGCATCGCATCACCGGCATGCTGCAATCGCGCCCGGATTGGTGCATCTCGCGCCAGCGCGCCTGGGGACTGCCGATTCCCGTCTTCTACAACCAACAGGGCCACGCCCTGCTCACGCCGGAATCCGTCCGCGCCGTTTCCCGGCGATTCGCCGAAAAGGGAAGCGAAGCGTGGTTCGGCGATTCCCCGGCCGAGCTGCTCGGCAGCAGCTTCCGCTATCCACCCGGTTTTTCCGCCGAGACGCTGCGGAAGGAAAAAGACATCTTCGATGTCTGGTTCGAGAGCGGCAGCTCCTGGTACGCAGTGCTGCAGGCACGGTCGGAACTGAAATTTCCGGCCGACCTTTATCTGGAAGGATCGGACCAGCATCGCGGCTGGTTTCAGCTTTCGCTGCTCCCGTGCCTGGGCGCCACCGGCGCCGCGCCGTTTCGGCAGGTGCTGACGCACGGCTTCGTCGTGAAGCCCGATGGAAAGAAGGTCAGCAAGAGCGACAAGGAATACGTGACCGCCACGCAGGAGATCGACCGCCACGGCGCTGATCTTCTACGGCTCTGGTGCTGCAGCGTCGATTACCAGACGGACATCCCCGTCAGCCCGCAGGTGATCCAGGCCTTCGGCGAGAAATACCGCAAAATCCGCAACACGCTGCGCTATCTGCTGGCCAACCTGTACGACTTCGACCCGCGAACCGATGCGCTGGAAATTCCGCAGCACAGCCTCGATGGCTGGGCGCTGTTCGAATTGGACCGCCTGATCGCGCAGGTGACCGAGGCTTACGAACACTATCAGCTTCATCGCGCCTTTCGCCTGCTGTATGACTTTTGTGCGGTGCAGATCAGTGCCACCTACGGCAACGCCATGAAAGACCGGCTCTACTGCGAAGCGGTTGGGTCTCCCCTGCGACGACGTTCTCAGACCGTCTTACAGCGGATGGCGATGGCACTGACGAAGCTGCTGGCGCCGATGCTCGTCTTCACCGCCGACGAAGTCTGGGAACATCTGAAGTGCAAGCCGGCCGACGAAGCGGCCATGCCGAGCGTGCATCTGGCACTGCTGCCCAAAGTTTCCGGGACGGAGCCTTCCGAAGACCAGCGGCGCGAGTGGGAATTGCTCATGGAGCTGCGTGACAGCGCGCTGTTGCAGCTCGATGCGCTCAAGAAAGAGGTTGGATTGAACAAGGCCTCGGAGGCCGAGATCGTCTATTACATTGACGACGACGCGCTGCGGCTGCGTTTCCAGGCGTACGGTCCGGACCTGGAAGATCTCGTCGGCGCGGGGTGCCATTCGTTCGCGCCAAAGGGACCGTCGGGACCGGCGGTGGTCGTGAAGGTGCTCGATCGCCGCAATGTCTATCCGGCGTGCGCCCGGAGCTGGAAGCGCCGGCCGGATGTCGGCGCCGATCCGGAATTTCCCGATCTCAGTTTGCGGGACGCCGCCGTCGTCCGAGCGAGCCAATCGTGAGCGAAAAGCCGCTCCAACTTGCCGTGTTGCTCAGCGGCGGCGGCACGACGCTGCAAAACCTGATCGACGTCATCGCCGCCGGGCAACTGAACGCGCAGATCAAGCTGGTCGTAGGCTCCCGCCCGAACCTGGGCGGACTGAAACGCGCCGCCGACGCGAAGATCATGAACTTCGTCGTCGACCGCCGGCAATTTGAAGACTGCGCCCGCTTCAGCAAACAGGTCTTCTCTCTCTGCCAGGACGCCGAGGTCGATCTCGTCTGCCTGGCAGGCTGGCTCTGCCTGCTGGACGTGCCCCCGGAATTCGCGAACCAAACCATGAACATTCACCCCGCCCTGCTCCCCAGTTTCGGCGGCAAAGGAATGTACGGCCAGCATGTCCACGAGGCCGTGTTAGCGCATGGCTGCAAGGTCAGCGGTTGCAGCGTCCACTTCGTCGACGGCACATACGACAACGGCCCCATCATCCTCCAGCGCACCTGCACCGTGGAGGAAACCGACACGCCGCAATCGCTGGCTGCACGGGTATTCGCGGAGGAGAAACTCGCCTACCCGGAGGCGATCCGGCTGTTTGAGAAAAGACGGTTGAGAATCGAGGGTCGACACGTCCACGTTTTGTCGGAAGCAGCGCTTTGAGGAAGCGCTCAGAGCGCGTCCAATCCCCCCTTTAGCCGCCCGCCTTGGCGGGCGCGTCCCGCGAGCTGCTCTCCGGGAGAACTGCCAGTATTTCCGTCGCACGACGGCACAGCTCTCGGCCGTAGTCGGTCCAGATTCCCTGGCCCCAATAACGGAAACAGCTCGTTTGCGTGACGAGCAGATGAAAAAGAGCATTCCGGTAGCGCGGATCGGACGTCGCGATGCCGGTCTTCAATACCTTCTCCGCAAACAGGGCGCTGACGGCCTCCATTGGGCCCAGGACATTCTCATAGCCGCGGACCCAGGAGATATCTGCAGTCCAACTCCCGCCGTCCATGTGGAATCGATTGTCTTCGCGGCGAAGTTGCTCGATGACGGTCGGTAAGTCCTGGTGGCGCTCGCTTTCCAGGCGGTCGAAGAGCCGCTTCTGAAAGATGGGACGGGCTGGGGGGAAATCGGCATCGCTCACGCCGATCGCGGCCAGGTGTTCCAGATACTCAGTTGCGTGCATCGCCGGGGTCGAGGAGCCCGCGGCTTCTCGCATCACTTGCATGAACTTGGAGGGGAACTCGTTCATCATCACGCCGCCGTTCTCGCCGTCGCCGATCTGGGTACAGAGCTGCGGGATCTGGCGGCCGGACAAGTCGACGCGGGAGAGTCCCTTGGCCTCGTAGAACGGCTGCATCTGGCCGACCAGCTTCGTGTCGCTCCCCTGCGTCTTGATGATGGCGATGATGCTGAGGGTTTGTCCGAGCGAGTTGCGGGCGATCAGCCGATGCGGCACGTGCGGGCGGTCGATCTTTCCCCCATCGTCGCCACGCTCGATGGAATGCTCCTGCACCAGCACCCAGCGATAACCGTGGTCGAGCAATGTGCGGACAAATTCGTAGCAGGAATCCGGGTGATTCGGCAGCGCCATTTCCGGCGGGGAAAATCCACGAACCCGGCTGAGCGCTTCGAGCCCGAACGTCGCCGCGAAGTGCTGCTGCCACGCGCCCACGTGCAGGCGAAAATCCTGCGCCGGCGTGGACGGCGCAACCGCGTGGCCCCAGGCCGTTCCCAACCATTCGACGCAGCGCCGCAACGCGGGATCCTGGGCCAGCGGCATCAGCGATGCAATCACCGCCGACGCGCCCATCTCTTCCAATCCGTGCAGCAGGCACCCGGAATAGTCGAGCATTACCCGCGGCTGCGCGCCTTCGTTGACCAATTGCGGGATGAACTCGCCCATGCGCTGGTAACACCATAAAAAGACCGGCGCGTTATGGGCGTCCTGCATCTGCGGGTGTTCGAGCATGAAGCGCAAATTACTGATAATCGCAGCTGCGTGAAGATCGTCGCCCCCCGCGGGAATGAGCGGTTGGTGCATGTGCAGCGCAATCGAAAACGCGCTGCGGATGCTGGTAAAATCAACCCCGCTCGCCGGCAGAAAGACGGGGGCCTGTTCATCGATTGTTTGAGCAACTCGGGATTCGGAGCCGCAAATGTCCGGCAGAGCGGTGGAGGGCGGAGGAACGTGGTGAGCGAGGCCCGATGAGTTCATGAACGGGCAGGATAACCGGATCGGCCCGTACTTACCCGATGACGATTCTCGCCAGTCGTTCGGCCACTTCACCACTGCGATCGCGGTCGGTGGCTTTCGAGGGCGCGCAGGATGTCCTGCGTCACGCGCTCGGGGGCCTGCGTCGCATTGACGCGATAGATGCGGTTGGACGTGTAGAAATCCAGGAGCGGGCTGGTCTGCTCCTCGTAGACATCGATCCGGTAGCGAATGATTTCGATGTTCGTGTCGTCTGCGCGCTGCTCGACGGATGCGCGCTTTTTCAAACGCTCCACGATCCGCTCGACGTCATTGCAGAACAGGTAAATCACTGATCCCACGTCGAGCAGGGAGGCCATGATGGTGGCTTGTTCGAGCGTGCGGGGAATGCCGTCGAGGAGGAGAATTTGGTTGTCCGGGTTGTAGCGCCCCGCGGTGACGGCGGACTCGATCGATTGACGCCAGAGTTCGACGGTAAGCTTGCCGGGGACCAGCGCCCCGGATTTGGAGTAGCCGGCAAAGACCTTCCCGATTTCGCTTTGCGGGTCCAGCGCGCGAAATGCGTCGCCGCAGGCGAAATGGAAGTAGCGCGGCAACTGGCCCAGGATTTTCCCCTGGGTTCCTTTGCCGCTGCCCGGCGCGCCAAACAATAAAACGGTTCTGTAAGCCATCCTGCTGAGAGTTTGCTCCGCCAATTCCAAACCTTAGTCGGACGGGATGAATATACCAAACAACTGCAAAATCGAGCGCCTCGTTGTTATCGGACCATCAGGTTCATCGCAGTGCCGCCAACTCCTTTTGTGCGTCACGCAACTCGAGGCTGTGCGGATATTGCCTGATGCCATTGCGCAGCAGCACGATGGCGTCGGGCTTTTTGCCGTCTTGTGCAAGTTTCTGCGCCTGGGCAACGATCGCCGGCAGAGCGTCCGCCTCGGTGTTGACTGCGGCGACTTTTCTGTTGCGGAGGACAAATGTCCCCACAACGCGTGTTCCGTCCGGGGTCGTCTCGACGATCGTGGGCAGTTTCGTGAGTTTCGACGCCTCGATCGACCACGTGCCACTCACGTCCGCCGCGCGCAGAGCCGACTCCAGCAGCGAGCGGGGAAGCCATTCATCGGGCGAAATTTTCAATCCGTCCTCGGAGCTGGCGGCAGTCTTGAACGCATCAAAATCCACGAACGTCTGCTTCTGATCCGTCGCCCGGCCCAGAAAGCTGGTGAAAATCGCCGTCTCGGCCTGGGCATACAGCGTGGATGTCGGACTCTCCGGCAGTCCAAGCCAATATTGCTTCCACAGCGGCTCGAACTGCGAGGCGTCTCCCATTGTTGCCAGCCATGCCCGCTGCCACTGTTGCCCGCGACCCACCTGCTGCATGAACGCAACGAAGGGCTTCTGATATTTCCCGTCGCCTCCCTGCACCAGAAAGTAGACCATCGACCAGGCCTGGTCGTAGTTGCTGATTGTAAGATTGCTTCTCCACTCTTGCGGGGAGAGCGCCATCATGTCCGGAATGGATTTGAACGTGTGGTTGTTGATCTCGTCCTTGATGCGTTGCAGCCGCCACGGGGGAATGACGCCGGTGACGAAGCCGTCGCCGGTGAAAATACTCTCGCCAAAATACTCCGCCAGTCCCTCGTTGATCCAGGGGGGAAACGATCCGCCGATCACCGCGGCGGCGAATTGATGAAACCCCTCGTGCTGCACGACGTGCCAGGTTCCCGCCCCGGTTTTTTTGCCGGCGATGGCCATCAGTTTCCCGTCCCCGCCGCCGGTGTGGATGAAGACGCCGTCTGATCCGGGCAAGCCGCCGGCCGCATAATAATCTTCAGGCCGAGAGTAGAGATAGAATGGGAATTTATGCGTGATCACGCCCGCGAATGCGCGGGTACGGGCATAGTACTCCTCGGCCATCCTGGTCATCCGCACGGCCGCCTCGTGAGCGGCGTCCGCATTGAGATCGGTGTAGAGATCGTAATACCTGGTGTCGTAATGCGTCATGTCCCCGGGCGTGGCGGACGCGCGGCGGGCCGGCAGCGCAAGCGAAAGCATCAGGAGCATTGATGCCCGGAGAAATAATGACCGAGGTGTCTGCATCGATTCAATTGATTGGATTCGCGGAGCTCGGTGTTGTCAAATGGGTTCCAAAGTCTCAGCGGCGTTGTGCTCCGACGGGCCGCCAAGACTCGCTTCGCGTCGTCGCGGAATGCGAATCGCAAAGGCCCGCGGGAGCAAATCAGTGAGGCAGCGCGATGCCTGCTTCGTGAATAATTCCCTCCCTCCGGTACACTCCTCTCTCGTGCCAACGATCGACCATTCCCGCCCGCAACCTCTGCCCAACACTGGATCCGGCCCGGCGGTGTTTGCCGGGTTTCTTGGTTGGACACTGGATGCGTTTGACTATTTTCTGGTCGTCTTCTGCCTGACGGACATCGGCCGGGAATTCGGCAAAACCGACAAGCAGATGAGCGTCGCTCTGCTCGTCACGCTGGGATTCCGCCCGATCGGGGCGTTTATTTTCGGCCTGCTGGCCGACCGCTACGGCAGGCGTTTGCCGTTGATGCTCGATCTGATTTTCTATTCGGTCATCGAAGTCATGACCGGATTCGCCCACAATTACACGCAATTTCTGGTGCTTCGCGCGCTGTTCGGCATCGGCATGGGCGGGGAATGGGGCGTGGGCGCGTCGCTGGCGATGGAGAAAGTCCCGCCACGATGGCGCGGGATTCTCTCCGGGCTTTTGCAGGAAGGCTATGCCGCGGGGAACTTGCTGGCGGCGCTCGCCTATCGCACGCTGTTTCCGCATGTCGGCTGGCGTCCGCTCTTTTTCATCGGGGGATTGCCGGCCCTCCTGGCGCTGTACGTGCGGTTTGGCGTGCGGGAGTCGGAGGTGTGGGAACGCACCGCGCGAAAAGACTGGGCGGCGCTGGGGACCAGCATTCGGTCGCACTTGCCCCTCTTCGGCTACCTCGTGCTGCTCATGATGATGATGAATCTCTCTTCGCACGGCACCCAGGACATGTACCCGACGCTACTCAAGCGCGACTGGCACTTTGGCGCGCGACAAACCGGAGACATTGCCGCATTCACCATGGTCGGCGCGATCATCGGCGGGGTTCTGTTTGGCCTGGCGTCCGACTGGATCGGCAGACGCTATGCGATGCTCATCGCTTTCGCCGGCGCGCTGCTCACCGTGCCGCTGGCGTTTTCTCATTCGTTGGGATTCCTCGTGCTGGGCGGCTTCTGCATGCAGTTCATGGTGCAGGGAGCATGGGGAATCATCCCGGCTCATATCAGCGAGTTGTCGCCGAACTCCGTACGCGGATTCCTCCCCGGCTTTGCGTATCAATGCGGCGTGCTGATCGCGGGAAGCGTCGTCTATTTCGAGACGTACCTGGCAATCCGCTGGACGTACGCTGTCTCGATGGCCGCGAGCGCCTCGGTCATTTTCGCCGGGGCGATCATCGTCATCGCACTGGGCAAGGAGAAGCGTGCGGTTCATTTCGCGGAGGAGACGGCGGAGGAATGAAATTCATGTCCGCTTCCGAACACCATCAAGTCCCCGCGGCCCTCTCAATATTCGCAAGCGCCGTAGCGGCGGCATTGCGGATGACGGGGAACTCGTCCGTCAGATCCGTCCGGAGCGCCGAAACGGCCGGTTCGGCGGCCCGTCCCATTTCGCCCAGGGCAGCGATCGCCTGCTGGCGGGAATCGATGTCGCGCGTCGCCTGATCGTTGGCAGACGTGATGAGAAGCCTCAGCGAGTCGTCGGCTTCGCCGGTGATCCGCCACAATGCGGCGGCGGCGGCGACGCGAACGATCGGAGACGGATCGCCCATCGCTTTGCGGACCGCCGGAACCACGGCCAACGCCGGGGGGCCGACCTGGCCGAGCCCCCGGGCGGCTCGGGCACGCACCAGCGGGTTCTTCCCCTCTAACAGAAAGTGCAGGGGCGTGATCGCGTCGCTGGGACGGCGGTCGATCTGCCAGAGCGCTTCGGCTGCCATCAGACGGATTTCCGCGGCGGGATCGTTGGTGAGGTTGCGCAGGGAGACGGCCGCCGGGCCGGCGCCGCGGCCGATCTGGGCCAGCGACCCGATGGCGCTGCACCGCACGTTGATCTCGCGGTCGTTCAACGCGGCGATCAGCGCGCCGATCACGCCGGTTTTCCTCGGTCCGATCAGACCGAGCAGCCGCAGTACGTGTTCGCGATTGGAGGGATCGGCGTCGTCGGCAGCCGACAGCAGCGGCGGGAGCGCCGCCCCAGCATCGCGCGCGATCCACCAGATTGCCCCGGCGGAGGCGATCCGCAGTTGGACTTCCGGCGCGGCCAGCGTGAGCCGCAGCGACGGGAGTGAATCCGATGCGGCCGGTCCGAGGTGCCCAAGCGCCTCGGCCACTCTGATTCGCACGGCAAGCGTCGGATCGTCCAGAGCGGCGGTGAGCGCCGCGGTGGCTGGTTTGGCCGGGGGGCCGACGCCGCCGATGGCGGCGGCGGCGGAGGCGCGAATATCGCTGGATTTGTCGACCAGGGCATCGCATAGCGGCACAAGCGATACCGAGGCGGCAGCGTCGTCGGCGACCAGCGCATCGGCCGCGAGGGCACGGACGAACGGAAACGGCGAGCGAAGCGCCGCGACCAGCTGCGGCGCGGATGCGACGCCGATTTTCCCAAGCGAGGATGCGGCGCCGGAGATCGTTACGTCATCGTCCGGTTTTAGCAGCAACAGCCCCAGGGCCGGCGCGGCAGCGCCGGCGGCGGACCCTATTTCACCGACGGCATAGATCGCGTCCTGCCGAAGTTCGCGGTCGGGGTCATTGAGGGCGACGATGAGTTGTGGCACGCTCCGCCGCGCGAGCGGCCCGAATCCGGCGAGCGCCAGCGCGGCGGCTCGGCGCACCCGGACGTCGGGATCGACGAGAAACCTGGCAACGTTATCGATCTCCGAGCGGGCACGAAAGTCCATCTGCCCGATCGCAGACAGAGCCCGGGCGCGAATTTCGGGATTCTTTTCCGCCAGGGCATGCGACCAGAGCGTCAGAGATTTGCCCCCGAAGAACGGCTCGTTGGGAGTCGAAGCGCGGGCGTGCAGCGCGGTGGCCCCCATCATGGCCCAAATGAGCGTAAACGTCGGGAGACGAGCAAATGTGTGTGATTGCCGGTAACAGGCCATACGATCGCGTTATTCCGCAGTTGGGATGACGGGCCGGCGCATAATTGGTGCAAATACTGATGGGCGCATCGCGCTTTGTCCAGCCTGTTGCGCGCTGGCTTGCGCATTGAATAACCATTAAACGGATCAGTTCAAGGAACGGGCACCGCAAAAATCTATCGCCGCGGCGGTCAGCAAATTAAGCAGCCCCGTTTCTATTCCGATTATTCGATTGTCACCAATCACGCACAGTGTCTTCTGGCGGAGACGAGATGACGGAAGTTTTGCCCAGCGGCGCAGTCTCTTTCCGATTCTTTCGGCCCAACGTGCTCGAGGTTTTTGTGGCGGGCACATTCAACAACTGGTGTCTCGGCGCCGCGCCGATGGTCTGGCAGGGAGATGGATGGTGGACGATCACGCTGAATCTGATGCCCGGCAGCCATCAGTTCCGTTACGTCGCCGACGGACAGTGGTATACGGACCACGCCGCCAACGGGATCGAGCCCAGCAACGGAATCTGGAACAGCCTGTTGGTGGTCCCAGAACCGATGGCGAAGCGAAGAGCCGCGTGATCGGTTCCCGAGAAAGGGACGCCACCGTCATTGGCGATTGCGCTGCCGCATGGTTGAATCTCCCGTCTGATGAAAACCCGAATTCTGCGGGAGCTTTGCTCCCTTCCGACGGCTCCCTTCGTTGAGCGATACGTGGTCGAGTATGTACGGCAGTTCGTTGCCGAGCGTCCGCGGTTGCGCCTCTGCCACGATCGACACGGCAATCTGCTCATCGAACTGCCGGGGCGGAAGCGGACGCCGCGTTGGATCTTCACAGCCCATATGGACCATCCGGGGTTTGTCGCCACAAGAATGATCGACGCCCAAACAGTCGAAGCCGACTTCCTCGGCTATGTCCTCGGAGATTTTTTCAATGGCGAAGGAGTGCGATTCTTCGACGGTCAACGTGAGATACCGGCCGTCGTGCAATCGCATGTGCCGGGGAAAAATCGGCCGGTGCCGGGCAAGGCGCTGCTGCGTGTCGGCAAAGAAGTGCCGCGCGGCGCTCCGGGGATGTGGGATCAGGGGATGGGCCGGTTTCGCTCGGGGAAGTTTTACTCGCGAGTTTGCGACGATCTTGCCGGTGCGGCCGCCGCGCTGCAGATGCTCGACCTGCTGCACGAGCATCCTGCCGCCGCGACCGTGGGCGTGCTGCTCACGCGGGCAGAGGAAGAGGGATTCATCGGGGCAATCGCCGCGTCGATGCAGCCAACACTTCTCCGCAAATCGGATCGCCTGATTGCCATCGAATGCTCCGCCATGCAGCCGTTTGCGCCGCAAGGCAATGGAGCGATTATCCGCATCGGCGATCGAACCAGCGTCTTCAATTCCAGCCTCAGTTATTTCATCTCGCAGCAGGCGGGAAAACTCGCCGAGCGCGATCGCAGCTTCAAGCACCAGCGCGCGCTGATGCCCGGCGGCACGTGCGAGGCGACCGTCTATGACGTCTACGGCTTCACCGCCGCGTCGATTTGCGTGGCGCTGGGCAACTATCACAACATGAACGCAGCAAAAAAGAAGATCGGCCCGGAGTTTATCGATGTGAATGACTGGAAAAACATGGTGAAGCTGTTCGTGAGGGTCGCCGAACACGGCCACACATATGAGCCAGGTCACGCGGCACTGAAGAAGCGGCTGGAGAAGCGATTCGGGAAGTGGAAGCGGAGGCTTACGCCGGATCGTACCCCTTCCCGCCCCAGGGATGGCAGCGGGCGATCCGTTTGAGCGCCTTCCAACTCCCGCGAACTGAGCCGTAGCGGGTGATGGCGTCAATGGCGTATTGGCTGCAGGTCGGATGGTATCGGCATTGGCCGACGAACAGCCGGCCCAGCGTCGCCCGGTAGAGGACCACCAACGCAATGAAGAATCGCTGCATGATTCGGTTTCCGCTCGGGACATCCGAGGGCGTACTTCCGGCAGTTGGGCGGATTCGCTCGCGCGACGCGCCCGCCAAGGCGGGCGGCTAAAGGGGGCGGGAGCACATCGCGGGAAGTTGTGGAACCGCCTCTAACTCTTCGACACCTTTTTCTTCCATGTGGCGTGCAGCGCGCTGCACATCGCCGAGAGCCACAGTTGATACTCGCCGAGCTTCATGGGCGTATGCGGACGCACGACCACCACCAGATCATAGCCGGCCGGAATAGTGTGTTGCAGACTGCGGAACGATTCGCGCAACAGTCGCCGAATTCGATTGCGCCGGACCGCGATGCCCACTTTCCGGGGGG
>Ga0302325_10013489_pt1 | contig 17420 bp, 16 predicted proteins | sample Palsa_T0_2_FD_201948 | JGI IMG/M metagenome (GOLD analysis project Ga0302325, IMG submission 201948) | Peat permafrost microbial communities from Stordalen Mire near Abisko, Sweden - Palsa_T0_2 | ecosystem: Environmental > Terrestrial > Soil > Palsa > Peat permafrost | place: Sweden: Abisko... | reverse complement strand
CAAGCATGCCTATTGGTGAGTCAACTAGCCCATACGACACAGTTAGGGGCTTCGTTCCCTGGATTTCCAAATATCCCATCTATAAGAAAACAGAAAGTCAGTGCTTGTAAGTGAAGCCTGGATGTGAGATGTTCTAGACAATCCCAAAGTTGAAGTAGCTTATTACTGCCCACATACCTCTTCTTCTCGCCACCACATCATCCTCCCAAAATCGCTGTCCTTCCCTTTCCCTTGCCATATAGCCCATATAATCAGATAGGCAAGATGGAAGGGGTACCTCCACCAACTTGGTGGGCCTGCTGCCAACGCATTGACATGAACAGCCACGCAGTGGTCAGGATAGTCAATCCCCATGATCCTGGCGATCATAGACCCCCAATCGCCGCCCTGGACAACATACGTATCATATCCAAGAGCCAACATCAACTTGTGATCGACAGCCGCCATATTTTTCAGCCAAAAGTCGCCTCTTTTCGATCCCTCTGAGAATGCAAACCCCGGCAGAGAGGGAGCGACCACGTGAAAGGCCTGTTGGCCAGGCTCCTTTGGGTTCGTCAAAGAATCAATAATCTTCTCGACTTCAAGAAAGTTGCCAGGCCAGCCGTGCTGGAATAGCAAGGGGATAGCTCCTTCATGGTCTGACTGATGGTGGACAAAATGTATCTTCATAGTCTCGCCAGCCTCGCTGATGGGAAGTGTGAACATCTTCAAGTGACCATTGATTCGTGCCTCAACAGCTTGCCAGTCATATTTCTTTTCCCAGTAATCCCTCAATTCGGAGACTGTTGCTGGTGGGACGCCGAGTGACCAGGCATCTTTCTCTGGCAGCTCGACGCCAGGAGGAAGTCTTGCGGTTGAGACGCGCTGGTTGATGAATGAAAGAAGCTCCTCCGAGACGGCAATTTTGAAGGGCATTGGCTGCGCCATGCTTGTGATTGACGGTCGATTTGGGTGCAAGAGTAAGACGATAATGAACTCGCTTTGGCTGGGACTGATTGACTTTCAAATGCAACTTTCAAGCCAGATTCGCAGACTGGAAAAATTATCTTCTACGAATCTCAATTGGAGTAGTGATTAATGAGCTTTGTAGATGCGGGTATGAAGTGGGTAAGTCTGAATGTCAGCTCAAAGAGGAGACATGTGGCGCAGGTCATCACTTGGCTTGACCTTAGGTACTATCCTCCCCCCCCCGGTTTAAACCAAGGTCACGTTGTTGATAACACCACTCCTGCACGGGCCATATCAAGGGCCTTTGGCCAATAGTGCCTCTCCAAAGTACTTGACATTCCCTACTTCGGGGATATTAACGAGGTCTCACGGTGGCGTTACCCAGGTCTCCACCTTGGCTTAAACCGGGGGGATACAGTAGTACTTGTTAGAGGGGTTTACCCAGCAACGGTCCAAACTTAGCAACGGGCCAAAAAATTATTGCATATTCGACATAACCCACTAACTGCTTTGCTTTGAAAATTAGATGCATCGATAGAGCTTATTCGTATTATGTCCAACAGTTATTTTAAGCTTTAATAAATAATTTTAATTAAGCAAAATTATAAATTTTAATGTTATTACCATTTAAGCAAGGTTTTTAGCGCCAGTTTTGCGTATGAGAAAGAATGGCACGGCTTATATTAGCTTAGAAATGCTCTTTTTATTCGATTTAAAGAGCTCTGTGGTTGGTTTGGATTTGGTGTTGGCCCTTGGATCCTTGCTGGGTGAGCTCTTCTACGCTTTCTCCGCACCAAAAATTATTCAGCGAGGTTACTGGTTAACTCTCGTATTGAGAAAGCTATCCAGTTGACAAGCGGCTTAGGCCTGAAGCTTTAGAAATGAGATTTCCTTCATAATGCAGCCATAAAACGAGGTTAAAGCACATGATGATCCGAGTTTGGCCTAGCGTAGCCTGGTCAGCGTTCCTTCTCAGCCTCGCATCGCCAGCTCATCATCGTAACATCAACACCACTCACTCGTGATAATGTGGCATCGAGTCATTGAGCCACCTAGCCATCAAAGATAAGTCAAGTGCTTGCTGAGCTAACTCTTCTATGATGATTTCATCTAGGTTTAACTCGAGATCCCTAAACCTATCGTGACGCGTCGAGACAAATGTCTCAATAACACATCGAGGAGACGGTTCCTGAGATAGCACAGCATGTCTAGTGTGCAGGCAGCAGAGACTCCAGACCCGACTTGGCCTCAGACATGGCCTCGAACGGCGGACGAATTCCATGTTTTCGATATACAAGGCGACGTGCTCCTGAAGCTGGTACGTCACCCAGAGGCGGACGAGGAATCGGACACTTCAAGCGTTAGCAATGAAGATGGCCCACTGGTGGAAGAGGTCTTCGACGAAGAGCCTGATGCTTGCTTGGAGGTCCCAGACACAGAGCTGCCACCACCGCCATCGCCACCGCCATCGCCACCACCCGGTGATGAAACAGCCCCTGCTGTCCAAGAACCAGAAGAGGACGCCCAACCTGATGATGATTCTGTCCATTCCGACGATTCTGCAAGCTCTGCCGAAATTCTCACTGATGTCCAGTACGTCTTATTTTGTTTTTGGTTTCACTGCTTCATGGGAGCCGAATAAGAGCAGGGCCCTCTCGAAACATGTCTCGGGGGCTCAGTAGCTCCCCAGCTCTTAAAGCGTATATTAAAAGCCCATACTAATCTGCGTATAGTATGCGAGTATCGTCTAAGCACCTCATACTTGCATCCCCAACATTCCGCAGCATGCTGGGCCTGGGCTTTGAAGAAGGCCAACGACTTCGAACTGAAGGTAGTACAGATTTAGCATTGGGAGACGACGATCCGGACGCCTTTGAGATATTACTGAATATCATCCACGGCCTCACGAGGAAAGTTCCCCGAAGTATAACGTTGGAAATGTTGACCAAAGTTGCGGTTTTGGTAAACTATTACCAGATGCACGAAGCAGTTGAGCTTTTTTCTGATACCTGGATCGACAATCTAATCAAGGAAGGCTTGCCACAGTCCCATTCTTCGGAAACGGTTCGCTGGCTTGTGATAGCTTGGGTATTCCATAAGCCGATGGAGTTTAGAGCTATGTCCAGGGTCATCGAATTTGGCTGCGATGAAACGTTGGAGGATGACTTTGACGAGAGCTTACCTATTCCAACTCCTGTCATTGGTATGAATCAATACTCAAGCTTATCTTGGACAATTTTTGACGTTGATTTAGATGTAATGTTAGCGCATCGAGCTGCCGCAATTGAAGGCGCAATGCACGCTGTCCATAGTCTTATTACCCGCTATTCCAGCCCTGAGGTTTTCTGTCCGGCTGTATGGGATGAGAACAACAATTTGGCCTGCGACTCTCTCTTGCTGGGTTCACTGATCAAAGGTTCAGCGGCCATTGGAATTTGGCCAAGGATACCTTCTCCGTATCCGGGCATCGTATTCCAGGACCTTGCAACGCAGGTCCGAGAACTAAGAGTCTTTGATGTGTGCAATCAGGCCCGTAGGAGTTATCAGAGTTGCTCTGATGCTCATGGAGTGAAAGACTCTATCCACGCCTCGATGAGTGCGCTGGAGGGTGCCATGGGTGGTCTCAACCTTGAGGACTTCTTGCATGAACAAGTGTTTATTGAATAATGACCCTGGTTGAGGATTTCCGTATGCAAGCATTGTCGAGTATGTTCCCTTCTAAGTGATCGAATCTCGAGCATGCTAAACTGATACACTCCTTTCTATATTTCCCTTTGTGGCCAATTTGAGATATTGTTCGAGTAGGTAGATATTTTTAATTATTCGTTTTGAAGAACGAAGGGTCCCCATCACTGTCGTTCCAGATGTCCCGTGCTGAGCGAGAATTGCCTAACCACTCGAGCCAATCCTGACATCAGCATCAATACATATTTATCAGCGTCCCAATAATAAATACCCCTACTGTAACCAATACATCCAACTCTAATATTCGTCCAACGACAATTTCACGGAACATGCCACCCGGCCGAACACGGAATGTCATCTCGCGGCTGACTTGAGAAGAAGCCTCGGCTGTTTTTTTTTTCTTTTCCCGGACCTTGCAGATCATTTTGCGTCCCCTGTCCCCGCACATGTCAATTCTCACACCTCACCTTTCACCTTAACTTCACACAATTCCAACTTTCACATGTCCGATGCGGAAAGGCGGCACGTGCGCCTCCTCAATTCTTCATCTGACTACCTCTCGCAGAAAACAAATCCTACAATTCAAGAGCAGGAAGAGAGCATTAGAGGGGTCGAAGAGTGGCATGACGAAATGTCCCATTTGGAGAATATGGGGAAGCGCCATTCCCAAGAATTCTCGGCAGGGGGTCCAATCACGGTACGGGGGCAGCTGATCCCTTCCTTCCTCCGAACCGCTGAGCCGAAGACGCTGGCCTCCACGACTGGTGCTTGGTCTGGAACTGCTGATGTCCCGAGGATGAGGAGAGCAAATGGAGCTCTTACTAGTGAATCCTGTTCTCTGGTAGGTCGAGGGCGACGAAAGCTACCGCTAGCCCGACGATCTCCGGATCGAGGATTTGCTTATGACTGTCTGCATTTCCTCTTTTTCTCTTTTGCCTTGTTGATTTTGGAGAGACTCACTTCTTCTGTTTTTATTACAGAAAGTTTAAGATTTTATGCTCACGCTTCAAACAATTCCTGTTTGAATAGCAAGACGAGAAGGTGTATTAGGCAAAGGCTAGATTTATCACAGTTACATTTTTATACATCACTCTCCACTCTACTACCCATTATGGCGAACAAGATGGCAAACCCCGCAGTGGACCCAGAGAAGGAAGAGCAGCAATACTTGAACGAAGTTGCAGCTGTCAAGCAATGGTGGACGGACTCGAGATGGAGATACACCAAGAGACCATTCACAGCCGAGCAGATTGTAGCTAAGAGAGGGAACTTGAAAATTGAGTATCCCAGCAACGTGCAATCAAAGAAGCTCTGGAATATCCTGGAGGGAAGATTCAAGGCATGTGCTCGCAATCATGGTTTTTGGGGTGGAAGCTGATTGCAAATGCTACAGAACAAGGAAGCCAGCTACACATACGGCTGCTTGGAACCCACCATGTTAACTCAGATGGCGAAATACCTCGACACAGTCTACGTTTCCGGCTGGCAATCATCATCCACCGCCTCTGCCTCCGACGAACCAGGTCCGGATTTGGCAGATTACCCCTACGTACGTTTATATCTCTCCCCCGAACACCTCAAACTAAACTCTCCAGACCACTGTCCCAAACAAAGTTTCTCACCTCTTCATGGCCCAACTCTTCCACGACCGCAAGCAACGTGAAGAACGCGTAACCACAAAATCCAAAGCCGCCCGCTCCAAGATCGCAAACGTCGACTACCTTCGCCCCATCATCGCAGACGCAGACACCGGCCATGGCGGTCTCACCGCTGTGATGAAGCTCACGAAGCTGTTCATCGAGAAGGGAGCAGCAGGGATCCATATCGAGGACCAAGCTCCGGGAACAAAGAAGTGCGGACACATGGCTGGGAAAGTGCTAGTTCCAATCAGCGAGCACATCAATAGACTTGTTGCCATTCGAGCACAGGCTGATATCATGGGCATGTCACTCCCTTTTTCTCTTCCATTCGCTCAAATCAAAGAAAAGCACTTGCTAATGAGACGATATAGGATCCGACCTCCTAGCAATCGCACGAACAGACGCCGAAGCAGCAACCCTTATAACCACAACCATCGACCCCCGTGACCACGGTTATATCCTCGGCAGCACAAACCCAAATCTCCAGCCCCTAAATGACCTCATGATCGCCGCCGAACGGGCCGGCAAATCCGGGCCGGAACTCCAAGCCATCGAAGACAGCTGGACCGCTCAAGCAGGTTTAAAACTCTTCACAGAAGCCGTGATCGACACCATAAACGCCAGCGTACACGTCAACAAGAGAGAACTCGCTTCTCGCTTCCTGTCCGACGTTAAGGGGAAGTCAAACACGGAAGCGAGAGCAATCGCAAAGGGGATCACAGGCGTAGATATCCCCTGGGATTGGGACAGCCCGAGAACCCGAGAGGGCTATTATAGACTTCAAGGAGGTTGTGAGTGTGCGATTAACCGCGCGGTTGCATATGCGCCATACGCGGATGCGATTTGGATGGAGAGCAAGCTGCCGGATTATAAGCAGGCGGAGGATTTTGCGAAGGGCGTGCATGCTGTGTGGCCTGAGCAGAAGTATGTCATCTTTTCCTTGATTCCTGAATCATACTCCCTATGATCTAAATGCATATGCTGACGAAACTTACAATAGACTTGCATACAACCTCTCCCCCTCCTTCAACTGGAAATCAGCCATGTCCCAATCCGAGCAAACAACCTACATTCAACGTCTCTCCCAACTCGGCTACTGCTGGCAATTCATTACTCTCGCCGGCCTGCACACCACGGCCCTCATCTCCGACCAATTCGCGAAAGCGTATTCCAAGTCCGGAATGCGTGCTTATGGGGAATTAGTACAGGAACCGGAGATGGATGGAGGGGTTGATGTGGTTAAGCATCAGAAATGGTCTGGTGCGAATTATGTGGATGAATTGTTGAAGATGGTGCAGGGTGGGGTGTCTAGTACGAGCGCGATGGGGAAGGGGGTTACGGAGGATCAGTTTCATTAGGTGTGTTGTAGTTTAGAGTGTATAGGACGAAAATTATGAAAAGCTTTCTTTGCTATTCTTTTGACTGGTCTTCTCTTGAACCTGAGATCTGAGCAGAAAATGAAAGATATGCTGTTGTGATTGATGCTACTTAGCCTTGTGCCCCGATGGCAATGCTGCTCGGCGAAACGCAATGATTTAAGTGTATCCCTCCTCTGCAGAAGAGAAAAATGAACTAAGCTCTGAAGCTACTGATGTGAGGTAAGGTAAGGCTGGTTAACCCTTCCAGTTGCCGCGGCTGTGGAAGGCTGTGCTCAGCCATATTGATCCCCCTCGGCACGACTCGGATCCATAGCATCTCTAGACTGTAGAGTGGCCTGTTTACAGCAAAAAAGGAGATGATTATCGATATCGTGTATTGTACTCCGTACAAGGGTAAATAAGTGTTAAGTGACGCCATAAAACTTGCCCAATTGCAGACCAGAAAAAGGTATCTTGATCAGGTGATTGGTCAGGCCACTTGAATTTGCCACAGGACATTACCCCTGAGGTTACATTTATTACAGCCTGTAGGTAGTACTATAAGAGATTTAGTTGATTACACGTTACAATCCCATCATGTGATTCATTAACCCGTCTTGGTAAAGAAAAAGGAGGGAGCTAAGCCCAAAAAGTATAAGAAAAACAACGACTCCTCCGTCCGCCCCCGCTGAGCAGAGGAATAACGCAACAAGCTTGCGAGGCCTGGAGCTGGGTCCCTAAAACGCCACTAAGAGCCGCGAGATGCCCGCGAGAGCCCTAAAAATGCCTTAAAAGCTCTATATCCCTCTCTTAAAAACTCACGTGCTATAATAAAGTCAAAAGCATCTTGCAGGCAATAAAGTAGAAGCATTTTACGATATTACCCGTAACGTTGCAAACCGGCCACCCTACTCTAGAGACACACTAGTAAGCCTGTACCCGCGCTTGCATTCTACATCTAATCTTTAAGTTTAATCCGACATGTGAATTATTTTAAACTTAATCAGGCATGTGAAGACTTCCTCCCTATTCATTTGCAATGGTCACGTGCAAGCAAGAATCGTGGAATTTTTACTTCCATAGAATAGGTAGACCTATGCTACATACAGCCCTTCCAGCCTTGACGAATTCTTTTTAGGTTCTTTTCTCTAACGTAGCAACGTCTCCATGCAGCAAGCAAGCAATTAACTCCGTGAAAAAAAACCAAACCACCCAATAACTCCCAGAAAGACCACTCCAGAAACAGGAAACCATCAATCGAAAAAGAAAACGTATTGTACACCACAATATACATACGTAAACCAATGAAGTAAACGCAAAAGATTACGCCCCGGCCATGCAAGACGAAGCCAACGACCAAGAAATCGCAAGAAAAACCGAAGGTCTATCGGGTATCTGATGTAGCGTAATGTGTCATAACTCATGAATCAAGAAGCCTCGCTAGTCCGATCAGCACAGAAAGAAAACCACAGTACTCTCAAGTCTCGGCTTTCTCCTCTGTCTCATAAAGGGTGGCTCGTTGCTTGTACAGCTGCTCCCAGGTGCTGAGGGTTCCTAGGGCACGCTGGCAATGTGCGTCGACGAGTTGAAGTCCGTACATGTAGCTGGCGTTGACCCAACCAAATCTGTAATTTGTCAGTGAGATAATCAGGCAGCTAGAGAGATCCACTTACCCCTCCGTAGCAACACCCTTGAAGTCAAGGCCCTGGTTTCCATACTCCGCATCGACGCGATGAGGGTCAACAAGTCTGGTGACATCATACTTTTCGACAACAACGCCATTGTAGTCAACGAAAGCTTTGGTCATCATAAAGAGCCATTTATAGGTCAATCTCTCGGCCTCCTCGTGATAACCATATCGCTGTAAGCCTGTCCAAGCCAGCATTTGTTGTGGAGCCCAGCCATATGGGTAATCCCATTGTCTGTTGGGGCGATCCAAGCCGATGATACCTCTGGATTTCTCCGTGCCAGAGACCAAACCTCCGGCAGCTTCGAACATCGGGATGCCAACGGCAACAAGACGAGTGGCTTGAGCAGGACTGGCAACCCCGGCCCAAAGAGCCCAGAAGGCTGTACAGCTTTCATAGGTACATTGCTCCTTTTTCACAGTATCGTAGTCAAAGTACAATCCCTTCGTATCGTTCCAAAGATATCGATCAATAGCTATCTTTCGTGATCTGGCTCTACGCTCCCAGATAGAAGATGACTCGACGTGACCAGACTTCATATTGCCGACGAGGAATTCATCTGGAATCTTGAGGGCGTTATTGAAAAAGTTATGAATGACATGGGCGATATCCTTCTCGTATTTGTACAGGAGGGAATTTAGGTCGATGGTTGCTAAGTTTGCGCAGACTTTCTCCAATCTGTAAGATGTATCATGGCCAGATTCACGGACGGCCCGGTCGTGAAGGAAGTACTCATCAAGCTCTGGCTCAACGACTTCGCCACTGTTATAGGCCTTGACAAACTCCGTGAAAGAGAGTCCATGCTTCTTAGCATATGGGTCGAGAATGTGGGTGAAATGGGTGGATTCAGTCTCGGGAGGAACACCAAGTCCCTGTGGGCGATAACGAGACAGGCCAGTGGCTTTGTCTAGTCTTGGCTCTGCCACCCAAACAGTGTGATACTCCTTGATTGCTGCAAGAATGGCGGTCTTCAAAAATTCCTTAGAATCAGGTTCATGCTTGATCTTCTCGTAAACTCGAAGAGTCATGTCAGTGAGAAATGGCGGCTGCGATCTACAAAGATAATAGCTTCTTGTAGCATTGAGGATCTTGCCATAGTGCTTGATGCAGAAAATGAAATTTAGCACCATGCTCTTAGCAAGATGTACTTTGTCACTGGCAATAAGACCAAGTGACTCCATGTATGAGTCCCATCCATAGAGTTCATTGAAGCGACCACCTGGTACAACAAATGGAACACCCTGAAGAGTCTTCTTGCCAAAAGCATCAGTGGTCTCTGTCATGGCACAAGCGAGAAGGCCCGGCTTGTCGTTGAGGTCTCTGACATGCTCAGGAGTAATCACCTTCGGAAGCCAGCAAACTTCAAGACGGATTTCTGGCCGATCCTTAGCTACCTGAGTATAGTACTCATATTGCTCTGGAGCGCCTTGGGGAATGTAAATACGTGGGCGAGGATCATCCGTCCAATCCTTGGGATCCTTGCCTGCGATCTCAATGACTGATCCATCGATAACCCGAGTCAAATTTCGCCAGAAGTCGTGTTTTATAAGGCGTGAGAGGCGACTGACAGGATTCTCATTGAGTCTCTCTTGGTCGAGGAAGATGTGCGTCTGTCCATGCTTTTTGGCGAGAAACATCTCCTGATAGAGGTTGGAAAGCATGTAATTTCCACGGACCTCCTTTCTGTTGAAGCCATTCGAAGCCGCAGTAGGAAGCGATAGGACCTGGTGACAGACAGGTCAGCTCAGAGAACAAACAAATATACCAACCAATTTCGCTCACCTTCGGTCCATTGTCCTCAATGGTAATTTGGAAATTGCCGTCCGTATCCTCCTGATCCTGCAAATTCTTGATGGTTTTCTCAACATCGATAAGAAATTTGCCTCCAATTAGAGTCGTCTCATCTGCAGAAAGAGAATTTAGTGCTGATCATCACATGCAGAATGTGCACCCGGGAATTTACCGTGGCTACTTCGGCGGATAGGGAGCTTCAGACCCGTCCTATCGAATGTTGGAGCTTGGTTCTGGGAATAGGGCCATCAGTAATGGACAAGTGAGTACTGTTGTTGGCACTTACTGTAGAGAAGGTCCTACTTCTAAAGTGGTTGGACTTGTGAATGGCATTCTGGCCATAGTAGATATGGGAGGCAGAGTAGGGATCGATCTCGTTTGAAGATCGAGCCCGCAGAGGAGAGGACATCATTTCTCAATACACAAAGGCGATCGTAATTGAGTTGTGCCTCAATGGTTTTGTAGATACCTCCGTCGGGGCTATGCTGTTGACAGCTGACGTTATGTGCCTGTAAATAGGGCAACAAGGCACAGTGGCTGGCTGATGGTGGCTGTCTTCGTGCGACACGAAGAAAACAATGAATCGGAAGGGAAAGTGCTTCCAAGGTGCGTGAAACTATAAACTGTTGTCGAATTGCTCTTTCTCTCGGAATCTTGTGTAGTGAAGTAGAGAGTACCGGTGTGAAAGGTACTCAGAAATTGGATCCTTTATCGAGACGCTAAAAAGTAGCCGAGCAGTCGATAAGGGAGGGAGTGTGGGGGGCCGTGCAGGGAAACGAGAGACCTAAAGAAGGTTTCAACATCGACGATGCTCTGCAGAAATAGGTTTCCCTGAGTACTCAGGCCAGCACAAAGAGCCAATGTCTGCCGAAGAATCAAGTTCACGATGCTTCGCAGAGATTTGTTTGATTTCCTCTGACCGCTACGCCGAACCCGCCGAGGGCTTTGAACAGCCAACCATCGTGCCTCTGTCCCACTGCCAGGGCACACGCAACCACCAATAATGGCGCACTCGATAGTGGGACTTGCATGCCAAGAGCAATTTCCAACTGTCGCGTGCATCAGCCACTACGGCCGAGTTTGGGGGTCCTAGTTTGCGGGCATAGGAGGCGTCGGCTTTACTCCCGAGTCCTCACTCCTAACCAAACCCGTGGGATATTTCTACTCATCCCCGAGTCAGTCTCCCGTAAGCATTCAAATTAGTCACACGCCGTAGCATCCTTTTCCAGGAAAACGGAGTTCCGTGGGAAAAGATGCTCCATCTCCGCCTTCGGTGTCCGGACCCTCGAAGCTATCGTTGATCCCCTACTGCTAGCGAGATACGAGGTTGGTGTGCTCCACTCTGGATGGCCTCTTCATAAAGTCGACCTTGATATCCTTCTAGAGTTTAGGCTATTTCGATATGTGCTATTGTGTTCGGTACCAAATTAACGACCTTGAAAAGATCAGATCGCTGGAGATGAATCCGAAACCCCAGTGGGGTCACAACGCCACAAATGCTGTTTCAGGACCCTTCGTTCATTATTGAACTGATCAGCTGCACACTTTTGACGCCATAATTTCCGGATTATTAAATCAGAGCTCGTCCATTCTACGCTTGGGCGCTTCGAAGCAGCCTTGGGCGGGATTTGGGGTAGCTCCAAACACTCAAATACCTTGAGCCGCCGGTCTGGAGTACATCATGGTCTATGTTTATGAGCTCGAGCGAGCTCTGAAATGTCGCTGAACAAGCTGAACCAAAGTTCATGCTCACTGGAAAGACAAATCCGTATGACAGCAACTAACCTGTGGGGTTTTCATCCGAAGGCGTGGGAATTTGGGAGCTTCTGATTCTTTTCAGGTAATATTCGAGACGTCAGGAGGTTATGCACAACTATCGTGAATCTCGGCTTTGAGAGATCAAATGACCTGTTGGAGCCCGAGCCCGATCCTTGATCAAACGGCCAGATGTCTCAACCCCAAGTTTTGGCCTAAAATGGGGACTAAAGTTTTCTGGGATTCAATTCGTTGTTAAGTTTATTTCGACCTCAAGCTGGCATTCGCCAATGATTCTGGAGAACATGAGAAGGAATTCCAGCCACACTAAGCTACTTGCAGCTCGCAAGGAGTGACGCACCTCGTGTTCGCAACGCGAATGATATTCTGGAGAACCTATAGGTGACGTCCGTGTGCATGATATTCTGTCGGAGGAAGCAGAATAAGCCGATTACTGTATGAGCAAGCAGCATAACTAGACTTCGAGTGGCATGCCGGACCGCTTAGCAATCTGAGAAGATTGATTCGTGTGGCTCCTCTACCAACACATCGAGCTTTGAGCAGAAATTTGAACCGATTTGTGCTTCGTTGTCTACTTCCACTCATCTAGACTTGGTCGTTCGGTAAAATTGGTTCCAGAATGGACCGGCAATCATTTCTAGTGGATGGCTCTCGAGGACTTGGGGAGAGCGCGTCGCGCCATTGATGTTGGTAATTGTCAAGGGTGCTCCGTGCTTTTGCTTTTTACCATCAGCGTCGACTTAGAGCATATCTTCCTTTTGTTGACCTCGGAGGTTTAAGTTTGAGGCCAAAGGGGTGGTGGATTCTTTGAGATCTACGTCTCGTTGTCAGCTGGCCGCGGCCCAAAGGTGGTCGTTGCAACGGCTTTGGGCCAGATTGGACGGCAAAAGTCAAACACATTCAATATCTTCTCAGGGACGTGGCGGGTTCATCGAGATCTTTCTTGCGCTGGATAACAGAGGAAGCGGAGGCGGCAGGAGTCTAGAAACAGAAGATGGTATGTCAGCACGTGGATCTCATGGTAGCTTGAAGGAAGAAAGGAAGGTCTTGTCGAACATGAGGCTCATGGTGATGAGTACCTGGCTGTGTGATAGCATGGCGGCAAGGCTCATCCGGATGTGGTCGATCATTGTCAGCAAAGCTGGCTCAACAATGTTGACTTGCAGAAAGAACTTGCTCTTGATGCGGAGAGGGCTCTACGGAGATTCCCGAGGGATTCTTTGAAGGTCTGGTCCGGGTGGGATTGATCTGCAGTACATGACGCTGTGCTCGTGGTTGGTCTCTCCTAGCACTGGCGGATCCAAGTCGCATGGAGCTAGCAAGAGGCCTTGAACTTGGAATCGTATCCATGCCTCTTCCTATGCTGCTGCATGTAGAGAACATTCCTTTCATAGGTAAATGTGGAGGGATTCGCGTGTTTTGGTGAAGCATTTGTGCGAAGCTGTTAGAAGTGTGAGTCGAGGCCGGCAAACATGAAGTTACTCTAGAGGCAGTGCACTTCAGACCAAGGCTTTTCGAAACTCTCGCAGAATTTCTTGCGCCCACCGTTTCATTGCTAGGGCATTCTTGTACCTGAAATCCGCATACGAACTGGATTTCTCAGTTAATGCACTTATCACCACTGACGTGTTCCTTGTCCGATTATTTAGAGACATCCCTTTATCATACTTCTGCTCGAAGGAAGTATCACAGCGCCTTCTGTATTCAACCCCAACAAACTTTCAAGTTAACTATGCCAAGTGTGAAACTAACCTACGAGGTCTGGTTGTCACAAATCCCAAGATGCCGCTATTTCTGTACCCCCACACTACACCACGCCGCCTCCAGTCTAGGGCTTTTTTAAAGCCAACACGCATCTCGTGCAGATGGTTAGGATCACGGGGCCTCTGCTCGGATCGCTAATTGGTAGCAGCTTCATCACGATCAAAAGTAACACAGTTTGGTAGAATTGGCTGTTGACAGATGAGGCTTCTAAAGAATACCAATATAGAAAGAAATACATTGATAGTTTCAACGGTCGAAATGTACTACGGGAAAACTTCGGAGTCTCCCCGTATTCTATGCATCTATGTACAACCGATATGCAGGAGCATGCGGGTTCAAGCTTTGGCACTTTCTACAGCTTTGCTAACCGCTAGTATCTTAACTTCGATGTCCAAACCCAAAAATACCGCCAGGAACAAACCGATTCTCCGCTTCAAAGCCACACCCGCCGAAACCACACGCACTCAAATCCCTAGCCATGCAGAAGCCCGTGCTGCCGTCAATAAAACCATTCCGGATTGAGCGAAAGCAACTCTAACGTCAACTCATCTCAATTCTCCGCACCTTTCTATCTTACGATGATACGAGTTTACAACGATTATCAAGTACAAAGAGAGCGGCAACCCCTCATCCCGATTAAAGCGTTGAGGCGTTATTTCCCAGCCAAGTACTGAAGCCATCAGCCACCTCGAGTCTCCTCGATGCACGATGAACGATTCAACCTGCATATGATAGATCACTTTGCACGGGTTTGTGAGCCCAAATATTATTGAACGTGGCGCTAATGACTTTGCTCTTGGCTGCAGACTCGTGCCAAGGGTCAAAGGTCATGCATATTGTACGTTGAGATCTGGTTATTTGCTCCCAACGGTGATCAGTTTTTCCATCGCTGTCTTCGATCATTCCGCGCTTTTTGACGCATCTCGAAGGTTGCTACCAGTTCTGGCAGTGTCTTAGCAATGTTTTGCGAATTGACTAGGATCGTTGTATGTTATGCCTTGTTGACAACATCGGGGCACATTTCTCGATTGCTTCCTTCTGTGTTAGACCAAACCCTCGACAAGTGAATACCACAGCAGTTCTATGGAGGAGGCTGGTCCTAGAGAGACGAGTACTCAGCGTATGATGAATGCTTAGCACAGGTTCCTGCCGAGGAGGAGGGCTGCGCCTGGGCTGAAGGCAATATTCGTGTTGGGGACTACATTCTATTGATCGACTCAGATACTCGAGTCCCTGTGGATTGTTTGCTTGACGCCGCATCCGAAATGAAGCAGTCGCCAGAATGCGCCACCCTGCTGTACTCTTCTGGTGTCATGCAGGTTTCCGACACGTTCTTCGAAAACGGGTAAGTCTGACAGGCCCTTGGCCTACACAATTATTGACAATTTTTAGCATCACTTTCTTCACCAATCTTATTTACACAACCATCCGCTACACTGTTGCCAATGGTGACGTGTCACCTTTCGTTGGCCACAATGCTATTCTCCGATGGTCCGCCGTTCAGGAGGTCGCTTACAATGCCGAGGATGGCTATGAGAATCTTTGGTCTGAACCGTCTGAATCACATGTTTCTGAGGACTTCGATATGTCGCTGCGTCTGCAGTGTACAGGTCATCGGACTTTGTGGCAATTTATCCGCTGTGTACGGTTGTTGTTAGCCATTTCTTTTTACCCGTTGCGTTGAACCCAGCACTTATGATTTTTGCTTGGTAGATGGTGATGGGATCATACGTACATTTTGTTGCGGCGTTCATGGCAGTTGTGGGTGATGTTGAATGGGAGACGTGGTTTTAGATTGGAAAAAGGAGTTTGAGATTGGTCAATATACGCTTGACCTTATGCATAGTACTATATAGAGGCACAGGCGTTTAAGCATACATAATGATCACAATCTAGACAACGTAATGCATATAGTAATTTATGATCAATTCTCTTAACCCAATTCTCATCCAGTTCAGTCTGCGGGGGGTGGGAAACGTAATTTGAGTCTCACATTCTATATGGCCCGCTTCTTTAAAGTCGTTTGCCTTGTGGCTACAACCCTCCTTTTCATGCCTGCCTGCCTTCATTCATTTTGGACTTTATGGACACGTGGGCAGCTGCCCCTTTATAAGCGAGCCCCTTTTCGCAAATTTCCTAAAACAGACAATTGTTGTTCGCGACTTTCTCTATCAATTCCAGCGTTCACCAAATACTAATTTTATCCATTAATTCACGATTACAATACATCTAGATGGCCATTGTCCCATCCATTCACAAACATCATTTCAAACGCCGATGTTGTCGAAATTTCCATTTCTTCGCACCAACGTGCAAAAGTGAACCTCTAAGAAGTTTTCGTTTTCTTCCACCTTCTGCAACGAGCTATTGCATCAGCACTATTCCAAATGAAGAATCTGTTCCGTGATTTCATTGGATGTAGTTTTGTTTTGCGCATATTCGCGTTCTAGCGACCCAGTTAGATGGCGGGTTTCGCCCTCATTTGGAGGGAGCGCATGCTTCGGCGGCATGGTAGGTATGCATGCGTCACATGAGGCATTTCTGGCGTCTATATAAACAGTTGGATGTCCTCTTTTCTTTTCACTTCTTGCAATTGTGTGTTTGTGGAGTTGCAAATTTTTCGCGCCCCTTTTCACACCCGAGCTACCTCGTCGCAGAGACGAAGCTTACATAACCATGGACATCACTCCCCAGATCGCAGCATTGATCAAAAAATATCCCTCCCTAAGAAAAGCAATTGAAACGGGAGTCGAGGTCCTTTCACCCTTCCTGATTCTCTCCCAATTTCCACCATCGCTGACCAAATCCTAGTACAACGACGGCCGCGAGGAAGCTCTTCTCTCATTCATTCAGTCACACTCAGACCTCGACCAATTCAAAATGTCGCCATCCAAGCTTCTCGATGCAATCGATGAGTTCTCTGCCACGCACGACTTCTTGATCAGCATCGGTGGTCACAAGTCCAAGATCTTGTCTAATCTCATCACCAAAGAGAAACCCAAAACTGTCGTTGAGCTGGGAGGGTACTTAGGGTATTCTGCGATTTTGTTCGCTGATACTATGCGTCGCCAGAATTCACCCAATCCAGGAGAGCTGAGAGTATTGAGTCTGGAGATGAGTCCCGAGTTCGCTGCCATTGCGAGGAAGTTGATTGAGCTGGCGGGGATGAGCGAGATTGTGACTGTGGTTGTTGGTCCCGCGGAGGAATCGCTTCGTAGGTTGAAAGGAGAGGGGAAGTTGACGGGGCTCGATATGTTGTTCTTAGATCATGCAGAGGAGTTGTATCTTGCTGATTTTAAGGTGTGTGAGGAGTTGGGGCTGTTGAAAAAGGGAGCGGTGGTTGTAGCGGACAATGTGGTGAGGCCTGGGGCGCCTGAGTATCGAGAATTGGTGAGAGGTTATCCTGGGTTGAAGAGCGAGGGAGTGAGAGGGTTGATTCAGCCGGGTGATCTTGAGGTATGTATTTGCAACGACTTGGGGCAGAGGAATTGGCTGACTCTGTTGCGAAGGATGAATTGGAGATCAGCTACGTTTCAAAGTGAAGTCACTGCAACTATGCGGGGCGTCCACGAAGCTCATCCTTAGGGGGCTTCCTAGCGGATGAGGTGTTAAGAATGAAATACGTAGGAATTTGATGTGTTCTTAAGAATAATGCCCAGATACGTCATAGGATCATTGTATCAAAAAGCTAAATATTGGGGTGAAGTGCAGAGAGATGCATTCTGGCAGGAATGACCGTCGGAAGCCTTCCAAATCCTAAGAAATAGAAT
>Ga0302325_10013488_pt1 | contig 17420 bp, 9 predicted proteins | sample Palsa_T0_2_FD_201948 | JGI IMG/M metagenome (GOLD analysis project Ga0302325, IMG submission 201948) | Peat permafrost microbial communities from Stordalen Mire near Abisko, Sweden - Palsa_T0_2 | ecosystem: Environmental > Terrestrial > Soil > Palsa > Peat permafrost | place: Sweden: Abisko... | reverse complement strand
CTCGCGCGGCTGCGGGCGGCGGTCCGCCGTGCGTCCCCGGCTCCCGATGAGCCTGTGGTGGCGACCGGCGATTTCACCGTGGACCTGGCGGCCAAACGGGTCCGGCGGGGTGAGGTTGATGTCCGCTTGACGCCGACGGAGTGGCAGCTCCTCGAAGTGCTGGTACGCCACCGCGAACGGCTGGTGACCCAGCATCAGCTGCTCCAGGAGGTCTGGGGCCCGCAGTACCACACCGAGGGCAACTACCTGCGGGTCTACGTGGCCCAGCTGCGCCGGAAGCTGGAGCCCGACCCGTCCCGGCCGCGCTACCTGATCACCGAGCCCGGAATGGGATACCGCTTCCAGGCGTGACCTGACTTCGGCCAAACTCCTGAAGCTCTTTTCGATCTGGAAGAGCTGGTGGTAGACGCGCCCGCAAGATCACCCGCGGGGTCGGTCCTGCTTGTCACGATACGGGGCGTCGGCTAACCTCCCAAGAAGTCTTGGGAGGTTAGCTATGGGTGACAGCACGCCGGGTCTGCGCGTGTTCGCGCATCCCGTCCGGCTGCGCATGCTGTCGCTGCTGAGCGGCCGGGCGCTGTCGGCGACGGAACTCGCGGCGGAGCTGCGGATCGCGCACGGGTCGGCGAGTTATCACCTGCGCCAGCTGGCCGCGGCTGGCCTGGTGCAGCTGGCCGAGCAGAGGGTGCGGCGAGGCGGGACGGAACGCAGGTACCGGCTGGCTCACTCGCCGGGTCTGAGCGGATTCGACCAGCAGGACCGGCGCGAGTTTGCCGCCTCAGCTCTGGCCGAAGCGCGCCGGAGATTGCCACTTGCCGACCTGTCTGCTCCATCCACGGTGGGCGACGCCGAGGTCTGGCTCGACCCGGCTGCATGGGCCGAGCTGGTGGAACGGGCACGCCAGCTCATGGCCGAGGTGTCCAGCCGGGCCCAGCCCGCGGGGACGCCCGGCACGAGGCCGGTGAGCATGACCGCGCTCTGGTTCGCCCTCGATGATGGCGAGGAGGAACCTGCCGATGCCAGCTGACCGCGCCGGCCGCTATGCCAGCCAGCCCACAGGCCTGGCCGCGTACCGGGCAATCCTGAGGTGCGGGCAGGTCCGCCGGCTCATGGTGTCCGGACTGGTCGCGCGGCTGCGCGAGGGAGGCATCGGCCTCGCCCTGATTCTGCTGGCCCACCACGCCACCGGGTCCTACGCGATAGCCGGCGGGGTAAGCGCCACGTTCTACCTCTGCTCGGCAGTGATGCGACCGGTCCAGGGACGGTGGATGGACCGGATCGGGAACCGCCAGGTGCTCACCACGATGGCGGTGCTCAACTGCCTGCTGTTGTGCGCCACCACGGCGGCCGCCCTCGAACGCACCGGATGGCTGCTGGTAGCTGTCGCGGCGCCAGCCGGAGCGTCCATGCCGGCCGTGTCGGCCACCCTGCGAGCCCTGTGGCCCACCGTCGTGCCCGATCACCAGAACAGCGCCTTCGCACTCGACTCGCTGCTCTACGAGCTGGCGATTGTCATCGGACCAGTCCTGGCCGGCCTGATCAGCACAGCCGTGACTCCCGGACTTGCGGTGATGCTGCTCGCGGTCATCGGACTGGCCGGCACGCTCGGCGTGGCCCGGGCTTCCGGGCCGCGTGACGCGCGGCCCCAGCATCAAGACAGAACCAGGATCAGTCCTCTCACCGCAGCCGTGCGACGGCTGCTGGCAATCGCGTTTTTCGTAGGAGTGGCCGAAGGACCGCTCACAGTCAGTCTCACTGCCGCGGCCACCCGAGACAGACTCGCCGCCGCAAGCGGCCCGCTCATCTCAGCAATCGCTGTCGGAAGCGTGATGGGCGCCCTCGTCTACGGTGCCCGATCGTGGACCATGCAGCCACCCGCGCGCCTTGCCGCCTTCACCATCATGCTCGCCGCAGCGCTCCTGGCACTGGCGGCAGCCGCAGCCAGCATCATCGCACTCGCCCTGGCCGCGATCGTCGTCGGACTGGCGCTCGCCCCCGCAATCACCAGCATCGCCCTCGGCGTTAACGACAGCGCGCCGCCACAGGCCATCACCGAAGCCTTTGCCTGGATCAGCTTCGCCACACCCTGCGGAGGAGCCGCCGGCCAGGCACTCGCAGGCACCCTCGCCGCCGGACCCGGACCGCGCTGGGGTTTCATCGAAGCCGCAGCAGGCGCCGGCATCGCCGCCGTCCTCGCCGCAGCCGCATGGCACGGCCAGCAAACCCAGGTTCGAGGATCACAACCCTCCCCAGCGCACACGCCCTGAGGTGTGAGTCTGGGCCGGTCAGTCTGGGCCGGCGCGCAGCTGGTAGCTGGGGTTGTAGATGGTCCGCTCGTCCTTGATCCGGGCGATCCGCCCGTGCACGGTGACGCGCTGGCCGGGCCGGATCCCCGGGATGTCACGCCGGCCGAGCCAGATCAGGGTGACGTTGCCGGTGCCATCCCACAGATCCGCCTCCATCGTGAGGCTGGTGCCACGGGGGCGGAGGGTGACCGTGCGGAGCGTGCCCGAGACGTCGACGAAGTCATGGTCGGTGCAGTCGCCGATCGGGGTGGCGCTGGCCTGGGCGATATCGACCTGCAGTTCCTCGGCGTGCAGCGTGTCGCGGCCCGCGGTGAGCCGGCGCCAGGGAGCGAGACGGCCGGGCGCGGCGGCCTTCACCGGCGCGGCCGTGGCCTGATCGGCGGCCTTATGGATGGGCTGGCTGGCCGCCCGGACGTGCAGGGCCGATTTCAGCTGGTACGGGACGCTGGCCACGACCACGCCGGGCTGCATCAGCAGCCGGGCTTTGAGCCGCAGCGCGCTCTGGTTGTGCAGCAGCTGCTCCCACCAGTGACCGAGGACGTACTCCGGGATGTACAGGGTCACGATGTCGCGGGGGCTCTCCCGGCGCAGCCGCTTCACATACCCGACGATGGGACGGGTGATCTCCCGGTAGGGGGAGGCCACCACCGTGAGCGGCACCGGGATGTTGCTGCGGTCCCAGTCTTCCTTCAGCCGCAGCGTCTCCGCCTCGTCCACGTCGACGGTGACGGCCTCAAGGTAGCTCGGCCGGGTCGCGCGGGCGTAGGCCAGCGCCCGCAGCGTCGGCAGGTGCAGCTTGGAGACCAGGACGATGGAGCGGTTGCTGGCGGGCAGGGTCATCGTCAGGTCTTCCGGCGGGGCCAGCTCGATGGCGACGCTCGCGTAGTGCCGGTGAATGCCGCGCATGGTCAGCCAGATCACCGGCATGGCCACCACCACGATCCAGGCCCCGCTGGCGAACTTCGAGACCAGGACGATGACCAGCACGACCGCGGTGAAGCACGCCCCGATCGTGTTGATCGTCCGGCTGCGGATCATGTGCCGCCGGGCCCGGCTGTCAGTCTCCGTGCGCAGATGGCGGTTCCAGTGCCGGATCATGCCGGTCTGGCTACACACGAACGAGACGAACACGCCGATGATGTAGAGCTGGATCAGCCGGGTCGGGGACGCCTGGAAGATAACGATCAGCAGGATCGCGAAACTCGACAGCAGGATGATCCCGTTGCTGAACGCCAGGCGGTCGCCGCGGGTGTGCAGCTGGCGTGGCAGGTAGCCGTCGCGGGACAGGATCGAGGCGAGCACCGGGAAGCCGTTGAAGGCGGTGTTGGCCGCCAGGACCAGGATGAGCGCCGTCACCACCTGCAGGAAGTAGAACAGCGGCGAGGAATCCCCGAACACCGCCCGCCCGACCTGAGCGATCACGGTACGGGGGATGTGTCCCTTCGGCAGCCCGATCAGGTCGGCCGGGGTGCCGGCGTGCACATGGCTGGCCAGGGCCAGCACCGTCACCCCGGCGAACATGGTCACGGCGATGCCACCGAGCAGGGCCAGCGTGGTGGCGGCGTTCTTGCTCTTGGGCTTGCGGAACGCCGGGACCCCGTTGCTGATCGCCTCCACCCCGGTCAGCGCGGTGCAGCCGGAGGAGAACGCCCGCAGCAGCAGGAAGATGAGTGCGAGGCCGCCGAACTCGCGGCTGGACTTGATCCGGTAGCTGGCGCTCTCCGCCCGCAGGTGGTGCCCGAGGCCCAGCCGGACGGCGCCCCACACGATCATCAGCATGACCACGGCGATGAAGCAGTAGGTCGGGATCGCGAACGCTGTCCCCGATTCCCGGACGCCGCGCAGATTGATCAGCGCGATGACCGCCACGACCAGCACGGCGATGAGCGTGACCCGGGAGTCCAGGGCCGGGAACGCGGAAGCCAGGTTGGCCACGCCCGCGGAGACGGACACCGCCACGGTCAGCGTGTAGTCCACCATCAGCGCGCTGGCCACCGCCATGCCCACCGGCGGCCCGAGATTGGTGCTGGCCACCTCGTAGTCCCCGCCGCCCGATGGGTAGGCGTGCACGTTCTGCCGGTAGGAGGCGACCACGACCAGCATCAGCACCGCGACCGCGACCGCGATGTAGGGGGTGTAGTGGAAGAAGGCGACCCCGCCGACCGACAGGACAATCAGGATTTCCTCGGTGGCATAGGCCACTGAGGAAAGCGCGTCGCTGGCGAATACCGGCAGCGCGATCTTTTTGGGCAGCAGCGTGTGACCGAGCTTGTCGCTCTGCACGGGCCGTCCCACCAGGAGACGCTTGACAACCCCGAAAACCATGGCCACCTGCGCATGGTAGGCCGCCTGGGCCCGGCCGGTACACACCGGCGGGGTGATCCTGGCCTAGCTGCCGAAGCTCACGTTCTGGCCGGTGATGTGAATAAGCACGCCCTGAGCCGAAACGCTGACGCTCTGCAACGTCATCCCCATGGGCAGCCTCGGGATGGCAATCGTGAAGTCAGCCAGGCTGCCCAGTGCGGAGACCGGCAGGCCACTAGCCGAGATCACCCTGACGTTGACCTGGCTGCTGCCGACTTTGGTGACCCGGGCGACCGCGCTGCCGGAGATGACGTCCAGGTCGATGGACAGCTTCACCTCGTCCGCGCTCACGGCGGAGATCTTCACGCCCGGCACGCTGGACGCCCCGGCCAGGCTGGCGAACGTGATCAGCCCGGTACCGGACACCCGGGCCACCGTGCCCCCGTTGAATCCGGAGTTCAGCCGGACATCGGTCCCGGTTGCGTTGATGTGGTCGATTTCCACCGGGCCGGCCTTCTCGCCGGTGGCGGAGATCTGGACGTCGTGAAAGTCCCGGCTGGCCAGCTGGGTCAGGAACGGGAAACCCTCAATCGTCACGTGGGGCTTGCTGCTGAAGCCGTTGGCCTGCATCTCGGTGGCGGCCCGGTTGTCGGCGTAGGCGGCGGCCGCCCGGTCCGCGACGACCAGCAGCGCGAGCACGATCACCAGCACCACGACGAGGCAACCCGGCCCCCGGCGGCGGCGCCTGCGGCGGGGCGGGTCACCCTGCTGGACGGGCAGGCGGGCCGTGGGGTTGTCGCTCACCGCGCGGCCGCCGGGCCGGGCGCCGGAGCGGCCGAGATGGCCTGCCCGATCGTCTTCATGGCCCAGATGCTATGACAACTCCTCGGTTGAACCGGCCGGTCACGGAAGGTTGGAGATATCCACGGCTTGCAGTTGCTCCGACGTACTGTTGCTGACCAGCAGCGTCGTGCTGCCGGGCACCTGCGCCAACTGGCGTGGCAGCAGGCCCGCCGGTATCACCCCGAGCAGGGCCGGCTTGCCGGCCAGGGCGGCCGCCGCGTCCACGACGATCAGGTTGGCCGACGCTCCCTTCCGCGTGTGCAGGTTGGAGTCGGCGATGATGATCCGGTTGCTATGGCCGATGATGGTGATCCCGACCGGTCCCTGGCCCACCCCGACCTGGGCGATGAGGGCGTGCCGGGAGTCGCTGAGCAGCCTGGCTGCGGAGAAGGCGAGTAGCGCGTTGCTGTCCCGGGCCGTGACCCAGACGTATTTGCCAGCGTCACTGGTGATGACGCGGATGGGGACGCACCCGGCCGGAACGGTCGCCTTGAGCGCGGTGGCCGGATTCGTCTCGGCCTGGCCCACGTCGATGACGCTGAGGCCCCCCTGCTGGGAGTTCTTGGTCAGGTTCGCGGTGGTGGCGTAGAGCCAGCGGCCGTCAGGTGAGAACGACAGGCCCACCGGCTCCAGCCCCAGCGGGATGGTCCCCACCAGATGGGAGGAGCTGAACCGGCTGGCGATCGCCGCCTGCAGGTCGAACACGGCCACCCCGTTGCTGCTCTGCAGGGTGACGAACGCGAAACGGCCGTCGGGCGTGACCCGCACCTGGTCGCCGCCGGTGCCGCCGGGGCTGGTGAGCGACCCGGCAATGGGATCGGAGCCGCCCTGCTCGGCCTGGGCCACGTTGATGACCACCGCTCCGCTGCCGTCCCCCGCGAGCAGGTACTGCCCGTCCGGGGTGATCACCGCACCCCGGGGGGTTCCGCCGACGGGGATGGACCGGACCGGCACGGGAGCAAGCCCGCTGCCGTCCTGGACGACCTCGATGGAGCCTTTCGATCCGTTGCTCAGGGTGAGGAATGACCATTGGCCCTTCGCGGTCACGACCGCCCACGGCTGGCCGGGAACCCGGACCAGGTTGGTGCGGATCTGGTGCAGCAGCGGTGCCGAGGCCGCCGACGTGAGGCAGCCCGGGGGTGTCAGCGCGGTCAGGCTGCCGCTGACGGTGCTGGTGCCCCCCTTGCCGTGGCTGCCCTCCTTGCTGCTGCTGGCGTGGTTGCTACCGCTGCTACCGCGGGTGATCGCGTATCCGCCTCCCGCCAGTCCGAGCAGCACGACGACGCCGGCCACGAGGGCGACCGGTGACCGCCACCAGGAGCGGCCCGGCCGGCCGTCACGGCCGCCGCGTGGCCCCGGCAGTGCGGCTGCGGCCGGCGGCGCGGCTGCGGCTGGCCGCGCGGTCGCGGCCTGCGGGTGGGCGACCTCCCGCGCACGCCTGACCGGCCGAATCGCTTCGGTGGGCGGCCGGGGTGGGCTGGTTGCGCTGTCTGGCCGGGACGGCCCGGTCTCGGTGGGCGGCCGGGACGCGCCGGTTCCGGCGGGCGGCCGTGACGGCCCGGTGTCGCGGCCGGCTGGTACAGGCGGGCCGCTTGGCGGCACCGAGCCTGGCCTGACCACAGTGTGACCCGGGCCGGGCACAGGCGTCGCGGCGGCGGCCTCGCCGGTTCCCAGCCCGCAGGCGTCACGCAGCGCCGCGGCGAACTCGAGGCACGACTGGTACCTGTCGTCTGGCGACTTGGCCAGCGCCTTCGCGAGGACCGGGTCCACCGCCGGGGGCAGGTCGGCGCGCCGGAAGGTCAGTGCGGGCGGCGGCTCGGAGAGCTGGGCCCACAGGGCCGCGAGGCGCTCCTCCCGCTGGAACGGCGGCGAGCCGGACAGCAGCTCGAACGTCGCGCATGCGAGCGCGTAGAGATCGGTGCGGCCATCCACCAGGCGGCCCTCGATCTGCTCGGGGGCGACGTAGTCGAGGGTGCCGAGGAACTGGCCGGTGGCCGTCAGGTGGCTGGACGACAGGGACTGCTTGCTGAGCCCGAAGTCCGACAGGTACACATGGTCGATGGAGGCGCTCGCATCGAGCAGCATGTTGCCCGGCTTGACGTCGCGATGGACCAGGCCGCGCGCATGGGCCGCGTCCAGCGCCGACGCCACCTGGGTGATGATGCCCACCACGCGCGCCGCCGGCAACGGCGCGCCCGGCCGGATCAGGGCCCCGACGTCGCCGCCGTCGACGTAACGCATTGCAATGAAAAGGACACCATCCGATTCGCCGGCCTCGAAGACCGGGATGATGTGCGGATGGTCGACCGCCGCGGCCGCCCGGGATTCCCGGATGAATCGCTGCCGGAAACTCTCGTCCCGGGCCAGTTCGGGGGCGAGGACTTTCAGCGCGACGCGGCGGTCCAGCCGGGGGTCGTAACCGCGGTAGACGACCGCCATGCCGCCCCGGCCGATCTGCGCGTCGAGGCGGTAACCCGCCAGGCGTGAGCCAATGGCGAATTCATTAGTGACCCACGGGGTCTCGTCGCTCACCGCGCCTCCAGCTCCCGCCCCCCGCTCGGGCGCGGCCATCAGCTTCCGGGCCCGCAGGCCAGAGGCTTAATTGTTCAGGTTACGTTGGCTTAAGTAGCCCTACACTTAGCAGATGATTGAGCGTTCCGTCTCGCAGCAGGCCGTACCAGTTCTCAAAGTACAGACACAAGGATCCGAAAAGCAGCTGCAGGCCGGCTCGTCATACCGCATAGGCCGTGATCCGCAGGCCGACATCGTGGTCGACGATTCACGCGTGTCCTGGCATCACGCGGTCCTGCAAGTGGACCGGAACGCATGGGTTCTCGAGGATTCCAGCAGCACCAACGGGACCTTCATGGGATCCCGCCGGGTTAAGCGGGTCGAGATCAGCGAGGATTGCGTGCTGCGCCTCGGTGACCCCGCCGATGGCCCGGTCCTGTTCTGCTCGGTGGCCAAGCCGGACATCGCCGGGCCCGGCGGCACGGTCGTGCGCGATTCGGGGATGAGCAGGGTTGACCGGCGGCCCTCGACAGTCGTGCGCGCGCCGGTCAAGGTGCTGCGGATCGGGCGCGGGCCCGACAACGACCTGGTCGTGCCGGACCTCAGCGTCTCCCGGCACCACGCTGAGCTGCGGAACGCCGGCGGTGGCCGGTATGAGATCGTCGATCTGTCCAGCCACAACGGGACGTTCGTCAACGGGGAACCGGTGTCCCGGGCGCTCGTGACGGAAGCCGACATCCTGAGCATCGGCCGGGCCACATTCCGCCTGGTCGGCAACGAGCTGCGGGAATTCATCGACGAGGGCGACGTCTCGCTCGTCGCGCAGGATCTGACGGTGCGGCTATCGGGCGGCAAGATCCTGCTCGACCACGTGAGTTTCCCGATCGGCGAGCGCAACCTGGTGGCGGTCATCGGTCCCAGCGGTGCCGGGAAGTCGACCCTGCTGGGTGCGCTGACCGGGATGCGGCCCGCCACCGAGGGCGCGGTCCTCTACGACGACCGCGACCTCTATTCGCACTACGCGGAGCTGCGGCACCGGATCGGCCTGGTACCGCAGGAAGACATCCTGCACAAGCAGCTGTCGGCCCGGCGCGCCCTCCGTTACGCGGCCGAATTGCGGTTTCCCGGCGACACCTCGGCCGACGAGCGCGGCCGCCGGGTCAATGAGGTCATCGACGAGCTGGGGCTCAAGGCGCACGCGGATACCCGGGCCGGGTCGCTGTCCGGAGGCCAGCAGAAGCGGGTCAACGTCGCGCTCGAGCTGCTGACCAAGCCGTCGCTGCTCTTCCTGGACGAGCCCACCTCCGGCCTGGACCCGGGGCTGGACAAGTCCGTCATGGAGCTGATGAGCGGCCTGGCCAAGGATGGGCGCACGATCATCGTCGTGACGCACAGCGTGGCCAACCTGGATGTGTGCGACCGGCTGCTGGTGCTCGTCCCCGGGGGCAAGGTCGCCTTCTACGGTCCGCCCGCCGAGGGGCTGCGCTACTTCGGGAAGCAGGGCTGGGCCGAGGTGTTCCAGGCGTTCGACAGCGAGCCGGACCGCGACTGGCAGGGAGACTTCAAGCGATCGTCGTGCTACCGGGAGTACGTGGCGAGCGGGCTGACGAACCGGGCTCCCGAGTCGGCGCACAGGGCCCCGGAGCCGCCTCCGGCGCCGCGGAGCCGCCTGGCCCAGCTGTCCACCCTGTGCCGACGCTACCTGGCGGTCATCACCTCGGACCGCAATTTCCTGATCGTGCTGGCCGTGCTGCCCATCGTCCTCGGGGTCCTCATCCGGGAGTTCCAGGGCAAGCACGGGCTGGCCGGGATCGACAACACCGACGCCCAGTCCGTGCTGCTGATCCTGGTCATCTGCGCCTGCTTCACCGGCGCGGCCAACTCGGTGCGGGAACTGGTCAAGGAACGGGCCATCTACACCCGGGAACGGGCGGCCGGCCTGTCGGCCGGCGCCTACCTGTTCTCCAAGATCCTGGTGCTCGGGCTCATCACCGGCGTGCAGGCCGCCATCCTGGTGGTGCTCGGCGTGGTTGGCAAGCCGCTGCCAGCCACCGGGGCCTTCCTGACGTCAGCGCCCTTGCTGGAACTGATCCTGGGCGTGGCGGTCCTGGCCATCGCCTCCATGACGCTGGGGCTGGTCGTCTCGGCGGTGGTCAACTCCTCGGACAAGACGATGCCGGTCCTGGTGCTGCTGTCCATGGCGCAGGTCATCCTGTCCGGGGGCCTGCTGACGCTCTCGGTGGGGCTGAATCAGATTTCCTGGCTGACGCCCGCCCGCTGGGGTTTCGCCGCGACCTCGTCCACCGTCAACCTGAACGCGATCTCGGCTCCGGGCGTCATCAAGCCCAGCCCGCTGTGGGACCACAAGCCGACCACCTGGCTCATCGATATGGGCCTGCAGGTGCTGCTGGCGGTGGTGTTCACGCTCATCACCTGGCGGCGGCTGGTCCGCCTGAGCCCAGGCCGCGTGCGCCGCTAACCGGTCCGCGCCTGTGCGCAGGCCGGCCACCAGGTGAAACGATCGGTCTCGTGACGTCACCACAGCGAACGCCGCCGCCGGAGGGCCGGCCGGTTCCTGGCGCGGGCGCGGTGGGGCTCCCTGGCCCCGGGCTGCTGGTCGAAGATCACGGTGCGCGCCGCGTCCGCAGGCCGGTCGACCTGCTGCGGTGCGTCGCCTCATCCGTCGGGGTCGCCCTGCTGGTGGCGGTCGGCCTGCTGGCCCGCGCGACGGCGACCGGCGTGGAGACCGACGTCGTGGGGGCCAGCCTGCGGCTGCCCGGCGCCGTGCTGGGCCTGCTGGGCTTCGCCGCGGCCCTGGCCCTCCTGCTGCTGGCCATCGCGCTGGCCATCCGGCAGCTGGTCCGCCGCCAGCCCCGGCGGCTCGCGGAGGCCGTGCTGACCGGGGTGTTCACCGGCATCGTGATGCTGGTCGCCGATATCGCGCTGCGGACCAGTACCGGCGCGCAGCTCTACGACGCGATCGCGATGGCGCGCCCGGGGGCCAGCCAGATCACGCCGCTCGACGGCGAACTGGCGGGCCTCGTCGCCTACGCCACGATCATCGAGCTGAGCGGCCGGCCCCGCTGGCGGAACGGGCTGTGGCTGGCCTTCGGGGTCTACGCGATCGCCAGCCTGGCCGATCTGCACGCCACGGTGCTCTCGCTCCTCATCACGCTGCTGCTGGGCCGGGTGATCGGGCTGGCCGTGCGCTACGCCGCCGGGTCAATGTCGCAGCGGCCGGCCGCCGCGGCGATCGCGGCGGCCCTCGGCTCAGCTGGCCAGCCGGTGACCGAAATGCGGCGGATCCCCGAGACGGGCGATGAATCGCGGCGTTACGCGGCGCCGGTGGCCGGGGGCGGGCGCCTCGACGTCAGCGTGTTCGACCGGGACCAGCAGGCCGCCGGTGCGCTCTACCGGCTGTACCGGTTCCTGCGGCTGCGCGATCAGGTGTCCCGCCGGGCGCCGCTGTCGACGGACCGGGCGGCCGAGCGCCGGGCGTTCATGGCCTACACGGTGGCGAGCTGCGGGGTGGCGACGCCGCGCCTGCGGGCCCTCGTCCGGGTCGGGCCGGAAGCGGTGGCGCTGGCGATGGAGCACCACGGCGGGACGACCCTGGCCGAGCGGGCCGGCACGCTGACCGATGCGGAGCTCGGCCGGGTGTGGGACGCCGTGCTGCGGCTGCACGCGCACCGGGTCACCCACCGGGCGCTCACCGCCGACCGGATCCTGGTCGCCGGCGATGGCCAGGTGGTGCTGCTCGACCCGGATGGCGGTGACGTGGCCGCTAGTGACCTCCAGCTCCGGCTGGACCTGTGCCAGCTGCTGGCCGAGACCGCGACGCTCGTCGGGCCGGACCGGGCGGCGGGCCTGGCGCTGCGCAAGGTCGGCGCGAGTGAGCTGGTCACCCTGGTGCCGCTGCTGCAGCCGGTCGCGCTCTACCGCTCCACCAGGACGTCGCTGCGCCACCACCGGGACATCCTGCCCGAGCTCAGGAAGCGGCTGCTCGCCGCGGCCCCGACCGACGGGGCCGTGGCCCCGGCCGTCCAGCTGGAACGGATCCGGCTGCGGACCCTGGTGACGCTGGTCGCCACGATCGTGGCGGGCTACGTGGTCATCGGCCAGTTCGCCCGGGTCGACCTGGCCAGGACCCTGCGGGCGGCCGATGTGCGCTGGATGGTGGTCGCGCTGGGCCTGTCCGCGCTGACCTACCTCGGCGCGGCGCTGTCGCTGTCCGGGTTCGTCCTGAACCGGCTGAACTTCGGCCGGACCGTTCTCGCCCAGCTGGCCGGGTCTTTCGTCACCCTGGTGACCCCGGCCGCCGTCGGCGGGGCCGCGCTCAACATCCGCTACCTCCAGCGCAGCAAGGTTGCGCCCGCGGTCGCCGCGGCGAGCGTCGGCTTGTCCCAGGTGGTGGCGTTCGTCCTGCATCTGATGCTGCTCGTGGTCTTTGTCGCGATCACGGGGGCCCGGACTCACGCGCTCCGGCCGCCCACCTGGGCTTACTTCGTGATCGCGGGGCTGGTCGTCGTGGTGCTGGCGGTGACGGCGGTCCCGGCCGGCCGGCGGCTGCTGCGGGCCCGGCTGGCGCCGGCGCTGGGCCAGGTGCTGCCCCGGCTGGTCGAGCTGATCCAGCAGCCGCGCAAGCTGGCCGAGGGAATCGGCGGCGCCCTGCTGCTCACCACGTGCTACATCCTCTGCCTGGCCACGTGCGTCAAAGCCTTCGGCGGATCGATCCCGCTGACCAGCGCCGCCGTGGTGTACCTGACTGGAAGTGCCCTGGGGTCGCTGGTGCCTACCCCCGGCGGCCTCGGCGCCGTCGAGGCCGCGCTGTCGGCCGGGCTCACCGCGACCGGGCTCCCGGGAGCGACGGCGGTCAGCGCGGTGCTGCTGTTCCGGGTCCTCACGTTCTGGCTTCCGGTCCCGGTCGGCTGGGGAGCCTTCAGCTACCTGCAGCGGAAGCGGGCCCTGTAGCCCGCGGCCGCGGCCCGCGGCCAGACGGGGCCCAGGGCAGGACTAACATCCCACTGTGCCAGGCGTAAATGGGTTGATCGTCGCGCTTCGTGGCCTGGTGCACCGCGCCGGGGCTTCGCTGAGCATCGCGGTAGTGGCCACGGTGGCCGTGGCCGCCGTGGCGATCGGCCCCACGTACTATCTGGCCGCCCAGTCATCGATCCTGCAGGATGGCGTGCGCCAGGCGGACACGCTCGGCCGGGGATTCGAGGTCACCTCAGCCGGCCAGGTGAGGGGCACGATCGGTGGGACGACCAGGCTGGTCCGCTCGCTGCTGGCCAGCTACATCGGCGGCCCGGCCCAGGAGCGGCGGCTGTTCACCGCTCCGGTCGCGGCGGCCGAGACGACGGTGGTAACGGGCAACGAGACGGTGCCGCTGGTCTGGCGCACCGCCTTCTGCGCTCACCTCAAGGTCGCCGCCGGCCGGTGCCCGGGCGGCCTGCGGCAGATCATGGTGAGCAGCTCGCTGGCCGCCATCAACCGCTGGCACGTCGGGCAGCAGGTCACCGTGGCGGGCTGGCCGCCGTTCATGATCACCGGCGTGTACAGCATCACGCTGCCCGAGACCGCCGCGCCGTACTGGTTCAACGCCGGCACCCGCTACTTCCCGGCCGAGGCCGAGCTGAAGGCCCCCCCGTACGACGCGATGTTCACGTCCCAGGCCACCATCAACAGCGGGCCGCCCGGGGCCCAGGGCAACGACGTTGTCGACATGTCGCTCATTCCGGGGGCCCTGAGCGCGGCGGACGTGCCCCGGCTCTCCGCCGCCATGACCGGCATGACCCTGAACCAGCAGCTGACGACGCAGTTCAATGCAACCTTCGAGACCGACATCCCGGACACGCTCGCCTTCGTCCGGGGCAGCTGGCGGACGGTGGCCGTGCCGGTCTTCCTGATCACCGCGCAGTTGCTGCTGCTGGCCTGGCTGCTGCTGTTCCTCGTGGTCACGGACGCCGCCGAGGCCCGCGGGCCCGAGATCGCGCTGGCCAAGGTGCGCGGCCGGGGCCGGTGGCGCACCCTGACGTTCGGCCTGTCGGAGCCGGTGATCCTGCTCGTCATCGCCCTGCCGGCCGGCCTGCTGGCGGGCTGGGGCATCACCGCCGCGCTCGCCCGGGTCCTGCTCCGCCCCGGCACGCCCGTCGGGCTGCCGTCCCTGGCCTGGGCCGCGGCCGCGGCCGCGACCGTAGGCGGCCTGGTCGCGGTCATGATCGCCGCGCGGCGCACCCTGTCCCGGACGGTGCTGGACCAGTGGCAGCGGGCCAGCCGCGGCGCCGCGGAACGTGGCTGGGTGGTGGATGCGATCCTGCTCACCGCCACCGTGGCCGGCCTGATCGAGCTGCGGGCCAGCGGCCAGATCGGGTCCGCGCACCAGGGCGCGCTCGGGCTGCTGGTGCCCGGGCTGCTGGGCGTGGCCGTGGCGGTGGTCGCGTCCCGGCTGCTGGTGACGGCGTGCCGGGCCGGCTTCGGCGTCACCCGCCGCCGGGCCCGGATCGGCCTGTTCCTGGCCCTGCGGCACGTCGCCCGCCGGCCGGGCGGGATGCGGACCACGATCGTGCTGGGCACCGCGTTCGCGCTGGCCGGCTTCGCCGTCGCCATGTGGTCGGTCACGCTGCAGAACATCCAGCGGGTGGCGGACGCCCGGGTCGGTGCGGCCGCCGTGCTCACCGTGACCCCGCCGCCCGGGGGCAACCTGGCCCGGATCGTCGACCGCATCGACCCGGGCGGCCGTGCGGCCATGGCCGTGGACCAGTACACGAGCGTGTCCGGCGGCACCGCCGGGCAGGTGCTGCTCGGCGTCGACCCGCAGCGCTTCGCCCGGATCGCAGCCTGGCAGCCGGGATGGGCCCGCCAGCCGCTCACCTCGATCGCGGCCGCGCTCGCCCCGCCGGCCCCGCCGCCGGTGATACTCAACGGCGATGCGGTCCGGATCCGGTTCGGCGGCCACGATGTCCAGCCGGCCGGCAGCACGCTGGTCCTCGACGTGTACGAGGAAGGCGCGGCCGCTACCGGGCAGACGCCGCTGTACTTTGGCGCGCTGACCGGCTCGCGATCATCTGTTCAGCCGTTGACGGGGTGCCCGTGTGTCGTGGCCAACCTGACCATCTCCGGGCCCGCGCAGGTGTCCGGCGCCGCGCAGCCGGTGACCGGGACGGTCACCGTCTCCGGCATCGACGTCCAGTCCGGCGGCCGGTGGACGCCCGTCAACGCCGGGCTGAGCACCCATGGGCGCTGGCTGGAGGGCGGCCCGGGCACCCCGCTCGCGAGCCGGCTGAGCTTCGCCGCGAGCGGATTGACCTGGCAGTTCCATTCCCAGCCGGGAACCAACCCCACGATTGCGTCGGTGAACCGGCCCTACCCGCTGCCGGCCATCGTCGCCCGCCCGCTGGCCGGGGGCGGCGCGGGCAGCAGCGCCAGTGCCAGCGGGGACAGTGGCGGCCTGTACCAGGCGACCGGCCTGGACGGCACGGCGATGAACGTGCGGGCGGTCGCCCTGGCCGACGCGATCCCGGGGGCGCCGGGCAACGGCATCGTGGTGGACCGTACCTACGCTGAGCGGGCGGCCGGGATCTCCCCGGGCTCGGTGAGCGACCAGGTGTGGCTGGCGCCCGGTGCGCTGGCCCGCGTGCGGCCCAGGCTGATCGCGGCGGGCGTGCGGATCAGCGGCACCGAGACGTCCGCCGGCCAGCAGTCGCTGCTGATCCGGCGCGGCCCGGCGCTGGCCACCGTGCTGTTCCTGGCCGACGCGGCGGCCGCCGCCCTGCTGGCCGCGGGCGCGGCGATCCTGGGCCTGTACCTGTCCGGCCGGCGACGGCGTTACGAGTACGCCGCCCTGGCGGCCAGCCGGGTCTCGCGGGGCACGCTCCGGCGGGCCCTGCTGATCGAGCAGGCGGTCGTCCTCGGCTTCGGGGCCGTGGTGGGCCTCGCATCGGGGTTCGTGGCCACACTGCTCGCCATCCGCAGCATCCCTGAGTTCATCGCCCCGCCCAGTTCGCCGCCGCTGAGCTACACGCCGGTGGCCGGGGAATTCGCCGCGCTGGTCGGCGTGGCCCTCGCCCTGCTGATCATCGCCGCGGTGGCGGCGAGCATCGCGCTCGTCCGGTCCGTCCGGCCGGACCTGCTGCGGGAGGCCCAGCCGTGAGGGGGCCGGGCCGTGCGCGGGCCGCGGAAGGGCCCGCCGTCCGCTGCGACAATCTGGTCCACGTCTACGGCACCGCGGGCTCGGAAGTGGCGGCCCTGCGCGGGGTGGACCTGACCGTGCAGCCGGGCGAGATGCTGGCCCTGCTCGGCCCGTCGGGGGCGGGCAAGACCACCCTGCTGTGGCACCTGGCCGGCCTGCTCCGGCCGACCGCCGGCCGGGTCGAGGTCTACGGCCGGCGGCTCGCCGAGCTGGGCGCCCGGGACCTGGCGGATCTGCGGCTCCGCGAGGTCGGGCTGCTGCTGCAGAACCCGGGACGCAACCTGCTGCCCTACCAGACGGCCACCGGCAACCTGCTCTTCGCCCAGGCCCCCACCCGGCGCAGTGGCGGCGACCAGCGCAGGCGCGCGGCGGCCCTGCTGGAAACGGTGGGCCTGGCCGGCGTCGCGCACCAGCGCGCCGGGCGGCTGTCCGGGGGGGAGCAGCAACGGCTCGCGCTGGCCGTCGCGCTGGCCAACGAGCCCTTGCTGCTGCTGGCCGACGAGCCGACCACCCAGCTCGACCCGGAATCAGCGGCCGCGGTGATCGAGCTGATCCGGACGGCCAACTCGCGGCTGGGTACCACCGTGGTCGCGGTCACCCACGATCCCGCGGTGGCCAGCGCACTGGGCCGCACCGTGACCATCCGGGACGGCCGGGTCGGCGCGGAGGGCCGGGCGGGCCAGGAGTACGTGGTCGTCGGCCGGGACGGCACCCTCCAGCTTCCGCCCGAGCTGTTCGATCTGCTGCCACCGGGATCGCTGGCCCGGGCGGCCCGTCACGACCAGGGGATCCTGCTCCGCCGGGTGGCACCTGACGAGGCTGGGGAGGACCTTCCGTGAGCGGCCTGGAAGCGCGCGGCCTGCGCTATGTGATCGGCGGCCGGACGATCCTCGACGATGTCAGCCTGACGGTCGGCGCGGGCGAGCGGATCGCGGTCATGGGGCCGTCCGGGTCGGGCAAGACCAGCCTGCTCGCCCTGCTCGCGGGGCTGGCCCGGCCGGCCGCCGGGCAGGTGCTGGTGAATGGCACGCCCGTCCGGTTCGGCGAGATTCCCGCGGGAATGGCCACCGTGCTGCAGGGCCATGGTCTCGTCTCGCTGCTGACCGCCGCGGAGAATATCGAGATCGCGCTGTTCGCGGCCGGCGTCCCGGGGGAGCGGGCGGGCCAGCGGGCGCAGACGGCGCTGGCCGAGCTGGGCCTGGCCGACCACGCCGACCAGCTCGCGGATGAGCTCTCGGGCGGCCAGCAGCAGCGCGTCGCGGTGGCCC
>Ga0302325_10013486_pt1 | contig 17420 bp, 15 predicted proteins | sample Palsa_T0_2_FD_201948 | JGI IMG/M metagenome (GOLD analysis project Ga0302325, IMG submission 201948) | Peat permafrost microbial communities from Stordalen Mire near Abisko, Sweden - Palsa_T0_2 | ecosystem: Environmental > Terrestrial > Soil > Palsa > Peat permafrost | place: Sweden: Abisko... | reverse complement strand
GGCGTGCGCTTCGACTATCTCTGCTGGGACTTGTATGCGCGCACGTCACTGCACTACCGGGAGGCGCCCGAATCGCTGGCATGGCGGAGCGAGACGCTGCACGCCATAGAAGCCGGAAGCGGGGCGCAGGCCGAGCTGGCCCATATTGTGGCAGACGCCGTGGTCGAGCGGCATCTGGCGACCATGCTGCGGCTCGGCGTCGAGTACGATCTGCTGCCGCGCGAGAGTGAGATCCTGCATCTGCAGTTCTGGGCGTCGGCGTTCGCGCTGCTGAAAGAGCGCCAGGCTATCTATCTCGAGACGCAGGGTAAGAACTCCGGCTGCTGGGTGATGCCCGCCGAGGCCTTTGCGGGCGATTCCGGCACGGAGGATAGCAAGGTGATCGTGCGCTCCGATGGCACGGTCACCTACGTGGGCAAGGACATCGCTTACCAGCTTTGGAAATTCGGCCTGCTGGGGAAGGATTTCCACTATCGCCCCTTGACGCGCTACGCAGACGGCCGCGTGCTGTGGGTCACCACCGACGAGCCGGAACCGGCGGATCAAGTAGTCCCGCCGTTCGGCCGCGCCACGCGGGTCTATAACGTGATCGACGTCCGGCAATCGTATTTGCAGGATGTGGTGGTGGCGGGGCTGAAGGCGTTGGGCTTTGCCGGGCAGGCCGCCCAGTCCGTGCACTTCTCCTATGAGATGGTGGCGCTCTCGCCGCGCTGCTGCGCCGAGCTGGGAATTCCGCTGTCCGAAGAGGATCGCAAGCGGCCCTACGTGGAGGTCTCCGGGCGCAAGGGGCTGGGAGTGAAGGCCGACGACCTGATCGATACGCTGATCGGCAAGGCGCTCGAGGAAGTCGCCTCGCGACATGCGGAAGCCACGCCCGAGGAACAACGCGGCATTGCCACGCAGATCGCCATTGGAGCCGTGCGGTATTTCTTGTTGAAGTTTACGCGCAACTCCGTAATCGCCTTCGACTTTCAAGAGGCGCTGAGCTTCGAAGGCGAGACCGGGCCGTACACGCAGTATGCCGCGGTGCGCGCGCGGAACATTCTGCGCAAGCTGGAAGAGCAGGGCGAACGGATCCCCGACTTCGGCGCGGAGTTGTCGCGTGAAGCTATGGGCCGGCAGCTCTCGAGCGAAGACTTCTGGCAATTGCTCCTGACCGCCTCCAAAGCGGATGCGGCGGTAGAGCGCGCCGTGTCGGCCGGCGAGCCGGCGCACGTTGCCAGGTACGCTTTTCAGCTCGCGCAGTTGTTCAATAACTTCTACCATCTGTATCCCATTATTCACGAGGAGAACCGCGAGAAGAAGATTTTCCTGTTGTGGATGACGGATTTTTTCAGGCGTCAGTTGGAGCACACCCTGGATATCCTGGGTATTCAGGTGCCGGATTATATGTAACACCAGCCGCGCGCTCCCTTCATTCCGGAGCGATATGTATTAGAATCGACATGGGGTCTTGTATGAAACGCTGGGTCGTGGTACTGGCTGCTTTGACGTTGCTCGCCTGCAGCCGGGATCCGAATGTCGCCAAGAAGAGATATCTCGAAAACGGCGATAAGTATTTCGCTAAAGGCAAGTATAAAGAAGCCTCCATCATGTATCGCAACGCCTTGCAGAAGGATCAGCGATACGGACTCGCCTATTATCATCTGGCGCTCACGGATTTGAAACTTGGCCGCGCCCCGAACGCCATTGGTGAGTTGCGCCGCGCCGTGGAATTGATTCCCAAAGACCAGACCGAGCACGTCGATTCCGAAGTGAAGTTGGCTGAAATCTATATTGCCTTCACGCGGGAAGACCAGTTCCTGAATGAAGTCGACGGCATCGTCAAAGATCTCTTCACCCGCGACGCCAATTCTTACGACGGTCACAGGCTCACCGCGGACCTTGATTACTTGCGCGCGCAGGTCAGTTTCGGATCGGGCAATCGAGACCGGACTAAAAAGCTGCTCGACGACAGTATCGTGGAATACCGCAAGGCAGTCTCCATGAAGCCGCCCACGCCAACGCTGACCATGAAACTGGCTCAGGCGCTGACGGCCGACCGGCAATATCCGGAGGCCGAACAGCTCTATAAGCAGCTCATCGATAAGGACAAGACCTTTACCCAGCCTTACACCCAGCTTTTCCGCCTCTACGTGGTTCAGAACCGCGTCGCAGATGCCGAGCAGATCCTCAAGGCCGGCGCCGCCAACAATCCCAAACAGGTCAACCTCCTGGTGCTTCTGGCCGGTTTCTACTCCAACCTGAAACGCCACAGCGACATGGTCGCGGTGCTCGATCGCATCAAAAGCCACGCCAAGGATTTCGACCGCGCCTACCTCCTGGTGGGCGATTTCTATTTCCGCAATGGGGATTCCGATCAAGCCCTGGCGCAATACAAAGAGGGCATGGCCGCGGATCCGAAACAGAAGGCTACCTACCAGAAGCGCATGATCGAAGTACTCATGCGCCTGGACAAGCGCAGCGACGCGGCCGACATCAACGCAGCAATCTTGAAGGAGAATCCCAAGGATTCCGATGCGCGCGGCCTGCAGGCGTCTATGCTGCTGGACCGCGGAGAGGTGCAGAAAGCCATCTCCGAGTTGCAGGCCGTGGTCAACGCCGCACCGGACAATTTCGTGGCGCGCTTTAACCTGGGCCGCGCCCACGTCGCGCGCGGGGAATTGGAGCAAGCTCGCCAGCAGTTCAGCGAAGCCATCCGCGAGCGCCCCGACTACGTTCCCGGGCGGCTGGCGCTGGCGCAGCTTGAAGTCATGCAGAGACAGTATGACGCCGCCCTGGAATCGGTAAACGCCGTCCTGCGCATCGATAAAAAGAACGGACCGGCCCGCATGATCGAGGCCTCCGCCTACGTTGGACAGAAAAAGTATGCCGAGGCTCGCCAGTTGATCGAGACCATGCAGCAGTCCAATCCGAATTCGGCCGATGTCACCTTTTCCCTGGGTATGATCGACCTGCACGAGCAGAAGTACAAGGAGGCCGAGGATACCTTCCGCAAGGCCTATCAGCAAAACCCTAAAGACTCTCGCGGCCTGGTCGGGTTGGTTGAGTCGCTGGCCCGACAGAACAAGTACGATGAGGCTACCCAGGTTCTGCAGCAGGAACTGGCCAAGGACCCTAAAAACATCGACCTGCTTATTGCTCTGGGTAACATTGCGGTGCGCTCCGGGAATTTCGATCTGGGGATCTCCCAATTCCAGAAAGTGCTCGACACGTTGGACAAGAATTCCAAAATCCGCGGCCAGGTGTATCTCCGGATGGGCGAAACCTATCGGCGCAAGGGAGATTTAAACGGCGCGGTGGCTGCGCTCTATAAGGCCAAAGAGGTGCTCCCCGACAATTCCCTGGTGGTCAGCACTCTGGCCCAGGCGTTGGACATCGCTGGCCGTAAGCCGGAAGCTGTCCAGACCTGGGAGCAAGCGGTCAAGCTCGACCCGCGCAACGCCGTCGCGCTCAACAATCTGGCGTTCCTGATGGCCGAAAGCGGCGGCGACCTGGACCAGGCCCTGACCTACGCCCAACGCGCCGAACAGATGATGCCCAGCATGAATGAAGTTTCCGATACGCTGGGCTGGATTTATTTGAAGAAAAACCTGAGCGATAACGCTATGGATATCTTCCAGCGGCTGGTTACCAGGGCGCCCGATAATTCCACCTATCGATATCACCTGGGCATGGCGCTTTCCCAGAAGGGCGACCGGCCCCGCGCTATCAAGGAGCTGCAACAGGCCTTGCATAGCAACCCTTCCAAGGAAGAAGAAGGGAAGATCCGCGATTTGATCGGCAAGTTGGGATAGGCGTGGGCGCCTGATTCACATGCACTGGCTTACGCCGAAGCTTCGGAGCCGCCGCGGCGATATTCCGCGCTTCTTCCTGCTGTTATCTGTCTGCGCGCTTGCGCAATCGCCGCAGAACCCCTCTGAGCTCGAGACCAAGGACGCTCCGGTGCAATTCACCTCGCACGTGAACCTGGTGCCCGTCACTGTGGTGGTGCGCGACAGCGGCGGACACGCCGTAGGTAACCTCACCAAAGAAGACTTTCGCATCCTCGACAGCGGCAAGCCCCAGGTCATCACGCGGTTCTCCATCGAAAAGCCGGGAACGCCGGTAATACTGGAAAAGGAGAGCTCCGAACTGGAGACTCCGCCCAAACCGTCCGACCCCTCCGCGGCTCCGCCCACCGTCATTGCGGATCACTTTGTCGCTTACCTGTTCGACGATCTGCACGTGAGATTCGAGGATCTGGCGCGCGCGCGGGACGCCGCCGGCCGCCTCCTGGCCACGTCCATGCAGCCCGCCGAACGGGCCGCTATCTACACTACCTCGGGCCAGGTCGTGCTCGAGTTCACCGAGGATCAGGCCAAACTGCAGCAGACCCTGCTGCGCCTCCGGCCGGTCTCTACCTTCGGTGCCGCGACGTCGTGCCCGGACATCAGTTATTACACGGCAAACCAGATTGTCAACCTGAACGATCAGCAAGCTACGCAAGTTATCCTGGCCGAGTATCGGGCGTGCAGCGGGAACCAGAATGCCAGCGCGAACGAAGTGACGGCGATGGCCCAGCAGTCGCTGCAAACCGGGGAGCAGGGTACGCGCCTGGCGATCGGCGTCCTGGATCGCGTGGTCCGCCGCCTGGCGGCGATGCCGGGCCAGCGCAGCATCGTCCTGGCTTCACCTGGCTTTCTGGTAACCGCCTACGATCAGCCGGAAGTCACCGATGTCATCAACCACGCCATCCGCGCCAACGTGCTCATCAACAGTCTGGACGCGCGCGGGTTATGGACCAATCCCGCCTTCGATGCTTCCAGGCCGACTCCTATGGGCGGCGGCCAGGTGATCAACATGATGAGCACTTATCTACAGGCGGAAGCGTCCGCGCAGGAGGATGTGCTGTCCGAGTTGGCCGATGGAACCGGCGGCACCTGGTTTCACAATAACAACGATCTCAACGAAGGCTTTCGCCGCCTGGCCGCCGCTCCGGAATTCATCTATGTGCTGGGATTCACGCCCGAGAATCTGAAGTCGAACGGAAAATTTCACAGCCTGAAAGTTACGCTCAAGGATCCCAAGGGCCTGACCCTGCAAGCCCGCAAAGGCTACTACGCTCCGAAGCACGAGACGGACCTCGCGGAGCAGGCCAAGCAGGACATCCAGGACGCCGTCTTCTCCCGCGAAGTCATGAAGGATATTCCGGTTGCCTTGCACACCCAGTTCTTTAAGTCCGGCGATTTCGACGCAAAGCTGTCGGTGATGGCCCATGTCGATATCAAGAGCTTGCATTACCGAAAAGAAGACGGGCGAAACCGCAACGACTTGACGGTGGTCTCCGTCCTTTTCGATCCGAATGGTAACTATGTCGCGGGTATGGACAAAAGGATTGAATTGCGATTGAAGGACGATACCCTGGAGAAGAAGCTAGGCTCGGGAATCACGGTCAAATCAACCTTTGACGTAAAACGCGGAAGCTACGTGGTCCGCCTGGTGGTCCGGGATAGTGAAGGCCAGATGATGGCGGCCGAAAACGGAGCCGTCGAAATCCCCTAAGTAAGAGGGTGCTGGGTTCTGGGTCTTGGGTCCTGGCAAACTCTTAAACCGTCTGCGAAGAGTAAGCAAACACCCAGCACCGCGAGCGCAGCGAGCACACACCCAGCACCTGCCTAGACGTCTACCAGCGCCATCTGCCTGGCGACGTGATCCCGCAATTCTGCTTCCTTGAAGTTGTAGCGGTTCCACTGGCTGGCCGGTAACTGCGCTGCAATCTCAGCCGCGGAAGGCGCTTCCTCACAGATCACCGCCGCATACCCCAGCGCATCGGCCAATAGGCAGGCCGCGCACGCGAGCGAAGCCAGATCGCGCGGCCGGCCGGCCAGTTCCTCGTGATGGCAGCCTGCCACACGTGAAAACTCCTGCGGAAAGCCCCACTTTTGCGTCAGCCACAATCCGGCTTGGCAATGGTCCATGTGAAAAAGGCTGCGCTCGACCTCCAGGCAATCGCGTACGCTGCCGTGACGCCGGGCGAGCGCAGGCGCATAGCGCTCGCCATCGATCATTAAAAGTCCCAGCCGTCCCACATCGTGCATCAGGCCCGCGGTATATGCCTGGTCCATCGAGACCCCGTATAACTCCGCCAGCTGCTCGGCCACCAGCGCAGTCGCCAGGCTGTGCCGCCAGCAGGTTTTCATCACCTTGGCATTACCGAAATCGCCCAGGAACGATTTCAGAGCGATCGTCAGGGTCAGCGCCTTGGTCTTCTCAAACCCCAGCACCATGATCGCGTGTACCAGGTTGTCGACATGATGGCTATGGCCGTAACCCGCTGAATTGGCCACCGCCAGCACTTCCGCGCCGAGCGCCGGATCGGACCGCAGCAGCGCCGCGATGTTCTGTACCTCAGCCTCTTCGTTAGCCAGCATCTTCAGAAACTTCAAAGCGACCGGACGGAACGCCGGCAGTTGATACAACGCGGTCCGCGCCGCCATCCCGCCCATCCGGGCAATAACCGCCTCCGTGACGCCGTTGCTTTGACACGCAGCTTCCACAACCATCTATCGGCGGGGACTGGCAACGGCTTGAGAGCGGGCTAGCCGGCCCTCGCTTCCAGGAAGCTATCCACCTCCGCCCGGGTTGGAGCGGAAGCTTGCGCGCCCAACCGGGTCACCGAGATGGCCGCCGCGGCATTAGCAAAGGGGAGGGCGCGATCGATGGGCTGGCCTTCCGCCAGGGCCACTGCCAGCGCGGCATTGAACGTATCGCCGGCGGCCGTCGAATCGCGGACCTCCACCGGGAAGGCGGGCAAGTGCCAGTAGCCGGCATCGTCGTAGTGGAAGCAGCCCTGATCGCCGAGCTTCAGAATGATGGTCTTGGGTCCCAGCCTGCATAGCGCGCCGGCCAGCTCCGGACCTTCGGCCGCCGAGACGCGCGCCGGGGGGCGTCCGAGCAGCATCAGCGCTTCGCCTTCGTTGGGCGTCAGGATATCCACGTGCTGAAGCAATGCGGGCGGCAAAGGCTGTGCCGGCGCCGGGTCCAGAATAGTGCGCAGACCTTCCGCGCGCGCCAGGGCCAGCGCCGCGGATACGGTATCGAGCGGAGTTTCCAGCTGGAAAAGCGCCAGGCTCGCGCCGCGAAAGACGTGGCGCATGGCTTCCACATCGGCGGCGGCCAGCTCATGGTTGGCGCCCGAAGCAACCACGATGGAGTTCTGGCCCTGGCGGTCCACCCAGATGAGCGCCACGCCGGTGGGCTGCGACCGTGCGGCGTGTACGGCGCCCACATCCACGCCTGCCGCGGACAGGCTGGCCTTCAGGTGGTCGGCGAAAATGTCGTAGCCCACGCGCCCGATCATGCGCACCGCCACCGACCCCGCCCCCAGTTTGCCCGCCGCGCACGCCTGATTGGCGCCCTTGCCACCCGGGATCATCTGAAAGTCGCGCCCCAGCACCGTCTCTCCGGCCGCCGGGAGATGCTCGACCGACACCACGAAATCCATGTTCAGGCTGCCGACCACTACCAGCGCAGACTTCATTTCGCCAGATCGATGCCCAGTTTCTTCAACTCTTCGGAGTAGTATCGCCGATGCAGCAGATCCCATTCCTCGCTGCCTTCGGGAATCTCGCGTTTTTGCGAGCGGATCTTCTGGCGCGCCAGGTGATCCACTTTGTCTTCGGCGGTCAGGATCTCCGTAAAATCGCGCACGATTTCCAGGCGCACCTCGTTGAGATCTTTCTTGATACGCAATTCGCGCGCCTTGCGCAGCGCTACCACGATCTTGTGCGACATATCGTTGATCTTGTCGCGCGAAAGCTTCATGTGATCGCCGGTGTCCCGACCCGAGGCACGAATCACTTTGCGCTGGGCGATCATGGTGTTTTTGATCTTCCGGAACATGTCCTGGTAGCTGACATTTTCCCTGCGCATGTATTCGCTATATTGCTGCAGAATGTCCCGCACTTCGTCGTTGAGGCGGTCCTCCACGGCCAGTTCCTCGGTAATAATTCCGGCAATAAGCTCTGACACGGCCTGCGGATTGTGGGTCTCAATCGCGCCGGACGTCAGCTTTTTAACCATTTCACGGGAGAGATAGGCGACGAATTCCCTGGCGAGTAACATCCTGTATGTCTATGAGCGAAACCCGTAGTGTAACAAATCCGGCCGCGAGCCCCTAACCGGCGGTGTCCAGGACTATAGGCGTCTGTTCCACGATTTCTATGCCGAAACCTTCCAGGGCCACAATCCTTCGGGGATGGTTGGTCAATAAACGGATGGTGTGCAGGCCCAGGTCCGACAGAATCTGAGCACCGATGCCGCTTTCATGCTGCAACTGCGTCTGTCCGGCGGCGCCGGCGTAGTGCATGAAATCGCGGCCATGGGAGACCATCCGGTCGGCACCGGCCGCGTCTTTCTGGATACGAAAACCGGGCCCGGTCTGGTGCAGGTAGACCAGCACGCCCGAGTCCTCTTCGGCGATGCGGCGCAGCGCTCCGCGGATCAGCTTCTGGCAATCGCAGCCGGTCGAGCCGAAAACATCGCCATAGATACAGTGGGAGTGCATGCGTACCAACACGCCCTCCTTACCGGAGACCTCGCCGCGTATGAGCGCCATATGCAGCTCCGGAGAGATATCGCTTGAATAGGCGACCGTGCGGAAGCCGCCGAATTCGGTTTCGATGCAGCCCTCCGCCACGCGCCGGATATAGCGTTCATGGCGCAGGCGGTGGCGGATCAGATCGGCCACCGAAATCATTTTGAGGCCGTGGCGACCGCAGAATTCCCGGAGCTCCGGCACGCGCGCCATGGTGCCGTCTTCGTTCATGATTTCGCAGATCACTCCGGCGGGCGTAAGTCCGGCCAGGCGGGCCAGGTCCACGGCACCTTCGGTCTGCCCGGCGCGCACCAATACGCCCCCTTCGCGGGCCCGCAATGGAAAGATGTGCCCGGGCCGAGCCAGATCCGCGGGCCGGCAATCGGGACGGATGGCGGTGAGAATGGTACAGGTACGGTCGGCCGCCGAGATACCCGTGGTGACGCCCTCGCGCGCGTCGATCGACTCGCAAAAGGCCGTGCCGAAATTGGAAGTGTTGATTTGCGACATCAGCGGCAGGCGCAGGGCATCGCAGCGCTCCGCGGTCAACGCCAGGCAGATCAGGCCGCGCCCGTGCCTGGCCATGAAGTTGATGATTTCGGGAGTGACCTTCTCCGCGGCGATGGTGAGGTCGCCCTCGTTTTCCCGGTCTTCGTCATCGACGACAACCACAATGCGGCCGCGGCGGATTTCCTCAATGGCTTCCGGGACGGAGACGAAAGGCATACTTCATTATGTAATATCAGCCTCCCGGCGTTCGCACGCGGAGCTTGGAAAAGGCGGACTCCACCCACTTCGAGGGGAGTTCGTCCACGGCGCTGCGCATACGCTCCTGCCACCAGTTGGAGATCTGGCTAAGGTCGTCGCGGGTGAAGCGGTGTTCCACAACCTCGAAGGTCCCCCGCGTGTATAACAGCAGGTCGATGGGAAAGTCCACGTCCGAGGCGCACAGCCGGGTAGCGTCAAAAGCCAGGACTCCCAGCTTGAATGCGTAGAGCATCGGGTCCGCGTGAGTAAGAGAGCGCTCCAGAATGGGCTTCCCGAAACCCGAGTTCCCGATGATCTGGTAGGGCGTGTCCGGACCGATCTCCACCCAGTTTGCCTCCGGATACACCAGATACAACTGGTGCACCGAATCGGACGACATCTGTCCGCCGATCAGGCTGAAAATGTTCACGCTGAGATCCGCGGCGCCGAGCGCCTTGCCATCCTCCTCGGAGACCCGGCGCACTTGGTTCGCATATAGATTGACGACCTTGTACAGGCGGTCGCGCACCGGGATGTGCCGCGTGTAGGCCTCCTCGAAATAGAGCAGAACCTTGTCGCGCAGCGACCGCAGGCCGGAGGTCATGATGAAAAATGAAAATCCAGGACCCTGATAGGTAGCCACTTTCTTGGCTACTAATGACTCGCGGCCCGACAGCACCCGCGTATCGGCGATTCCCACCAGTCCTTCTTCGAGATTCATTCCCAGGCAAAATGTCATTGGGTTATGAGAACTATTTTACGCCGGATACCGGTCTTGGGTCGGGCGGCCCCCGGTCCGGAAAGGTCCTTCAACGCACTTATCTGCCTCTAACGGGCGGTGGCGCGGCCTCCACTTCGGGTTAGAATAATTTATGGCGCCTTAGCGGCTTTGCCGCTATTTTGCCCTGTCCGCAATTCCACAATTGGCCGCTGTGCCGAGGTGTGTGCATGCTCATCCGGATCGGATACGACATTCAGTTCGCGATTCCCGCGCCAGTCGCCATGGTGACGGTCTTACGCGTGCATCCATCGCGCACCGCGGATCTGCTCGCACCGGACGACCTGCATCTTACCCCGCCAACGCCGATCCAGGAGTACACCGACTCGTTTGGGAATCTGTGCTCGCGTTTCGTCGCGCAGCCGGGTCAGATCCAGTTGTACACGTCGACTCTCATTGAAGATTCAGGCCTGCCCGATCCGGTGAATTACGATGCGGCGCAGATTCCCGTGCAGGATTTGCCGTCTGCAGTGCTGCAGTTCTTGTTGGCTTCCCGTTATTGTGAGGTAGACGCCCTATCCAACACCGCCACGGAACTGTTCGGCGCGACCGCACCGGGATGGGGGCGCGTACAGGCGATCTGCGGTTGGTTATATCAGAACGTCACCTTCGGTTATAACTATGCGCGCCCGACTAAAACGGCGATGGACGTTTACACGGAACGTACCGGGGTCTGTCGGGATTTCCAGCATCTCGCCATTGCATTTTGCCGCTGTATGAACATCCCGGCCCGGTATGCCACAGGGTACCTGGGGGACATCGGGATACCACCCACTTTTACCCCGATGGATTTCAGCGCCTGGTTCGAGGCGTACCTGGGCGGCCGCTGGTGGACATTCGACGCGCGCCATAACATTCCTCGAATCGGACGAGTGCTGATGGCCACGGGGCGCGATGCCGCGGACGTGGCTATCACCACTTCCTTCGGATACACTGGCCTGACCGTCTTTAACGTGGTGACCGATGAAGTGACTCCGGAAAGCGCCTTGCCTGCTTCGTGATCCGTGCGATCTTACACACCGCTTCGCCCACGCCGAGCTCTGTAGCGCACGCTTCAGCGTGCCGCTGTGGGCTTCAGCCCACAGTTTCGCGGTCGCCACGCCGGTCAGGGCGCCCGTCGAACTGAAGTTCGCCGCTGCACGCTAAAGCGCGCGCCACAGTGTACTACCGGGGCCGGCCCGCCTGTCTCCAGGACCACATCAGGAACGAGGTGGAAGTCAGGTCTATAGCAGGCTCTGTGGTGCTATAGGACTGCACGTTGTCTTTATAAACGGCCGGGTCCGACGGATTGTACGGTCCATCGTTTCCATTGAATATCTTGAAGCTATTCGTGCCATTGCCTGGACAACCAAGCATCCCGCTAAGAGCGCCGGAGGTTGCCGCGTAAGCCGGCCCTTCGGAAGCCGCCCCCCATAGCACAGGGACTCCGCCAGAGGTGCCGTCCAACGCTCCCGCCAGGTTGGCCACCTGGTGCTGGATGCAATTGGGAAAAGTTGTCGAGCCGTCGCCCACGATGAAGGACGACCCCCAGGGATTGGCGCCCAGGATGTTGGCCAGCCATCTCCTCGAATAAGTGTCGTACTGCGCCAGGCCGGTCAGATAATAGGCTTCGCTGGCCATCACCGAGAGACCCGCGCCGTGAGATGTGGTATCGCCGTTCCAGCCGTCCCCAAAGCCCCAGGCATCGGTTCCGGCCTGGGTGATGGCGACGCCCACCTGTTTCAGGAATTGACTTCGGATGCCGGCCTCGGTAACCGCCAAACCACTGGGATTGCCTGCCGCGCAGAGCGCCCGATACAGCTCGAAGTGGGCGAGGCCGCTTACATCGTAAAGATTCAAGGTATCTTCAGCGCCGATATCGTAGATTCTCGTAATGTAGTTTTGCGCAAATTGCGCCGCCTCTGCCAAATATTGCGCGGGATCGGTCTGCGGCAAGCCCGGCGGCAGGTGCGCGGCTCCCCCGGCGGAGCGAAGCGCAAAGTAGAGCTCGGTTGCGCCCAGCTCCATATCGTCATCCCATACGGTCTCCGGATAGCCGTCAAACGGAATAATGGTAAGCAGGCAACCGGTGCACGAGCCGGACCCGACCGAGGGCGCCGGGTCGGCGTAGGACGTGTCCGCCAGCGCGTAGATATCCTCGGCATTGCGGAGACACTGGTTGGCGAGGGCCGGCTGGCTGGTGCGATTCAGTTGGTAGCAGACGGCAAAGGATGCGGCCAGACGGCCGGCCAGATTGGGACTGATGGGCGACCCGGCCGGTGCGGCGACGAACACCGGGCGGTGACAGATGAACTGAGCGCCGGAAGTGCAGCCGCCCCAGGTATCGTCCGCCTGGGGCAGGCGCCAGATATCGTAGTCGCTCAAAAGGTTGGGGAAGTGGGTCCAGTCCTGGCTGTTGCCGACCTGGTAGTAAAGCGTCTTGGTTGTTTCGTCCCACATCTTCATCAGGAAGTGGATGCCAAACAGCGCTTCGGCCTCGAAGTTCGATGATTGAGGGGCACCGGCAGCGCTTCCCGCGTAGGAAATGGAATCGGGTGGAGCGGCAGGATTCATGGGAGCGCTCGCACCCATCTGATCGGGGAAGTCGCGAATCCCGATCTCCTGGAGCGCGACGGTGTAGCTGGTGGTTTCGACGTATTTCATGTAGTCGCCGGCGTCCCACCAGCCGCCCGCGGCATCGATCGCCACACCGGTGGAAGTCAGGGGCGTGCCGGTGGTATCGATGTTGTCGTTGCTGTCGAGAGGCGGCGTTTGATAGACGGCTGCGTGCGCATCGTTCAGATGCCCGGGCGCGGTGCGCAGGGCATTGGGGATATAGTTGGGCCCGTCGCGCTCCGATTCATAGAAGAACAAAGTATTGAGGAGCAAGCCGGGGTAGAGCACGGCCGCGGTTGCCACTGGAAACTTGGGGGAGACGGCTGCCGCGGGGCCTGTCACCGAAATCGTATAGCCCGTGCCCGAGGGCGCGGCGAAATCCAGGGCGTAGACATTGTAAGTCAACGTCGGGCTATTGCTCCAGGTGCCCAGCAGCGCACCAATGGAGGCGGTGTAAACGGCGTGGCCCTGGGAGTCCAGCACGCTGAAGATGGCTCCCGATTCGGAGATGGTGGACATCAGGTAGGCGCGAAAGGACGAGCTTCCGAACTCGTATCCAACCTGGTTGACCCGGACATAGGCGGACTGCGCCGTGGCAACCTGGGCACCGGCAAGCAGCGCAAGCAGGGCGATGGCCGCGGCGGACGGGGCGTGGCGTAACATTGTATGAGCTCCTGTTTCGATCAATCCATTCTACGCGAGCTATGATCGAAAAGGAGCCTGCGCCCGGTACTGACGTCATCCATGCACGAAATGAGCATAGCCGCCTCGATGCTGGAAGCCGTGCAGGCGGAGTCCGTGCAGCGTGGCGCGCACGTGCTGGCGGTCGGCGTGAAGATCGGCGCGCTCTCCGGCGTGGATTCCGAATCGCTGCGCTTCTGCTTCGACGCCCTGGTGCGGGACACCGATCTGGCGCCCCTTTCGCTGGAAGTCGAGTCGCTGCCCTGGCGCCACCGCTGCCGGCAGTGCGCGCGGGAATTTCCCGTCGAGGATTACCATACTGAATGCCCGCAGTGTGGGTCGCCCGAGACCGAGATGGCCGGCGGCAACGAATTGGAATTCGCCTATATGGAGATTGAAGAAACATGACCCGTGTGCCCCTTGAACGCAAAGTGCTGAGCGAGAACGATCGTCTGGCCGCGGAGCTGCGCCAGGGTTTTCTCCAACATGGAACCTTGTGTGTAAACCTGATCAGCTCGCCGGGCTCGGGCAAGACCATGCTGCTGGAGCGTACTCTGGCGGCTTTCGAGCCGGATCGCCGCGTGGCCGTTTTGACCGGCGATATACAGACCGACAACGATGCGCAGCGCCTGGCCCGCTACGGCTTTCCGGTCCGCCAGATCACCACCGGGGGCGCCTGCCACCTGGACGCGCGCATGGTCGAGAAAGCGCTTGAGGAGTGGCGTCCCGCGCCGATCGACGTGCTCTTCGTCGAAAATGTGGGCAATCTGGTATGCCCGAGCAGCTACGATCTGGGCGAAGAAGCGCGCGTGGTGCTGCTCAGCGTGACCGAGGGCGAAGACAAGCCCCTGAAGTATCCGGCCACCTTCCATCGCGCGGATCTGGTGGTGCTGAACAAGATCGATCTGCTGCCCTACGTTCCGTTCCGCATGGATCTGGCGCGCGAATACATTCGCCGGGTGCAGCCGGACGCGGAGATCGTGGAGGTCTCGTGTACGACGGGGGCGGGGCTGGATGCCTGGCGCCAATGGATCGAGGCGCGTTATGCGGCGCGGGCGGCCGATCTCAGCTCTGTGCCGTCTTCCGGAAACGGAAATTCTTGATGCGCCCGGTATCGAGAACAAAACCGGTCACCTTGCCGGCCGCGTCTCTCTGGAAGTGAATATCGCCAGTCTGCGTTTCGAAGTAATCCTGCACCGTCGGATCGAGCTTTTGCGGTTTGGACTTCAAACGCTTCAGCACCAGGCCGCCGTTCTCGACTACGATTCGATAGACAGGCTCGATCTCGGCGCTCACATAATCGCCGGCGTATCCGGCTAGTTGGCTGGCGGTGGGTTGGAACTCGGCGACCCGGTCAAAGACATCCGGCTTTTCTTCTCCCGGCGGCTGAATCGTCAACCGCTGCGTGCCCGCCGCCGCTTGCTCGAACGTATACACTACCGGCGAAACGCCTGGGTGAAAACGGTTATCGGAGAGCGCCATTAATTCCAGTCGATCGTCTGGAGAATTCGCCACAAACAACTTTCCGTCTTTCAGTACGATCCGGCGCGCCTCCTCGTCGTCCTTCTTCCAGTACAGTCCCGCGTATTGGGCGAGCCGCTGCTCCGGCACTGCAACGGCCTTCACGGACGGCTCTGTACCCGCTGGCAGCGGCTCCTTGAACTCCTCCGCCAGATAGATGTCCGCAACCTTCTGCGTTAACGTGCCCGGGCGGATCTCACCCTTGTTGCAAAGACACGCGACCGAAAAATGTTGTTCGGGAAAGCGAAGCAGGTCGGCACGGTACCCGGCATCCGCGCCGCCGTGATCGATCGTGCGCAGGCCGCGATATTTGCCATGCACCAGCCCGGATGCGTAGTCCAGCTCTTTGCCGCTATTCAACTTCCCACGCTCTAACTGTTGCTGCACCAGCGCCGCGCCACCCACGCGCGGATGGTAGAAATTTTCATCCCACTGCGCCAGATCCTCCACTGTGGTCAGCAAACTGGTGGCACCCACGGTATCGAAATTCGTTACGCTGAGCCGGTAGCTGTTGCCTCCCTCGCCGTTCACATAGCCATACGCAATGTGCTTCACAATTTCCGCATGGTCGTCGCGGAAGTGTGTATTCTTCATATCGAGAGGCTTGAAGATGCGGCTGGTGGTAAATTCGCGAAACGATTGACCGCTTACGCGCTTCACGATTTGGGCCAGCAGCGTATATCCTGTGTTGCAGTAAACGTGCTTCTCGCCTGGCAAAAAGTTGAGCTCCTTTTGCCGCGACATCACGTCCAGCACGTCTTCGTCGGTGATGAGATCCAGCGAATAACGCCAGCCCGCCAGACCGAGCAACGACCACTGGTCGCGAAGACCGCTGGTGTGGTGAATCAGTTGCCTTATGGTGATGAGCGCGCCGAAGTCCGGCAATTCCGGTATATACTTGCGAACGTCGTCGTCGAGCGAAAGCTTTCCTTCCTGCGCCAGCAATAAAATGGCTGCCGCCGTAAATTGCTTGGAGATGGAGGCGACGTGAAATACGGTCTCGGAATTTATAGGTATGTCGTGATCGAGGTCGGCCATGCCATAGCCGCGTTTATATATGATCTTTCCGTCTTTGATAACGGATAATGCGCAGCCGGGAGACACCGTGGAGTCCCATTCCGCGAAGACCTTGTCGACCACCGTCTCCTGCCCGGCTGTCGCGGCGTTCAAACCGATCGCAAACAACAGAAAAATGCGGGCACGCATAGTTTCGACCTCCCGTGAGACCTCAGTATACATCGCCTGTGGCGCACGCTTCAGCGACGCTTCAGCGTGGTATTCTGGCGGCTGACATGACCGAGCACCCGCTGCTGAACGCCGCGATCTTCGCCGGGCTGGGAGTCGTGTTGTTCTCGCTCGCCGGCGCCATTCTGCTGAAGCTGACGCCGCTCAAGCTATGGCGGGAAATCGTGGAGGAGCGCAACATGGCGGCGGCCATTTTCGCGGGCGCCGTGGCCATCGGTATCGCGCTGATCATCGCGGCGGCGATGCACTGATTTCAAGCGCCTGTGCTAACCTTCTAATCTATGGCTTTCGAGTCGGATAAAGTGATGTTCGAGATCTATCGGGAGACCGAATATTCCGGCAAATACCGGGTCGTCTACTTTACCGAACTGCAGGATCACAACAAGGAAACCGAGATCAACCACGCGCTCGCGGGCGAGCACTTCTACGATGGCTTCATCAAAAACTACCGCAAGGAAGAGGCCAAGGAGATCATTGCCGCCTGCCTGGCGCGCCTGAACAACGGCGAGAAGATCGGGCCGCAGGACGTGGAGAGCGCCCTGGGCGATTACAGCGCCTGAGCGTCCAGTGCAAATCACTCGCCACCCGAGCCTCACCGAGCCGCAGTTCCTGGGTTGCGCCAGCGCCTTCGTGGACGCGCTGTCGGGCGAGTTGAACGCGGCCGCCATGTACCTGCGCAAAGTGGAAGGCCAGCCCAAGGGCGCGGCCTTCGCCTACGAGATGTCGCTCGATCGCCATCGCTATGGTGCGCTGACGGTGCTCGATCGCTGGGCCGAGCTGGTGCGCGCCTTCGGAGCGCACCTCAGGATCAGCCGCTACCAGGCCATTATCGACGAAGCGCCGAAGCGCACCCGCACCGCGGAGGAGATTCTGGTGCGTGCCAATGAAGTGATCGATGCGGCCGGGGAGTATTCGAGCGAAGTGGTGGCGGCCTGTGTGCTGGCATTCCAATCGCTGACCACGACCTTCGAGGAAGAGCGCCGGTCGGCCGAGCAGTCCGCGCTGCTGGGTCCGCTGCTGCCGGAGGAATTCAAGGTGGCGCGGGCGACGTTCGTGCAGGACCTGGCAGCACGGTAGCGGGCGCGCGGCGCACGCCCGCTCCTTATCTTAATCTTATCTGACGTCTACTGGACTCCAGGCAACACCGGCGTACCTTCCACTTGTACTGATTGCAGGCTGCCCGGCTGCAGCCCCAGAACTTGCAGGATAGTCGGAGCGATCTGCAGCGTTTGTACCGGCGTCTGGATCGTGGTGCTCGTCATGCTGGGATTCGAG
>Ga0302325_10013485_pt1 | contig 17422 bp, 15 predicted proteins | sample Palsa_T0_2_FD_201948 | JGI IMG/M metagenome (GOLD analysis project Ga0302325, IMG submission 201948) | Peat permafrost microbial communities from Stordalen Mire near Abisko, Sweden - Palsa_T0_2 | ecosystem: Environmental > Terrestrial > Soil > Palsa > Peat permafrost | place: Sweden: Abisko... | reverse complement strand
AGCCACTTGGCCTCACCCCTTAAGCCGGGGAGAGGTGTCCTGATCCGGAGCGTCTCTCGACGGTTGGGATCAGTGGCCTGTGTCCGTGAAGACGCCTCACCGAACGAGGTGCCTGTTCTGACAGCACAACTATGCCGGTTGTGATTCCCCACTGTCAAACCAGGCTCAAACCGCGCTCAAGTCGGCCTGAGACCTAGCTGAGACCCGGGCTTCCGGAATAAACTCCGACGACCGTTAGTTCGCTACAAGCAACTAACGAAGCTGCCCCGTCATGCCTCATGGAGGAACCGCAGTGCCCGCGCCAGCGCCCCTCACCCCCACCCTCAGTCCCGCCGCGACCATCAGCCCCCGCTACAAGTGGATCGCGCTGTCCAACACCACGCTCGGCGTGCTGATGGTGACCATCAACTCGTCCATCATGCTGATCGCCCTGCCCGACATCTTCCGCGGCATCGGCATCAACCCGCTGCAGCCCGGCAACACGACCATCCTGCTCTGGCTGATCATGGGCTTCCTGGTCGTGACGGCCGTGCTGGTGGTGAGCTTCGGCCGTCTGGGCGACATGTTCGGCCGGGTCCGCATGTTCAACATGGGCTTCGCGATCTTCGCCGTGTTCTCGGTCCTGCTCTCGGTCACCTGGCTGCACGGCGAGGCGGCCGGCTGGTACCTGATCGCGATGCGCATCTTCCAGGGCGTCGGCGGCGCGATGCTGTTCGCCAACTCGGCCGCGATCCTGACCGACGCCTTCCCGATGAACCAGCGCGGCATGGCCCTCGGCCTCAACCAGGTCGCCGCCATCGCGGGGTCGTTCATCGGCCTGGTCCTCGGCGGCCTGCTCGGCCCGGTCAGCTGGCGGCTGGTCTTCCTGGTGTCGGTCCCGGTCGGCGTCGGCGGCGCCATCTGGTCCTACCTCAAGCTCCGCGAGCTCGGCGTGCGCAAGCCCGCCAAGCTCGACCTCGGCGGCAACCTGACCTTCGCGGCCGGGCTGATCGCGGTCCTGGTCGGCATCACCTACGGCATCCAGCCCTACGGCACGCACACCATGGGCTGGACCAGCCCGCTGGTCCTGTCGCTGATCGGCGGCGGCCTGGTCGTGCTGGCGATCTTCTGCCTGATCGAGACGCGGGTCGCCGAGCCGATGTTCAACCTCGGGCTCTTCCGCATCCGCGCGTTCACCTTCGGCAACCTGGCCGCGCTGCTGTCCGGCCTCGGCCGCGGCGGCCTGATGTTCATACTGATCATCTGGCTGCAGGGCATCTACCTGCCGCTGCACGGCTACAGCTTCGAGAACACGCCGCTGTGGGCGGGCATCGCGATGATCCCGCTGACCCTCGGCTTCCTGATCGCGGGCCCGGTCTCCGGCTACCTGTCCGACCGGTTCGGCGCCCGTCCCTTCGCCACCGGCGGCATGCTGCTGGCCGCGCTCTCGTTCGGGCTGCTCGAGCTCCTGCCGGTCAACTTCACCTACTGGCAGTTCGCCGCGATCCTGCTGCTCAACGGCATCGGCATGGGCCTGTTCGCGTCGCCCAACCGGGCCGGCATCATGAACGCGCTGCCCGCCGACCGGCGCGGCGTCGGGGCCGGCATGTCGGCCACGTTCCAGAACTCGGCGATGGTGCTCTCGATCGGCATCTTCTTCAGCCTGATCATCCTCGGCCTGGCGGCGTCGCTGCCGTCACACCTGTTCGCCGGCCTGACCGCGCAGGGCGTGCCCGCCGCCGCCGCGAGCAGCGTCTCGCACCTGCCGCCGACGGCGATCATGTTCGCCGCGCTGCTCGGCTACAACCCGATCCAGATGCTGCTCGGCAGCACGCTGACCAAGCTCCCGGCCAGCCACGCGGCCTACCTGACCGGCCACTCGTTCTTCCCGTCGCTGATCAGCGCCCCGTTCCAGTCCGGCCTTGACATCGCGTTCGACTTCGCGATCGCGGCCTGCCTGATCGCGGCCCTCGCCTCGCTGCTGCGGGGCAAGCGCTACGTGCACGAGCTGCACAGCGAGGACGCCCTGGCCCGCGCCGCCGCGGCGGCGCCCGCTACGGTTGCTCCGGTGGCCGAGGCCCCGGCCAGGGACCGGGTCGCCATCGCGGAAGATCTCGACAGTCTTATGGAACGGACCGCTGCTTCGCCCGTCCCCGCCACCCGGCACCGCAAGCAGCGGTAGCCCGAACTCCGGTACCGCATCCAAGTACCGGCCTCGGGGCTCCAGCCCCCGCGCCGAACGACGCGCAGGGGCAATCCCGCCCCGAACGCGCAAGGCCCGCCAGCTGCGACCCAGCCGGCGGGCCTTCCCCGTCCCGCCCTGAATAGGCTCTTCCCCCGTCTTCCCCGTCCGGATCCGGCTTCGTCCTGAGCGGGCCTTCCTCGTCTGCCCCGAATAGGCTCTTCCCCCGTCTTCCCGGTCCGGATCGGGCTTCGTCCTGAGCGGGCCTTCCTCGTCCCGGCCCGAATGCGACAGACTCGGGGCATGGGCGATCTCGACATTCTGGTGCGTCCTGCCGTCGACACCGACCGGGCCGCGATCCTGGAACTCGGGCCGCGGCTGGCCGAGGGGGTGGCGCCGTGGCGGGACCAGGCGGAGGCGCTGCTGGCCGGCCGGCGCTGGCTGGAGGGCTCGCTCGCCGCGGCGACCGCCGGTGACGGCGAGGTCTTGGTGGCCGCCGACGAACAGGGCATCGCGGGCGTGATCACCATCCGGCCGAGCATCCACTTCACCGGCGAGCGCGACGGCTACATAGGCGAGCTAGTCGTGGCCGAGCGTGCCTCCAGGCGCGGCATCGGCCGCGCGCTCATCGACGCGGCCGACGCCTGGGCGCGCGACCACGGCCTGCGCAACCTCACCCTGCACACCGGCGCCTTCAACGCCGGCGCCCGCGCCTTCTACGCCGCCCTCGGCTTCGCCGAGGAAGAAGTCCGCCTAACCCGCCCCCTCCCCCCCGGGGCCTAACCCGACTGCCTCTCCAGCTGCCTAACCGCCCCCTCTCCGGCTGCCCAACCCCCTCCGCATCCCACGAACGCGCTCCGGCCACGTGAGTAGCGCGCCCAGTCCATCGCGCGCGTTGCCCGCCCCTGCGGCGCCCTCGTCTCCGCGCGAGTGACGGGCCGCAGGCCATCTGCCGGATTGCCCGCCCCTCCGGCATCCCCTTTCCCACAAGGGTGACGTTTCCCCAGGCCCGCAACGTCCTGCCACGCGCGTGGCCAGCCCCTCCGCCCCCATCCCACGCCCGTCACGCGCCGCAGGCCCCCCTATCTGGGATAACAGCAAGAAGAAGCCACTCGGGCTGGCGCTTGACGTCTCCTCCCCAGGGCCGGCGCGCGTCTCGAAGCCGCCTTGGGGCGTTAGTTGTACGCTTTCCTGCCCGAAATGACACGTTTTGCCCGGCCATTGGCGTACAACTAACGCCCTAACATGCGCGAGGGGGCCTGCGAGACCGGGATTCTCGGGATAACAGCAAGAAGCGGCAGGGTGGACGGGCTTGGAATTCGGGCGGGTGCGTGACCGGGACGGGCAAGGGGAGTGACGATCGAACGTGAATGACGGTCGAAAGTGAGTGAGGAGAAAAGGTTATTCACTTACCAAAAATGTGGTGAGGCAGTGTAATAGGTAATGTAATTTCCTATTACACTCGTGGGCATGGAGTCAGCGGATCACCTGATTCGTCCGGTCCGGCCGTCGGAGTCGGCGGTGTCGGCCGAGCTGTCGCCGATGCCGGAGGGGCTGCGGGAGCGGAAGAAGCGGCTGACCCGCGAGGCGATCTTTGCGGCGGCGGGCAGGCTGTTCGCCGCGCGCGGGTTCGAGAACGTCACGGTCGCGGAGATCGCCGATGCCGCTAACGTCTCGGTCAAGACGGTGTTCACCTACGTTAGCGCGAAGGAGGAACTGCTCTTCCGCGGCCAGCCGACCGTGCTTGACGCCGTTGTCGGGGCCGTCGCGAACCGCAGACTCGGGCAGACCCCGCTCGTCGCGGCCGCGCAGGCATTGCTGGCGGCCGTCGGCGAGCGGGACGAGGACCGGTCGCTTGAGGCCTTCCAGCGGATGATCAGCAGCGGTCCCGCCGCCCGCTCCCTGGCCCGCGCCCGCTGGGAGGAGACAGAGATCCAGCTGGCCGAGGTGCTGCTGGCGGAGGCGCCCGCCGTCCACGCGGGCAGCCCGGCCGAGCGCGCCGCCCGTCGGCTGACCGCCGCCCAGATCATGGTCCTCGTCCGCACGGTTACCAGCGAGGAGGTGGCCGACCTGGTCACGAAGTCGGCCGACACCGACGCGGCCCGCCGCGAGGCGCTCAGCAACTGGATACGCGACGCGGCCGGCCGGCTCGCCCGAGGCCTCCAATCCGCACCCCGCTAACCGCGGCCTCGCACCCGACCGTGAACGCTGGCCCCGCGGGGCGTTCGGTTCCCGGCCGGGTGCGGCCGGTGTACTAAGTGATGGCGGGGGCCGCTTCGGAGTCGGCCGAGACGGCGGTGGCGGCGGGGACGGGAGTGGCGCGCTGCTCGTGGATCTCGAGGGACTGGTCCAGGTCCGCTTCGATCTCGGCCAGGATGCCGCGGCGACGCCGGCTGAGGATGAACAGCCAGCCGCCGCCGACGACGATGTACGCGGCGAACAGGTACGGGAAGATGTTCACCGGGAACGGCGGCACCGGGTAGAAGCTGCCCTCGGTCGGGACCAGCAGGCACAGGCACGCGATCACGGCGATCACCACGTTCCGCGCCCGCAGTTCACCGCGGCGGCGCAGGTAGACCGGCGCCGCGATGGTGATCAGGAAGTAGGCGAGCAGGAAGCCGAAGGCGGCCAGGGTCCCCGCGTCGCCGAACGTGGTCACCGGGTTGGTGACGAGCTCGAGCACCGTCGGGATGGCGAACATGATCACGACGTAGACGGTCAGCGCCACGTGCGGCGTGCCGTTCTTGGGGTGCGCCCGGCCGAGTTGGTGCGGGAACACGCCGTGCTCGGCCATGGGGTAAAGGATCCGCGCGCCCGCGTTCAGGCAGGAGAGCGAGAGCGAGAAGAAGCTGATCATCGCGCCGAGCGCGATCGGGGCCTTGAAGAACGTCACCTGGTACAGGCTGGACAGCACGGTCAGCGGCGCCGTGATCGAGCCGAGCGGCGTGCCGTAGTGCCGGGTGCCGAAAACCTCGACGTACCCCATGACCACCATGAAGGCGCCGGTGATGATCAGCGACCAGATGACCGCCCTGGGCACGTTACGGAGCGGGTTCTTGGCCTCGCCGCTGAGCGCGGTCGCGCTCTCGAATCCGACCAGGCTGAAAATGCAGGCGACGACGGCCAGGCTCATTCCGTGCAGGCCGACTCCCTTGAGCCGCAGTTGATCTGTGTCGACTTGAACTCCGTGCTTGAACAGCACGACCGCGGCCAGGGCGAGGATGAGGGTCACCGAGATGCCCTCGAAGGCCAGCGTGATAAGCGACGATATGCGAATGTCCTTGTACGCAATAAACCAGCACGTCAAGGCGCTGATCGCGAAGAATATATCCGGCGGCACCGTGACGGTGGCCCCCAGTGCGTCTAGGAACTGCTGGCAGAAGATGGCGAACCCGGTCAGTCCGGCGGTGCCGATGAACAGATAGCACCAGAGCAGCGTCCAGCCGGAGACCACGCCGGTGGCCGGGCCGAGGCCGCGGGCCGTGTAGGTGTACATGGCCCCGGGCGCGGCCGACCGTTTGGTGAACTGGTTGAGGCAGAAGACCACGAACAGCAGCATCACCGTGCCGAACAGATACGCCAGCCAGGTGCCCTGGCCGGCGTTGGAAAAGGCCAGCGGAATAATGAGCACGGCGGTCATTGTGGGCGAGATAAGCGCCACCGACTGGGCGAGCAGCGCCGGAAATCCGAGTGCGCCGGTGCGGAGACCGGTCTTTATGGGGGCAGCTTTAACTGGAGCGACGGCCATCTGCCAGTCCCTTTCTCTGAGGGATGATCCGGGAGGCGGCTCTGCTCCCCAATAGATTGTCGCTAGCGTAATCGCCGGCCAGCAAGGGTTCGGATGTTAAGTCTTGAGTCGGGCAGTGTTACGCAGAAATCAATCGGGCGCGCAAATGTATTTCGCGAACATGTCGTCGCGATTTCTGTAGTTATGAGATTACGATGCGTGCTCCGTGACTTCGACCGGGTCGCCGACCCGGATGAGGCCGGGGGAATCGGGGATGATGTTCTGCCCGAAGATCAGCTTCTTGCCGAACCGGCGGTGGGCGGCGAGGATTCTCAGCGGCTGGCCGCCGCGCACGCCGGTTGTCTGGTCGGTGGTGGTGACCACGCACCGGTCGCACGGCTTGGCAACGCGGAAGGACACCGAGCCGATCCTGATCCGCCGCCAGCGGTCTTCGGCCCAGGGCTCGTATCCGCTTACCACGACGTTCGGCCGGAATCGGTTCATCGGCACGGGCTGGTCCCCGCCGGCGGTGAGCCATTCGCCGAGCTGGTCAAGTGAGCCGGCGTTGGTGAGCAGCAGCGGGTACCCGTCGGCGAAGCTGACCACGTCGCCGTCGGCGCCGTGATCGGGGTCCACCGCCCGCCGGGTCGGATCGTCCAGGTAGACCAGCCGGACCTTCTCCCCGAGGTAGTCGGAGAACCAGGCGTCCGCCTCGGGCGCGGCCGCGGCGGCCAGCACCGTGGTGCCCCACACGGTCACCTTGAGCAGTTCGGGTGATTCGGCCGGCACGGCGACCCGCGCCGTCGGGTAGCCCTCGGAAGACGCGGTGATGTCCGCCCCCGGGCCGTACGCGATGACGAGACGTGCCAGCGCCGGATGCTCCCGCTGGCTGACAAAGCGGCCGTTCGAGTCCGCGAGCATCCAACGGCGGTCGCCCGCCAGCCCCCAGGGCTCGACGACCGACTCGTCCAGATCGACCGCCCGGCATCCCTTCAGCGGATAGATGTGAACCGAAGCGAGCATGCGGCGCCTTCCGTGGTCAGGGATCAACATCAACGGTAACCGCCGTCTTTGACCAGTGATTACGGGAAAGTTGCTTCGGCGTCACGGGGCGGGAAGCCGGTCCGCTGGCCACCGGGCGAGGCCGTGCCCTGCTTACCGTGAGTCGCGGATCTGGCGGAGAAACTTCTCGTTCGGGCCGGCTGTCTTCTCCAGCAGCAGCTCCAGGGCGTGCTGGGGGTCAAGCGCGGCGAGGGCGCGGCGCAGGCTGATCACGGCGGCGTGCTCGGCCGGGTCAAGCAGCAGGTCCTCGCGGCGGGTGCCGGAGGGCACCGCGTCGATCGCCGGGAAGAGCCGCTTCTCGGCCAGGTCGCGGCGGAGCCGGAGCTCCATGTTGCCGGTGCCCTTGAACTCCTCGAACAGCACGTTGTCCATCTGGGAGCCGGTGTCGACCAGCACGGTGGACAAGATGGTCAGCGAGCCGCCCTCCTCGAGGCAGCGGGCCGCGCCGAGGAACTGGCGGGGCGGCTGCAGCGCCGATACGGCGACGCCGCCGGACAGGGTGCGGCCGTTGGCGGGGGCGGCCATGTTGTAGGCGCGGCCGAGCCTGGTCAGCGAGTCGAGCATGACGACCACGTCGTGGCCGAGCTCGGCCAGTCGCTTGGCCCGCTCGATGGCGAGTTCGGCCGCGAGCACGTGGTCGGCCGGTGACTGGTCGAAGGTGGAGGAGATGACCTCGCCGCGGACCGAGCGGCGCAGGTCGGTGACCTCTTCCGGGCGCTCGCCGACGAGCACCAGCATGAGGTGGACGTCCGGGTAGGCGTTTGCGATCGCGTGCGCGATCGTCTTCAGGATGGTGGTCTTGCCCGCCTTGGGCGGGGCGACGATGAGGCCGCGCTGGCCCTTGCCGATGGGGGAGATCAGGTCGATGATGCGCGCGGCGGGCGATGGGTCGCCGTCTTCCAGGCGGAACCGCTGATTCGGGTAGATGGGGGTGAGGCGGTCAAATTCGCGCCGCTGGCCCGCTTGCTCGGGCGGGAGGCCGTTGACGGCGGTAACGTCGACCCGGCCGCTCTGCCTGGCCTGCTGCCCGTTCGCGGTCTTGCTCCCCGCGCTGCCGCCGTTCGCGCTGGCGCGGTTGCCGGTGACGGTGGCCTCGACCTGGTCGCCCGTGCGCAGTCCGTACTGGCGGACCTGGCTGGTCGTGAGCGGGACATCGCCGGTTGACCGTCGGTAGCCGGCCGTCCGCAGATACCCGCGTCCGTCGGTGAGATCGACGATGCCCGACACCCGTGTGACGGGCGCCGCCGCAGAATTGCTGTCACGCGGAGACGGGACGCGGTCGGTCGCCGGGCGCGTTTGCCCGGCAGCTGGACGTGTTTGTGTAACTTCTTCTGTTGCTTCTTCGATGATTGCTGTCATGGGGTTTTCCTTGCGTTGGAATGGAATGCGCGCAGCCGAATAAAGCCGCTGGCGTGAACGCGTCTCGACGGCTGCATTGATGAGCTGGCAGCCGAGAAAGCGCATGTCCGATACCATTGCTTTCCATCGGACATGCCCCGGGGGGGTACGGGGGGTCGTCCCCCCGGAAGACAACTGAGCTGCGCTATTGCTGAATGTGAGAATTTCCGGCGAAAACCGGGTCTTCGCTGCTGACCCCGTTCAGAGGTGGAGCTGGAACTTCCGCCGGGCCGCTCAGATGGGCACCGGGGTCTATGGACTCACTGTAGCGCATAACGCCGGGAAGCACCAGCCGCATTCCCGGCGCTGTGTTACGCATGATATGACCGACGGGTGGCACATACTCCTAGCGTCCCGGGTCTCCCGGGCCTCCCAGGCGATCTGGGGCTCCCAGCCCACCGCGGCCTCACCGTCGCCGAGCAGGCGGCCCTGACCAGCGGCAGCGACTTCTGGCACAGCACGCCGATCGACTCGGCCGGCCTTCCGGCGATCATCGTGACCGACGGGCCGCACGGCGTTCGCCTGCAGGCGGCCCAGGGCGACATGCTGACCGGGCGCCCGGCGACCTGCTTCCCGCCCGCGGTGGCCAGCGCGTCGACCTGGGATCCGGCGCTGCTGCGGCGGATGGGCGAGGCGCTCGGCGACGAATGCCGCGCGATGGACGTGGCGGTCCTGCTCGGCCCGGGCATCAACCTCAAGCGCAGCCCGCTCGGCGGGCGCGACTTCGAGTACTTCTCCGAGGACCCGCTGCTGACGGGCATCCTGGCCGCCGAGTGGGTGCTGGGCCTGCAGAGCAGGGGCGTCGGGGCGTCGCTGAAGCACTACGCGGTCAACAGCCAGGAAACCGACCGGATGCGGGTCAGCGCCGACGTCGATGAGCGCACCCTGCGCGAGCTTTACCTGCGCGCCTTCCAGCGGGTGGTGACGCAGGCCAGGCCGTGGACCGTGATGTGCGCCTATAACAAGGTCAACGGCGTGTACGCCAGCCAGCACCGCTGGCTGCTGACCGACGTCCTGCGCGGCGAATGGGGCTACGAGGGCGTGGTCGTCTCTGACTGGGGCGCCGTCTCCGACCGGACCGCCGCCGTCGCGGCCGGCCTCGACCTGACCATGCCGGGACCGGCCGACCGGGGTGACCACGAGCTGATCGAGGCGGTGAAGGACGGCCAGCTTGACCCGGTGCTGCTGCAGACGGCCGCCGACCGCGTCCGCGCGCTGGTCGAGTGGGCCGCCGCGCGGCAGCCCGGCGAATACGACGCCGAGGCCCACCACGACCTCGCCCGCGAGATCGCCGGCCGCGCCATCGTGCTGCTCAAGAACGACGACGGCATCCTGCCGCTGGCGGCCGACGGCACCCAGTCGGTCGCGGTCATCGGCGAGTTCGCCCGCACCCCGCGCTACCAGGGCGGCGGCAGTTCCCAGATCACCCCGACCCGGCTCGACGACGCGCTGACCGAGATCACGGCCGCGACCGAGGCGACGGTCCTGTTCGCGCCGGGCTACCTGACCGGTGACACCGCCACGCAGGAGAGCGTGGCCGGGGGCAATGGGGCGGGAACGGGCGGGGTGAGTGAGGAAGAGGAATCGGACTCCGACCTGCTCGCCGAGGCGGTCGCGCTGGCCGCGGCCAGCGACGTCGCGCTGGTCTTCGTCGGCAGCACGCAGGAGACCGAGGGCGCCGACCGGGACGGCATCGACCTCAGCGACGAGCACCGGGAGCTGATCGAGCAGGTGGCGCGGGCCAACCCGCGGACCGTGGTGGTGCTGTCCAACGGCGGCGTGCTGAGCACAGCGCCCTGGGGCGCCAGCGTCCCGGCCATCCTCGAAGGCTGGCTGCTCGGCCAGGCCGGCGGCAGCGCGGTCGCCGACGTGGTGTTCGGCCGCGTCAATCCGTCCGGCCGGCTGGCCGAGACGATCCCGCTCAAGCTGGCCGACCACCCGTCCTACCTGGACTTCCCGGGCGAGAACGGGCACGTGCGCTACGGCGAGGGCATCCACGTCGGCTACCGCGGCTTCGACGCTCGCGAGCAGGAGGTGGGCTACCCGTTCGGCTTCGGCCTCTCTTACACCACCTTCGAATACGGCCAGGCCAGCGCCGTCGTCACCGACGCCGGGATCGAGGTGCGGGTGCCGGTCACCAACGTCGGCGGCCGGGACGGGCGCGAGGTGGTCCAGGTCTACGTGAGCCTGCCCGGCTCGGCCGTGCACCGCGCGCCGCGCGAACTGAAGGCGTTCGCCAACGTCGCGATCGCGGCCGGCCGGACCGCCAACGTGGTGCTGACCATTGACCGCGATGACCTGGCGTACTGGGAGACCCGGCTCGGCCGCTGGGTGGTCGAGGGCGGCGCCTACCACTGCGCCGTCGGCGCGTCCTCGCGTGACCTGCGCACCACCGCGGTGGCCGCGGTGGCCGGCGACGACGCCCGGGTGCCGCTGACCCGGGAATCGACGGTCGCCGAGTGGTTCGCCGACCCGCGCGGCGCCGAGCTGCTCGGCCAGGCGTTCGCGGCGGCGGCGGCAAGCGGCGACGGCGGGACGGCCACGGGCCTGCTGGCCGACCCGGCCCTGGCCGGGTTCATCGGCAGCTTTCCGCTGGGCCGGATGACCGCGTTTCCCGGCAGCCCGCTGACCCCCGAGCTCTTGGACAAGCTGGTGGCCAACGCCAACGCCAACGCCAACGCCGACCCAGACGACTGAGCCACCCTCGCCCGCGGGATGGCCGCGCCGACAAGCGGTTAACCCGCGCGCGCCACTGCGCCGCGCTTTACCGGTCCGGGAGAGTAGCTGTCGACGTACTCCTGGCCGGATAGCCGCTGCAGCTCACGCATGATCTCGTCGGTGACAGCACGAAGCACGGCGGGATCCTCGTGCTGCCCTTCGTAGCGCGGGAAATGAAGCGGTTCGCCGATGCGAATCGACAGCGGCGCCATCCTGGGCATCACCGTGCCCGGTGGCTGGATTCGCTCGGTGCCGATCATGGCGACCGGGACGACGGGGGCGCCGGTCGCCAGGGCCAGCCGCGCGACGCCGGTGCGCCCTCGGTAGAGCCGGGCGTCAGGGGAACGGGTGCCTTCTGGGTAAATGCCGAGCACGTCCCCGCGCAGGAGCACCTGCTCGCCCGCCGTCAGCGCCACGCCGCTGGCCGATCCACCGCTACGATCGATCGGCACCTGGCCGAGGCCGCGGAAGAACCGTGCCATCAGCCAGCCCTTGATACCAGGAGTGTTGAAATAGCTGGACTTAGCGAGGAAGGTGAGCCTGCGGGGCACGACTGCGCCGAGGAAGAACGTGTCGGAGAACGACAGATGGTTACTGGCGACAATCACCGGGCCCGCGGGCAGGTCGCGTGATCCTTCGATCTTCGGCCGGTACCAGATGCGCAGCACCGTAAGGACGGTGCCCTTGAATACCCAGTACATCAATTCCTATTCTCCTCGCGTTCTTAAAGTTCTCCTCGCGTTCTGAAGATCAGCCATGAGACATAGGGTTCTTTCGCGTCGGCGACGCCTTAGCGCGCAGGCCGCGCAGCGAAAGACCAGGCCGGTCGGGCTGGTGGATGCGATGCAGAAAGCGCAGCGGGAAGTAACAGAGCAGAATCAGGCGATTCGTCAGCCACGCTCGCCGGTACGCGTGACTGGAAGCCAGCGCGGCGTGGCTGACGTAGCAGTCCTCGGTCATTCGCAGGTAGGCACGGAAGTCGCGGCGGCTGTCGCGGATCCGCCGGGATGACGTATACCGAGATCGACGTCTTCGTGGATGTGCCGGTCTTCGCACAGGGAGCCGCGCACGCCCCGCCACGCGCTCGCCCGGACGGCCATGTTGGCCCCGTAGATCCAGTCCAGCCGCTGCCGGGTCGACCGAGCCCAGGCCGTGCGCAGCAGCAAGTCAATCCGCGATACGAGACCGGCTAGCTCGATATCGTAGTAACGCGCCGGGCCGGTGACCGCCTCGACCGTAGGGTCGATGAAAAGCTCGTGGATCTGCTCGATCCATCGAGTCGGAAGACGGGTGTCCGCGTCAATTCGCACGACCAGGTCCCCGCTGGCCGCGTCCAGTCCGGTGTTGCGGGCGTAGTAGACGCCCCGGCGGGGCTCGTGGAGCGAAATGACGCGATCCCCGTAAGCCCGCAGGACAGCAGCCGTGCCGTCGGTTGAATCGTTGTCCACGACGATGATCTCGTCGGCGGCGGCTGTCTGGCCGAGGATGGCGTCGAGGCAGGGCCCGATCGTGTCCTCTTCGTTGTAGGCCGGCACGACGACCGATACGCGGAGTTTCTTCCCGGTCACTGGATTCCCTGTTTCAGTGGCCCCCTCACGTTCAGAATAGCGTGATTTCGTTGATATGCCGCGGTGTCTTCCCGCGCCAGCCCTGACCTTTCATCGGGATAAGCCCGGTCGCTGGTTAGTTCCGCGGTCAGTACTCGGGGGCCTCGGCCTTGCCCTCGGCGATCCCGACCATCTCCCGCGATAGCGGCTTCTCCCGCATCACCAGGCCGAGAACCAGCGCCGCCACCATGAACGGGACGGTCAGCAGGAAGACGCGGTGGAACGCCGCCGCCGACGGCGCGGCCCCGTGCAGGCCCGCGGTCAGCACGGTGCCGAACAGCGCCGCGCCGAACGCGCCCCCGATCGACTTGAAAAAGTTGAGCGTCCCGGTGGCGGCGCCGAGGAGATGAACAGGACCAGCATGAGCGGCACCATCAGCGCGAGCACGCCGGTCGGCTTGCGAGTCATCCGGGTTGAAGTAAGCATATTTCAAAGGTAAGTCGGTTACCTTTTAGATGTCAACTGACTATAGAACGTAAGTCAGTTACCTGTTACAGTGAGATCATGCGGCAGACCGAGCCGGCCGCCACCGAGGGACTGCGGGAGCGGAAGAAGCGCCTCACCCGCAAGGCGATCTTCGACGTGGCCGCGCGGCTGTTCAGCGAGCGCGGTTTCGAGAACGTCACCGTGGCCGAGATCGCCGACGCGGCCAACATCTCGGTCAAGACGCTGTTCACCTACGTCCGCTCCAAAGAGGAACTGGTCTTCAGCGACGACCCCAATATCCTCGACGCACTGGTGGCGGCGGTCGGCAACCGCGCGGCCGGGCAGTCGCCGCTCGACTCGGTCACGGCCACCCTGCTCGCGGCGGTGGACGACGGCACCGACGGCACCGACGGCACCGACGGCACCGGCCGGACCGGCCTGGAGGGCTTCCACCGGATGATCGGCCAGAGCCCGGCGATCAGGTCGCGGCTCCGCGCGATGTGGGACGAGACCGAGGACGCCCTCACCGACGCCCTCGCCCAACCCGGCGACGGGCCGCGCGAGCGTGCCGACCACCGTCTTACCGCCGCCCAGCTGATGGTCCTGGTCCGCACGATCACCAGCCAGCAGGTTCGCGCGACCGTCGCCGAGGCTGGCCAGCGCGCGCGAGCGGTGCGCGCGGCCGACGGCCCGACGGCGGAACGCCAGGCCCTGCGCGACTGGATACGCGCGGCGGCCGACCGCCGGGCCCGGGGGCTGCAGGCGGCCGGCCGCTGACGTGCAGTGACCCGGTCTCGCGTGCCTACCAGCCCAAGCCGGACATGGCGGCCGGGCTCTTGAGCTGGTCGACCTCGCTCGCAGGGGGCGCGCTGACCGGCACCGGGGTGCCGAAGTCGCCGAACGTCACGCTCTCAGTGCTGGTGAGCGTCGGCCCCGGGCTTTCGACCGGCTTGGTGGCCGGCGCCAGGGGCGGAGACACCACGATAGCCTGCGACGTCAGGGTCGTCACGAGGTCACGGACCTGTCCCTGCCTGTCCACGTCGACGTAGCCGGATGCGGTCGACTTGGCCTCGGTCACGCTGAACCCGTACTTAGTGCCGGTCCAGCCCGGTCCCGAGGCCGATCCCTCGTCGGTCACCGTGCCCGCCGACTTCAGCAGGCCGAGCAGCGCGTCAGGACTGATCGGCATCTGGCCGACCTGATCTCCCGTGGCGGCGATCGGCGTGCTCGTCAGCGGGGTCCCGGTCGGCAGCTCCCACCATGGCTTGGCCGGGTCGCCGGCCGGGAAAACGACCTGCGGAGAACCGGGGTCGGTATGCACGTAGGTATTGTGGTCGGCGTACCGGACCTGGAACTGCCACGGGCCGGTCACGCTCTCCTCGCCGACACCGCGGGACATATCGAACTCCCCGGTTACCCGCGCGCTCAGCTTCTTCCCGTTTCCCGTCGGCTGCGTCGTGCTGGCATCCATCGTCATCTGGAAGCTCTCGGCCGACGTCTTGGCCGCGGCCGCCGTCACCGCCGCGAACGCCGACGGCGCGCTCGCGACCGTCGCCGTCAGCGTCGTGGCCAGCACCGCGCCGCCCCCGGCGACCGCCACCGCGCCCGCCGAGGCGAGCGCTCGCATTCGGTACCGCGCCCGCCGCCGCGCGGGTGCCTGGCGGTCGCGCACGCCGCGCAGCAGGTCGATCCCGGGCGGCATGTCGCTGCTCCCGGTGACCAGCATGGTCTCCACGTCCTCGTCGGTGCCGTTCATGAAACCCTCCCTCATCGCGAGTCACTTCCCTCGCCCGTTGACTTGCCGTTGGCAGTGCTGAACACCGGATCCCTGTCGCCCGCTGACATCGGTACCGCGGGGCCCGCACCCGTTGGCGGATCGCCCGGCGGCCACTGGCCCCCGAGCCCGTCCAGTTCGCCTAGCCCGCCGAGTTCGGCCCGCAGCGCCCGCAGCCCGCGGTGCGCGTGCGTCTTGACCGTGCCGGGCGAGCAGCCGAGCAGCGACGCGATCTCCGCCTCCGGCAGGTCCTCGAAGTAGCGCAGCACCAGCACCGCGCGCTGCTTAGACGAGAGGCGGCCGAGCGCCTGCCGGATGGAGACCGCCAGCGCCCGCTGGTCGGCGTCCTCGCCACGCCAGGGACCATCAGGAAGCTGCGCCGCCGGCGCCTCCCGCCGCCACCGGGCGCGCCACCACGACCGGTGCGTGTTGACGATGATCCGGCGCAGGTACGCGTCCGGGTCGCCGCCGACCTGATCGACCCGGGGCCAGGCCCGGTACAGCTTGACCAGGCTGGCCTGGACCAGGTCCTCGGCCGCGTGCCAGTCCCCGGTGAGCAGGACCGCTACCCGCAGGTGGCGCTCACCGCTCGCGCGCACGAACGCGGTGAAACTCTCCTCAACGCCGTCATCACCCGGCATCACGCCTTCTCTCCGAAATCCAAGGCCCCGATAGCCGGTAAGCCCGGGGGCCTGTCAGTGAGTGTCACCCGCAATACGCCCCATCGTGCGCATGCGGTTGACACCCAGACGAGGGAAAACGGAGGGAAAGAGGAGGAAGTACCTACCACCAAGCGGAAACGCGGAGCGGCCGGCCGCCTCGCCCGAGGGCTGCAGGCGGCCGGCCACGGACCGGCTCAGATGAATCAGATGAAGAAGTAGCCCAGGTACGTGCGGCCGAGGTTGTAGACCTGGCTGGCCGGCGGCGCGGCGACCGACACCGAGACGCCGAAGTCGCCGAAGGTCACATCGTCGGTGAACCGCGTCCAGGGTTCCCCGGGTACCGGCAGGAGCGTCGTGGTCATCACCAGATGGCGCACGAGTCCCTGCTGATCCACGTACACGGTGCCGGACACCGTCACGGGCCCGTTCTTCCCGTCCCGGATCGCGAACGCGTACTTCGTGCCGGTCCAGCCGGGCCCCGAGGCCGGCCCTTCGTCGATCACCGTGCCCGCCTTCTCGAGCTGGGCGAGGAACGTGCCCGGGTTGTACGGCAGGCCGATGTTCAGGCTTTCCACCCACGGCTTGCCGTGCCCGAGCGGGTCCGTCTTGGCAACCCGCGCGTAGACGTGCTTGCCCAGGTCGCGGACCTGACTCACCGGCCCCCTGGACGCGGTCTCGGCACCGAGCCCGCGCGACGGATCGAAATCGCCGACCATTCGCACGGACGATCTGGCGCCAGACGGCGAGCCCACCACCGTGCTTTGCTGCACCGTCACGTGGAAGCTTTCCGCCGAGGTCTTCGCCGCCGCCGCGGTCACCGCCGCGAACGCGGACGGCGCGGCGGCGACCGTCGCCGTCAGCGTCACGGCGACCGCGGCCGCACCGCCGAGGGCCGCGACCGCCCCCGCGGGCACCAGCGTGCGCACCCGCCGCCGCGCCTTGTCGTGCCGCCGCACCTGCCGCAAAAGCTCACCGGTCGGCGTGTCGCCGACCGGCGCGGTCTCGAGCGCCACCGTGAGCAGCCGCTGCCCCTCGGCCTCGTCGCATCCGTCAAGCATGTGAACGTTGTCCATCTCTTCCTCCCGCATCGCTCTGGTCATTCCTTCACACCCCGGGGCCCGGCGATCTCGTTGACCGCGAACGGCCCGAGATCGCCGAGCGAGGCCCGCAGCGCCCGCAGCCCCCGGTGCGCGTGCGTCTTCACGCTGCCGGCCGAACAGCCGAGCAGTGACGCCACCTCCGCGACGGGCAGGTCCTCGAGGTACCGCAGCACCAGCACCGCCCGCTGCTGCCGGGGCAGCGCCGCCAGCGCCGAACGGACCAGCGAGCCGAGCGCCTGCCGGTCGGCCGGGTCCCCGCCGCCCTCGGCCGGGTCGGGGCGGTCGGGCACCGAGGCGGTCGGCGACTCCTGCCGCCACCGCGTCTGCCACCAGGTCCGCCGCGTATTCACGATGATCTTCCGCAGGTACGCGTCCGGCGCCCCCGACTCGACGTCAAGCCGGGGCCACGCCCGGTACAGCTTCAGCAGGCTGGCCTGCACCAGATCCTCGGCCTCGGCCGACGAACCGGTCAACAGCGCTGCCACCCGCAGGTGATGGTCGCCGCGCGCGCGAACGAACGCGTCGAAGCTCTCCTCTAGGTCAGGTCTCATCGCAGCCTTCCGCCGGGGTCAGTTCCATTCACTGACACCGGCCGACCCGGCCGCCCGGTTGACACCGGCTGCCCGGCCCGCCGGTTGACTGCGTGCCAGGGGAGGTGGAACCACGGTCCGTTCCTCCCAATCGGTCTTCCGGGAAGCCAACGGCGCCGTAAAGCGTTGGCACCTTGCGGTACCCATCGTCTAACCTTTCCCGCTGGTGAACGAAATTTCCACGAACGCGGTCACGC